>PJUD01000714.1_pt1 | contig 14166 bp, 11 predicted proteins | sample 1512341 | NCBI WGS metagenome assembly PJUD01 (sample SAMN08177675, study PRJNA422409) | Feces metagenome, whole genome shotgun sequencing project. | isolation source: Chicken feces (3) enriched on wood chips: beechwood xylan treatment | host: Gallus gallus | place: USA: Madison | collected 2015-01-15 | reverse complement strand
GCTTCGGCATCAAGTAACGTCCGGCATTCGCTGGCAGGTGTACCTAGAAATCTCGCTTATACGCGCTGATGCGCTTTGGGCGGGATTTTTTTATTTTGCGGGGAAAATGGGAACCTTGCGGCAGGCTCGGAAGTCTATATAGCAAAGGAGGGAAAATCTGTTGGAGGACGAGTACCTAAGAGCGGTGACCCAAGCGGATGCCTACGATCTTCGCGGCATGATGGAAAGATACGGCGAGGACGTATGGAACTATGCTTTCTTCCTGACGAAGCGGCGGGGTATGGCGGACGATATCGCGCAGGACACCTTCCTGAAAGCCTACGCCGGCATCACCTCGTTTCGGGGAGAGGCTTCCCTCAAAACATGGCTGCTGAAAATTGCCCGCAACACCGCGTTATCCCATAAAAAACGCGCCTTTTTCCGAAATACGACATTAAAAGCATTCATCAAACGGTTCGAATCCCATCCTTCGGCGGAGGAGGAGTTTATCGAGCGCAATGCGACGGACGAGTTATGGACGCTGGTGCTGCAATTGCCTGTGCCGTTCCGGGAAGTTCTTGTGCTTAACAACCACTATTCGTTCTCGCTGGAGGAAATCGCACAGACGCTTGGCATCAGTCTAGGCACAGTCAAGTCGCGCCTGCATCGTGCCAGAGCCAAGCTGGCCGCGGCCATGGGAAGGAGGGACCCTTATGGATGAATTCAAGCCAAATGATGACGAGCGGCTGAGAAGCAAACCGTTTCGCCGGACGAATTTTACGGAAGAGCAGATGGAACGGGTCGTCGCAATGGCGGAACAGCGTCATAAAGCCCGTAGAGGGCGAAGTCTATTGGGGCTTCGTTATGTTGCAGCCTGTACGGCTGTTGCCGCGATAGTAGTGATTGTGTTGTTCGCGAACGGGGTTTTTCCTAACCGCTTCTTGCACACAGCAGAGCCTTCCGGAACAGTGGACATTGCGCCCAGCAGCGCCTCGCCTACCGAAGAGACGGTGCCTCCGCTAGACTTGCCGGATGCCTCATACGGCGACTTTTCCATTCCGGCCGATCTGTTGACCGGATTGCGCGATTTGGAAGACGCGCGAACGAACCCGGATGCCGTCTATCGCTTGCACGAGTACCAAGTGACCGGTTCGCTTGAAAACATAGAAAAATGGCTGCGTAACGAAACGGAGAGGCTGGGAGGAATGCTGACGGAACGTTATTCGTACGAGGCCGGCTCGCGGCCGGACTTTATCCTGAAGCTGCCGTCGAAAGAAGGCCTGCGGGTGGTCAGTACCTACGCCCCCAAGTACGAGAACGAACAGCGCCTTGTCATTCTGGAAAGCACGTTCAACGCTTCCGTCGAATTCGACGAGAACACGGAAGATCATGCGCTCATCGTCACGACACCGGATAGAAACGGGAACACGCACGAGACGTTCCTGGCCAATTATCCTCATCAACACACAGACATCTACAGCCTCTATTTCTACTCGCAAGCATTTTTTTCGGAGTTGGAGAATGGAGGTTACGGCCTGGACCTTAAATACGACCTGTCTGTCGGCGTTCCCGACTATACCGTTGGCTACTTCGACGAAAATGGGAAGGAAGTGGGTTACGATGAACTTACCGAGGATAATCGGGATTCCTTCGTATTCGGCATTCAGCTGAACAATGACTTTCTGCCGCAGAATGCCGCCGAGCGAGAGCTGCTGCTGCGTTGCTGGGCCCAAACGGCGCTAATGGGCGACAAAGCTCAATCGTCCGCTTACGAAGGAGAGCAAAAGTTGAACTTCCTTCAGAATGGCAAAGTATTCGCCAGCTACACGATTGGCGATTTGTTGAAGGGCCCCTGAGTGAGGGGGCCTTCAATAAGGTTACTCATATCCCGCCACCGTCAGGGCACTTTTTTGGCCTCCACACTCCCGTCCCTCCACCGTCAAGGCACCTTTTTGGCCTCCACACTCCCGTCCCGCCACCGTCAAGGCACCTTTTTGGCCTCCACACTCCCGTCCCGCCTTCGCCAAGGCACCTTTTTGGCCTCCACACTCCCGTCCCTCCACCGTCAAGGCACCTTTTTGGCCTCCACACTCCCGTCCCGCCATCGCCAAGGCACTTTTTTGGCCTCCACACTCCCCTCCCACCATCGTCAGGGCACTTTTTTGGCCTCCGCGATTCGATGGCAGGGAGAAATTTGAAAAAATACGCTCTATTCTTTGTACAAACACGATTGACCCCACCGGCACACTCATCCCTGGTGTGCAAACCCCCGGCTATGAAAATGCTTACAAATTTTCCCCCTCAAGTAGAAGATTTTGGCCTTTTTGAAGAGACAATTCCGTTTACAATTTATGTATCCGAACCAGCAGACGATGCACCTACGAGCCAGAGATCGGCGGGCATTCCATCGTTTTTTGCATTTGCTTCTAAATCAAGGAGGTGGTACGGAGGAGTAAAACTCCATCTCTTGTAAGCGTTTTCCAAGAGAATCTATTATCCAGAGGAGGAGAATTAATGTACGCCATTTTTAATCGCTCGTTAACGCTTGGGTTCCGGGTTACGCTCGTTTTAGCCTTAGCCTTGGCCGGACTGCTTCAAAGCGCCAATATCAATCGTGCGGAAGCAGCCGTTCCCAACAACAAAATCATCGTCGGCTATTGGCACAACTTTGACAACGGTTCGACCAATATCCGGCTCCGCGACATTTCGCCGGATTTCGACGTCATTCAAGTCGCTTTCGCCGAGCCAAGCGGAGGCCCGTCCAGCGGCAACATGGCTTTCACTCCTTATAACGCTACCGTCGCCGATTTCCAATCGGATATTGCTTACCTGCAGAGTCAGGGCAAAAAAGTGCTGATCTCCATCGGAGGAGCCAACGGCACGGTTGAGCTGTCCTCCGCCCAGGCCAAACAAACCTTCGTTACGACAATGAAAAATCTCATCAACACCTACGGATTCAACGGCATTGACATCGATCTGGAAGGCAGCTCCCTTAGCTTGAACGGCGGGGATACGAATTTCCGCAGTCCGACGACTCCCAAAATCGTCAATTTGATCGCGGCGATTCAAGAGATTCTCGGTAGCTACGGCAGCGATTTTCTGTTGACCATGGCGCCTGAGACAGCCTATGTGCAAGGGGGCTCTATTTCTTACGGCGGACCTTGGGGCGCTTATTTGCCGGTCATTTACGCGCTGCGCAACGACCTGGATTACCTGCACGTCCAGCATTACAATTCCGGCCCAATGACGGGTCTGGACGGCAAATCGTACAGTCAAGGCACAGCGGACTTCCAAGTAGCGATGGCTGAAATGCTCCTTGCCGGTTTCCCGGTCGGAGGCAATACAAGCAATCTGTTCCCTGCATTGCGGGAAGACCAGGTGCTGATCGGACTGCCTGCGTCCCCTCAAGCTGCCGGAGGCGGCTACACTACCCCGGCCAACGTGCAAAAAGCGCTTGATTACTTGATCAAAGGCCAGTCATACGGCGGCACGTACGTGCTGCGCAACGCTTCCGGATATCCAGGCCTGAAAGGGCTGATGACCTGGTCGATTAACTGGGACAAATACACCAACTTCGGGTTCTCCAGCCCTCATCGCACTTATCTGAATCAATTCAACGGACCTGTGGAAAACGTGCCTCCGTCCATACCAAGCAATCTGCACGCCACTGGCGTAACGTCCAACAGCGTCAGCCTTGCTTGGAACGCTTCCACCGATAATGTAGGCGTAACGGGCTACATCGTCACCTACGGTTCGACGAATGTCAATGTAACAGGCACAAGCGCGACGATTAACGGCCTTGCTTCCAGCACGCCATATACGTTTACCGTGAAGGCTCGGGATGCCGCCGGCAACATATCGGGCGCCAGCAGTCCGATTACCGTCACAACAGGTGCGCCGCCAACCGATCCGATCAAGCCGACCGCGCCAACCAACCTTACCGTAATTTCCACGACATCTTCGGAGATCGGCCTGTCTTGGACAGCCTCAACCGATAACGTGGGCGTCACCGGATATACGGTTTCTTACGGATCGTCGAACGTCCAAGTCGCCGGCACGAGCGCAACAATCACGGGCCTCGCGGCTGGCACGACCTACACCTTCACGGTTACGGCGAAAGACGCGGCAGGCAACGTCTCCGACGGAACGACGATTCAAGCGACGACAGCAACTACCGGAACTCCTGCCTGGGCGCCGAACACGAGCTACAAGGCCAACGACCGGGTCGTCTACCAAGGCAAGACCTACTACTGCATCCAGGCCCACACGTCCCTTACCGGTTGGGAGCCGTCGAACGTTCCTGCCCTCTGGGGATTACAGTAATAGGATTGTCTTCCAAGGCTCGCATTGAAATAGGAAATCCTCTCGACCAACGAAAGGACCTCAGATTCCGTCTTGCAGCGGAGTTTGAGGTTCTTTTTCTCGATAAACTCATTATGCCGCACCTCCCTTTAGCCGATAAGAACGGACAATCCACAGTCCTTTCCGCAACCTCGCCGTTCCACAAATATTCGGAATTTTTCCTACTTAATTCTTTTCCTGTCGTTAACTATCCACGGGTATAGTAAAATCGAAATAGTTGTAAAATCAGAAAGCTACATATGCGAAACGAGGCCGCAGCCTAGATGGAACAACCCAAACCTCATCCAACCAAAAAATCAATCGCCAAACGAAACGTCTTGAAATACGTCGGCCTCACGGTCGTCCTATTCGGGATATTGTTCTGCCTGCGGTGGGCATGGTTGCAAGCGTTCTATACGACGGAGGCTCCAAGCCCCGTGGATGGCGTTGTAGATATGCGCGGCGTTGATTTGGCGAGCTCGCCTTCCTTTTTTCTGAATGGCCCGTGGCTCTTTTACCCAAATCAACTTCTGTCGTACGAGGACCTACGGTCGGAGGACAAGGCGTTCAGCACAGTCAAGGTTCCGGGAGATTGGAGAAAAGGGTTCGAGCCGGATTCCGGCACATCCTACGGGTACGGCACCTATCGGCTGCGTATTCTCATCGATCCTCTTCAGCAACCCGTTGCGCTTTGGATTAAGGGCATTCAAGCCTCCTCCTCCGTCGAAATCAACGGTTTTTCCGAAGGAGCTATCGGCAAGCCGGCATCTGACGTCCAAGATTACACGGCACGGAATATATCCTTTACTGCCTCCTACACTGTAGCAGGAACGACTGAGCTGGACGTACTGATTCGAGTTGCTAATTACGACGAGCCGTTCCACGGCGGAATTACTCGCTCCATTCGTTTCGGCTCGCAAGCCGCGATCGATACGATCCGGTTGTTTTCCATCAGCTCTCAGTTGGTTACAATTGTCATTCTGCTGCTTCACGGACTGTATGCTTTTATTCTTTACTTGTTTAACCGCCAGGAGCGAGGATTGTTTACGATGGCTCTGTTGACGCTGTCCGTTGCGCTCGCTTTAATGGCAGGTCAAGATAACATCCTGCAGATATTGGTACCGATTACTTATGCATGGCAGATCCGGATCAGACTGATCGCTTTACTATGGCAAAATCTGTTCATCCTCTTTCTATTTCGTAGATTGGCTTCGGCGGCTCCTCGTCGCGATTTGTGGCTGCGCAGCTACACCGCTTTACTAGTCGTTCTGACGGGAATCCTGATGGCGGCTCCCGCTTCCTGGGCTAACGCATTCGTCGATTTTTACGGCTTTATCGGCATCTATCTCATTCCGTTTATTTGGCTGTTCTTTGTCTTGGGCAAGATGATTGCCAACGAACGGAGCGACAGAGACGTTGCGTTTTTGCTGCTGACCGCGGCTGGAATCATTTCCAACTTGATCTGGAGTCTATTCGAATCAGACTTTGACGTGACTACCGTATACTATCCGCTCGATTTGATGATTACGATGATTGGCTTCTCCGCTTACTGGTTCAAAAAATATTTTCGCCAGGCTCACGAGAACAGTATACTGAACAACCAGTTACAAAGAGCGGATAAGCTGAAGGACCAATTTCTTGCCAATACGTCGCACGAGCTGAGGACGCCGCTGCACGGCATCATGAATATTGCGCAGAACGTAGTAGCCAAGGAAAAAGCCTCGCTGGACGAAGGCAGTCTGAAAAATATGGAGCTGCTGATCACGATAAGTCGTCGCATGTCCCATATGTTAGGTGATCTGCTTGACGTTGCGCGGCTGCAAGAGCATCGCGTCTCGCTGCGTCAGGAGCCGTTGCAGGTGCGCGCGCTCGTACCCGGAATCGTCGGCATGCTGCAATTCATGTTCCAGGGCAAGCCCGTAAAACTAAATATCGATATTCCTGAATCGATGCCGCCGGTGTTCGCGGACGAGCAGCGACTCGTGCAAATTATGTACAATCTTATTCACAATGCTTTGAAATACACCGAGGAAGGAACGATTACCGTCGCCGCTGAGGTGAACAAAGGACGAGCCGTCATTCAAGTGGCCGATACGGGAGTCGGCATGAATCGAGAGACTCAGGCGCGCATATTTCTCCCCTACGAGCAAGGGGCGCACGGCGTGAGCGACGGAAGAGGCATAGGACTAGGGCTGAGCATCTGCAAGCAATTGGTGGATTTGCACGGAGGGACTTTGACCGTCCAGTCAGCCCCGGGGGAAGGCTCGATGTTCAGCTTCGATCTGCCGGTGGCGAATTCAACGAATATCCCGCAGGCACCCGTGGAATTGCCGCTGCAGCGAGCATTCGACGAGACGGAAGAGCGTTTCTTCGGACTAGCCGCCCCGGACATCGCGGCGGAGGAGATCGCAGCGTCCATGCTTGTCCCGCCGCTGTTAAGCGATACAGTGCTGCATATTCTGGCCGTGGACGACGATCCTGTCAATCTGAACGTGCTCGCCGGCATGCTGGAGCTGGAGCCCTACCGGATCACAACGGTGCAATCCGCTCGCGAAGCGCTTGAATTGCTTAGTACAAGGCCGTGGGATCTGCTGATTGCGGACGTGATGATGCCGCAGATGTCCGGCTACGAGTTGACGCAACGAGTCCGGGAGCGCTACTCCCTGTCCGAGCTTCCGGTGCTGCTGCTCACTGCTCGCAGTCAACCCGCCGACATCTACACCGGTTTTCTGTCAGGCGCAAGCGACTACGTAACGAAGCCGGTGGATGCGCTGGAATTGAAATATCGCATTCGAGCGTTAACTTCGCTTAAACAGTCCATTAACGAGCGTCTGCGAATGGAGGCCGCTTATTTGCAGGCGCAGATTCACCCCCACTTTCTGTTTAATACGCTGAATTCCATTCTGGCGCTAAGCGAGATCGATACCGAGCAGATGCGCCTGCTTGGCAACGCCTTCGCTTCCTATTTGCGGATCAGTTTTGATTTTCTGAACACGGGGGAACTGGTGGAGCTGGCCCACGAGCTGGATCTCGTTCAAGCTTATCTGCAGATCGAAAAGGCTCGTTTCGGGGACCGGTTGAAGATCGAATGGGAGATGGCGCCCGGCCTTGATCTGCTCGTCCCCCCGCTGTCCATCCAGCCGCTCGTGGAAAATGCCGTAAAACACGGCGCGCTTGGCCGAAATGTCGGCGGCACCGTTCGACTGCGAATCGTTCGCAAGGATGGAGCGACAACGATCGAAGTGAGCGACGATGGCCGAGGCATGAGCCAGAAGCAGATCGATACGCTATTGGACGCTTCCCTGCAGGGCAAAGGAGGCATCGGGATCGCCAACACGAATCGACGCCTGCTTCAACTGTACGGTCAAGGCCTATCCATTTTCAGCCGTCCTCTGCAAGGAACGGTCGTCTCGTTCGTCATTCCTGACGCTCGCGGCGGGGCCTCCTTGCCCACAGAACAACGGGAATAAGCAGCAAGGACATCGCACCGCCGATCAGCGAAAGAGCGGCATAGCTGGAACCGGCGACGACCATGCCGGACAATGCGCCTCCCGAAGCTCCGGTCAACGCGATTAGCACGTCGATCGTCCCCTGCGTCTTGGCGCGGGTCGCCGGCGTCGTCGCGTCGACAATCTGGGCCGTGCCGCTAATTAGGCCGAAGTTCCAGCCAAGCCCGAGCAAAGCTAACGCTGCAATCAGCAGCGGCAGCGAATCGGCGGGGGCTGCTGCGGCAAGACCGCCGGCCAGCAGCAGCGTAATCCCGGCCACGCATGACATCGCATAGCGGCCAATCCGATCTACGAGCACGCCAGTCACCAAGGACGGAAGATACATGGCACCGACATGAATGCCGATGACCAGCCCGACGTCCCCTAGTCCATGACCGTGATGCTGCATATGGACGGGCGTCATCGTCATAATCGCGACCATCACGATCTGCGTCAGTACCATTACGGTCGTTCCGACGACAAGTCCGCGATTGCGGAACGGAGCCGAAGGCTTGCCGGCGGAGGTCTGGGCTCTTCCCGCCTCCTGCCCTGCGGCGATCGCCCTGGCCGTGATGTAGGGATCGGGTCGGAGAAAAGCAAACAAGATCAGCCCGGCCAGAGCAAATGCCGCAGCCGACAACAGAAACGGGCCTGTCAGTGCGGGAAGGCCGAAGGAAACGGCGATATCGCCCATCGGCCGAACCAGATTCGGCCCCGCCACCGCGCCCAAGGTAGTGGACACCATCGACAGGCTGACCGCCTTCGCCCGCTGCTCCGGCTTGGCCAGATCGGTTCCGGCGTAACGGGCCTGCAGGTTCGTCGACGTTCCCGCCCCATAGATCAGCAAGGATGCTAGTAGAAGCGAAAGCTGATTTGTCGCGCCGGCCAGTACGATGCCGACCGCCCCCGCGCTGCCGGCCAGAAAACCCGTCGACAGGCCGGCCCGCCGTCCGTAACGATGCGTCAGCCGCCCCACGAGATAAGCCGATACCGCGGAGCCGAGCGTGATTAGCGCAACCGGAACCCCCGCATAGCTGCCCGCTCCCAGCATTTCCTGAGCCATCAGCGCCCCGACGGTTACCCCTGCGGCTAGTCCCATTCCTCCGAATATTTGCGAAATGATAATAATGATCAATGTCCTGAAATAAAGCCGTTTTACTTCATTTTCCGTCACGGGATCAGCTCCCCTCCTGTTCGTTCGGGTAATTATAGCACCGCTTTGCAGGCGAATCTATTGTTGATTTTGGGGGCTATGAACGGATTTCGACTTCCAGTTCCTCCCGGCTCAGCCTGCTCATCCTCTTCCAATCAAGCAACTGCTCGATCGAAAATACGCCGGCAGGCATTGTCGAGCCGCAGACGGCTTCGGAGGCATCCAGCGCGCAAAAAGCGGTCAGCTCGGATTGCCTGCGGCCTTGCAGCCGATATACGGCGGCAGCCATGCGCCCGTCCTTCTCGCCGACCGCTTCGACCTGAACAGCAAAGCGCTCCGAGCCAAGGTGCACACGGCCGAAGCAGGCGATCGCCGCTGCGCGGAGCGGCTTCAACCTTAACAGACGGTGCAAGCCCAGCTTGCGAAATCCCGCGAGAAATGCCGTTATGAAAGCCGGGTCGAGGCATAATCTCGTCGATACGTCGGGAACGCCAAGCGTGCTCGGCAAGGAACGTTGATCCGAGAACGGAAACCGGTAAGCCGATCTGCGGCCGATAGCGCCCCGAAAATCCGCCAATCTTGCATCCGTAAAGCTGCCGACCGTCTCTGAGCGACCCTTCTTGATTATTTCGAAACGCGTTCCTAGATTGTCCACCGTCCATTCAAGCGCAGCTTTCCCATGCCTATCGCCCAGCCCGAGCAGGATCGTAATTTCTATAGCTTCGGTACGATCGAGACGACGACAGGCTTCCAGCGCCAGCAGATTCGTGACCCCCGGCGCCAGCCCGACATTCATAACCGCCGTCGCTCCTCCGCGCTCCGCTTCCTTCTGAAGAGCCTCCACCTGAGCCTGGAACGAAATATTTGCCGATACGTCGATATAATGCGCGCCGCTCAGAAGACAGGTGCGAACGAAGGAAACATCCTTCTGATCCAAGCACATGACGACCAGCTTGACGCCCTCCAGCAGCTTGGGATCGACCGGCCGGCTAATGTCCAACTGCATGGGCAAAACCCGCCCCTCGGTCTCTCTGCTGAGCTGTTCCGCACGTTCCAAGCTTCTGCCCGCCGCGTACACTTTGCCAGGGAACCTGTAACCGAGCTCCCGACATACGATGCTGCCAACCGCCCCATAACCTCCTACGACAACGATCCGGTCTTTGTCCATGTTGCTCTTGCCAGCTCCCTTGCTTATTCTAGATGTAATCAGTTTATTCTCACTCTAGACGAATAAGGAGCTGCGGCGCCATCCCAGAAAGGTGGGATTCTTCCGCAGAAGACGATATGAACAACAACAAGCAACGGATCGAACGGCTGGCCGAGCAAGCCGTCTCCTCCAAGGAGTTCAGATTGGCGCTTCTGGCGCATCTACGCGAAGCCTTCCCATTCGAAGGGGCATGCTGCACCGTCGTAGATCCGCGGACGCTGCTTTCTGCGGGAGCCGTTACCGAAGACGGCGTAGAGGCGATTCATCATCGTCTGTTCGAATTCGAATACGGACATCGGGATTATAATCGGTTTGAGGATTTAGCCGAAGCGGATCGTCCTGCTGCCGCTCTGGGGTTGGCGACGAACGGCAATCCTGAACGCAGCGCCCGCTTCCGCGAAGTGCTGCAGCCCGCCGGCTTCGGGGACGAGATGAGGGCGGCCCTGGTAAGCGGGGGAAAATGCTGGGGCTTCCTTACTCTGCTTCGCGGGAAGGATCAGCCTTTGTTTGCCGCAGAAGAATTGGCGCTTCTGACGTCGCTCGTTCCGGCGATCGCCGGCGCCTTGCGGCGAACGAGCCTGGACCTTGCAGACGAATCCGCCGAGGAACCGGGGTTAGAGTCCGGCGTGTTAATCGTGGAGGCCGACGGCGTTCTGCTGTCCGAGCTGGCGGCGACCGATGCGGCCGCGCATTGGCTGGCCGCTATCCGCGAGGCCGAGGGCATCGGCGACGAAGTGCTGCCCCGTCCGATCAGGGCGGTATGCATCCGGGCGCTGAACGGGGAGACGGGGACGGGCAAGGAGCTGGCGCACGGCAAAGCCGCCCGTACCTGCGTCAGGCTTGCGGGCGGCTCCTATGTGACGATTCGGGCCGATAGGCTGCTCGGCAAGGCTTCGAGCGCGCAGCTTGCCGTCATTTTCGAACAAGCCCAGCCGGCCGACAGGCTGCCGCTGATCGCCGAAGCCTACGGATTGTCGGAGCGCGAGAAGCAGCTGCTCGTCGCTGTCGTCCGCGGACTATCGACCCATGAAATCTCACGGGAACTCCACATCTCGGTCTATACCGTGCAGGACCATCTCAAGTCGATCTTCGCCAAGACCGGAGTATCCAGCCGCAGAGAGCTGATCTGGCAGCTGTTCTCTCGTTACGCTTCCCCGATAAGCACCTCGGAACGTCCGGCAGGGGGATCCTGACGACGAGGTGACGCGCAGTTAGCAGCTTGACCCGAGAGAGCGCGCTCCCTCGGGTCAAGCTGCTTTTTTAATCCAGATGGAATACTTCCTCCATGCTTGCCCACCATTCGCCTTCCGCCCGGGTTTCAAGGGGTTGCTGGCAAGGTTTGCAGACGTCCCACCATTGTTGAGTGATCGGATCGGCTGCCATTCTGGCCGAATCCGCTTCGAAATCGGTTCCGGTATACTCGAAATAACTGAACAAGAAACCGTCTTTGTAATAAATCGAATAATTCGCGATATGGCATTCCTTGATCATCCTAAGCACATCCGGCCATACCTTGGCATGCAGCCTCTTGTATTCCTCAAGCTTGTCTTCTTTTACGCGAATTAAGCTTCCGTAGCGCTGCGCCGGCATGCTCGCTTCCCCTCCCCTCAAAAAATTAGCCGATCTCTTCGAGCGCGACGATACGGCCCAATTCCATGGAACGATACGCCGCGAACACCGTTTGCATCGTAATCAGGTTGTCCTCCACGCTGTTTTCCGGCTCCCGCTCTTCCTCGATCGCCCTCATCAGCTCGCCCATCGTCCCCATGAATGCATGAGGGAACCAGCGTCCCTCTAGCTTAGGCGCATACCAGCCGTGCGGTTGCAGATTTTTCGAATAAAGCGCAACGGTATCCTCCTGCCCCACCGGATAATTGTACAGGGCCCCGTTCGTGCCTTTGACGACGCCCTCCGTACCGTCGAAACGGAAGGTCGCGAACCAGTCGCTCTGCTCTATGAAGTTCGTATGATTATCATAGACGAGCCCGCGCGTGTCGTCTTCGTACAGCATTTGGATGGTCGTTCGGGTTTCACCCCGGACGGCAGTCGCTCCCGGATAGCTTGCGCCGTCGGCGAATATCGCTTTGGGCGAACTGCCCAGCACGTAACGGATCGCATCGAGGTAATGAATGCTATGATACATAACTTCCAATCTGTCTGCCTGAGCCAGCCACTCCCACGTTTCCCATGGGGTGTTCACATGCACTTGTATCGCGCCCTGATAGGGCGCGCCGATCCATCCTCGCTTCACGGCAGTGCGGCTCGCCTGAATGCCGGGAGCCCAGCGCATTTGCTGGTTGACGGCGGCCTTGACGCCCGCTCGGCTGCACATCGCCGCAATGTCCAGTGCGTCCGAGTAGCATTCCGCAAGCGGCTTCTGGCAAAGAATATGCAGCCGATAAGGCACAAGCTGGCTGATGACCTCCGCCTGAAAAGCTGCCGGTACGGCAACGTCCGCGATCGCAATCTCGGAGTGGGAGGCCAGCCGCTCCAACGAATCGAAGACGTTCTCAATGCCGAATTCTCGCGCCAGCGCCTCGGATTTGGCTCTATCGCGGTCGTACACCCCGACGATCCGGAAGCCGGCCATTCGATAAGCGGGCAGATGGCAGCTGCGGACGATATCCCCCGCACCGACGATTCCGATGCCCATATCCCGTTTTCTCGGCAGTCGAGGTTGATAAGCCCAATTCATATTCCTGAGAGTCGATTCAAGAGCCCGTTCGTCGGAGTGCACCGTCCGGCTCATACTTCGGCCCCTCCCCGTTTTCTGACCATTAACAGATGCTCGCAGGCAAGCACGACTTCATCCCGTTGATTCAGAATAGCCAAGCTTTCGCTGACGATACCGAAATCCGGCCGTTTCGCATGGTCTCTCTTCCCGCCGATCGCCACCTGCGCGCGGATCGTGTCTCCGATATGCACAGGCTTGATGAAGCGAAGCTTCTCGTAGCCGTACGAGAACGCTTCGGGATTGATCTCCCCGGCAGTCATCCCGACGCCAATGCTGAAAATAAGCGTACCGTGGGCGATCCGCCGTCCGAAGTCCTGCGTCTTGCACCATTCCTCGTCCATGTGATGGGGATAAAAATCGCCCGTTTGTCCCGCATGCAAAACAATATCCGCCTCGGTAACCGTACGTCCCCAGGTGTCGCGGGAATCTCCAATCCGATAATCCTCGAAGAAAATCGACCTCATTCTCGATCAGCTCCTTTCCGAAGGGACTCCCGGTATAGCCGGTTCATTTCCGCTAGCGCCGCTTGCGGCGACATCTCTCTCTTCAGACAGGCTTGAACCGGGTAACCGGCACCGTCTTGAAAATGAAGATAGCCGTTATATCTCGGGCGCACATAGGCCCGGTCCAACGCGGGAAGCGTACGGGAGAAATAAGCGCCGCTTGCCGCATTCAGGCTTTCGCTGAGCCAAGCGGAGCGATGCCCCGGTTGGCCGCCGCACTCGGCGTAAAGCGTTCTTTGCGTCTCCGGAGACGCGGCATAAGCGGCATAAGCGACCGCAATGTCCCGATGCGGGCTGACCGAAGAGACCGCAATTCCGGTTCCGCCGAGCGTAGTGCGCAGCCGTTCTCCGCCGGTTTCGAACCTGGGTGCGTCGCCGAAAATCAACGTCCGCTGTCCGTACCCGGGTTTCGCGTAGTTAGAATATCCGTATGCGAACGGGCAGTACGCCAAGTCGTCCCGCTGCGTCATCGCTTCGTACATCCGAATCGGATTCCAGCCAAAAACGGCCGGATCGCACAGAGATGCCAATTCGCACAGCGCCTCAAGCGCAGCGTAAGCCGTATCCGCTCCGACGACCTCATCTTCGCTCAAGAAAGGCGTTTCTCCGAGCGCGATGCAGAACGTATAGAAGTTCATCAGACTATCGATCGGAATACCGGGGACGGCCACCAATCCCTTGCGAGCCAATGCCAGAACTTCTTGCCATGTCTCCGGCGCTTGTGCGTCATTCCGCTCCAGCACGTCCTCCCGCCAGGAAGC
>PJUD01000712.1_pt1 | contig 14197 bp, 10 predicted proteins | sample 1512341 | NCBI WGS metagenome assembly PJUD01 (sample SAMN08177675, study PRJNA422409) | Feces metagenome, whole genome shotgun sequencing project. | isolation source: Chicken feces (3) enriched on wood chips: beechwood xylan treatment | host: Gallus gallus | place: USA: Madison | collected 2015-01-15 | reverse complement strand
TACTGTTGTACTCATTGTTTACTATTATTGATTCAAAAGTAAGAAAACATATATATAAATCCATAAAAGATCGAGAAAATGCCAAAAAATACTGGCAAGATCCATGCGGAAAAGATTGCCGTCTTTAGGAAGTTTATTAATTCCTATAATCGCGCCAATCAAAACGATCAACCCCGCAATAATATGCGCCAAGTGCATCCATATAAAAACGTAAATAAAAGATTGTGATGCATTGTTATTCACAAAATAAACACCCCTATCGATCAATACATTCCAAGCATGAACTTGCAAGGCAAAAAATACAACTCCCAAAATAAAAGTTGCTATCAAAAACAACCGCTGTTTGGAAGACTCGCCATTTTTAGCCGCTTTATGTGCTAAAAACATCGTTAGACTACTAACCACAATCACCAAGGTACTATATAAAAGTGCATTTGGCAATAGGGTCTTAATCCCTTTGTCCACGCCGCTCGCTGTATATACAATGAAACCACTGGATAACGCCGCAAACATCATGAACATACCCAACATACCCAACCATAGGTTGAACTTTTGGGCTTTTCTCTGTACTAACTTCTCGTCAGTTTGTGCCTGTATATCTAACATTATTTCAACGGAATAAAGTTAAGCAATAATACGAGTTGTGTCACAGGTAAATAAATAAATGAGGTAAACATCACTTTCTTCGCTGAAGGAATATCACAATTCTTAAACAGCAAATAACCGTAATAACCAAACATTATTCCTCCGACCACGGATACAATCGTAAACCAAATTCCACCAAAGCCAAAATGATAAGGTATAAAACCTGCAGGTATCATAAACAAACCTGAAATGAATACCATAAACGCAGATATCTTATCACGTTTTGTCGTCGGCAATAAGCGAAAGCCCGCTAACTTATAGTCATCATCCACAACCCAGGCAATTGCCCAGAAATGCGGAAACTGCCATAAAAACTGAATAGCAAACAACACAAAGGGAATAATAATAATTGCCGCTTCATTATGTCCACTATAGTAGGCTAAATCGTCTTGCGAAAAGGCTGCATAATATCCAATTAATGGCGGAAATGCACCCGGAAACGCGCCGACAAACACTGCTATTGGTGATTTTCTTTTTAATGGTGTATAGATAAAGGCGTAAAGAAGGATACAGAAAACCGACAGCAGACCAGCGACAAAATTTAAACGAACAAGCACCAAGGTTCCTAAGATGCCCATAAAGACACTCAATACCAAAGCCTGTCCTGTTGTCATGCGGCCTGATGGCAACGGTCTGTCCTCCGTACGTTTCATCAGTTTATCCAAATCCTTTTCAATGATCTCATTAAAACCATTAGCAGAACCTGTCACCAGAAAACCACCTATAGTCAACAATAACCAATTGAACCAGAATATATCACCCTGTTGTTTTGATCCTATCAGAAAAGCAATTGACGCAGAAAATACAACCGTCAACGTAAGTCTCAACTTAACAAGCTTTTTGAAATCTGAAATAAATTCTTTCATAACTAAAAGAGACCTCCTACTATCAGTGTAATTAAACACGTACTTTTAAACATAAACATCCCGAATTCCAAGATTAGTGCCTTTGCTTGTTTAACAATAACAACAGGTAGAACTGCGCGCCAAATAACAGCGTAGCTACCACCAAATGCGTTGTTTGTGCAAATGCAGGTATTGCAAATCGAGCTAAGATAATTCCTGATAGCATTTGGATACCCACTAGAATCAATGCGATTAAAGCAAATTTATATTGCTTAGACCCCGTATTAAAACTTGTGCGGACCAAAAAGAATAATACAATAACTAAAATCAAAGAACAATATGCCAACCAGCGATGTAACTCAAACTGTTGGCCAATAGTTGTTATAAAATCAGTCCGGGCTATCGTTGAACCGGTTAATAAATCAACCTCCTCGCGAACTCCCGTTCCGACAATTACCTGTGTTAGCATCAATAAAATTGAAGCAATAGCAAGTCCTTTTAATATACCCAAAGAACGATTGACCAGTAAGGTCTTGTTTCGCAAAGTAACTGCTTTGAAATATGTATAAATACTAATACAAACAATTACAATGGCTAAGAGCATATGTACCGTAATAATCCAGGGCATCAGATTTGTCGATACAACGATCGATCCCAACCAGGCCTGAAGTACGACAACAAAAAGATTAATCACTGACCAAACAACGATCGAGCTTTTTGATTTTAAATAAGTGAAAGAATAAATAGCTGTAAATAACAAACAGAATCCGGAAACAACGCCTACCAACCGATTGATATATTCCGTCCAAGTTTTCGCAACATTAAACTCTTCATGCTGCAAAATACTCTTATCGGTACAGAGCTTGTAAGCCATTTCCTTATCCCCGAAAAATTCTACAATTTTCGCGAAACGTTCGTTCTTCTTTGCTCTTCCTTCAATATAATGCTGTTCATATCCTTGCGGTAATTGGGAGATATCTGTTGGAGGAATAATACGGTTAAAACATCTTGGCCAATCTGGGCATCCCATTCCTGACCCTGTACTCCGAACAACTCCGCCAGCAATAATGACCAAAAACAACACAATGATCGTTATAAAATTGGTCTTTATAAATCGCTTCTCAGCTGCTGGAAACATAATACTACCCCTACCTCTTAAAATACAAACTTCTATAAAATAGAGTAGGAATCCCTACTCTATTTTATAAGATTTTATTAGTCTTTTCTACCATTTTGAGCATTCCATTCTGCCTGGATACGCTCAGCTTCCTCGTCTCCTTCGAAATCATGAGGCAAATTAGAGCTCATTGTTTCAGAGAAAGGAACACTTTGAGGAATAAAATCCTCACCGTGACCTGGCTTACTGTAATCGTAAGGCCAACGGTGTACAGTTGGAATTTCTCCTGGCCAGTTACCATGGATATGCTCTACCGGAGTAGTCCATTCCAATGTATTTGACTGCCAAGGATTTTGTGGTGCTTTTTTACCGAAGAAAATCGATGTAAAGAAGTTCCACAAGAAAGCTACCTGACCTAAAGCAGCGATGATTGCAGCCCAAGTTACCAATTTGTTTACAGAAACCCATTTCGCCATGAAAGCAAACTCTGTAAATGCATAGTAACGGCGAGGCACACCATCGATACCCATAAAGTGCATTGGGAAGAATACCATGTAAGCACCAATGAAAGTCAACCAGAAGTGTAAATAACCCAATTTTGTGTTCATCATACGACCGAACATCTTAGGATACCAGTGGTAAACACCACAAAGCATACCGAAGATTGAGGCCGATCCCATTACCAAGTGGAAGTGGGCAACAACAAAATAGGTATCGTGTAAGTTGATATCTAACGCTGCATTACCTAGGAACAATCCTGTCAAACCACCAGAGATAAAGAACGATACCAAACCGATCGCAAACATCATCGCTGGAGTGAAACGGATATTACCTTTCCACAACGTTGCAAGATAGTTAAACGCTTTTACAGCAGAAGGAACCGCGATAATCAATGTTGTAATCATAAATACACCACCCAAGAACGGGTTCATACCTGTTACAAACATGTGGTGACCCCATACGATAAACGATAATACAGTGATACCGATCAACGAATAAACCATCGCATGGTAACCAAAGATTGGTTTACGTGAGTTGGTTGCAATAACCTCAGAAGTTAAACCTAAAGCAGGCATAACAACGATATATACCTCAGGGTGACCTAAGAACCAGAACAAGTGTTGGAACAAAATTGGTGAACCACCTTCGTTCGGTAAAATTTGTCCTTGAACAACAAGATCCGACAAATAGAATGACGTACCAGCAGCACGGTCAAAAATCAACAGAACAACCGCCGAAACCAATACTGGGAATGACAACATACCTACGATAGCAGTTAAGAAGAACGCCCAGATTGTCAAAGGCATTTTCCATAAGTCCATTCCTTTTGTACGCATGTTCAAAATTGTACTTACATAGTTAATACCACCGATCAACTGCGAAGCTACAAATAGAACCATACTCACCAACCACAAAGTCATACCAGTTGCAGATCCTGCGATTGCAGTAGGAACAGCCGATAGTGGCGGGTAGATTGTCCAACCAGCAGAAGCAGGTCCACTTTCTACGAAGAACGATGCAACCATAATCACTGATGCTACAAAGAACAACCAGTAAGATAACATGTTCATAAAAGGAGATGCCATATCGCGTGCTCCGATTTGATATGGAATCAATAAGTTACTAAAAGTACCCGATAGACCAGCCGTTAACACGAAGAATACCATAACGGTACCGTGAATGGTTACCAAGGAAAGGAAAAACTCCGGTTTTATACGACCGCCTTCAGCCCATTTACCCAAGAATACTTCTAATATAGGGAACTCTTTATCCGGCCATGCTAATTGGATACGGAATAATACTGATAAAAGCATCGCAAAAACTGCCATGATGATACCAGTGATCAAGAATTGCTTAGCAATCATCTTGTGGTCACCCGAGAAGATATACTTTCTGATGAACGACTCCTCGTGATGATGGCCGTGCGAATCGTGATGTTCAGCGCTATGCGATATTACTGTACTTGACATATTCGATTTTATATTCAAAAATTCTTAATTAGTTCAAAGATGCTGTAACTTGTACGCTATCCTTTTTCACGTTAGCTGTTTTACCACTGAACTCTTTTTGCAAATCCTCAGTAAAATATTTATTTTGTTTAGCTAACCACTCTTTATATTTCTCTTCAGTTACGACAACCACTTTCTTTTGCATGTTGTAGTGACCAGATCCACAGATCTTGTTACACAACATCACGAAGTCATAGTTATAATCACCCAAACGATCACGCATTTCTTCTGTTGTTACAGTAGGTGTGAATTGGAAATAGTTGGTCATCCCTGGTACCGCATTGATTTGAACACGGAAATCAGGAATATAGAAAGAGTGAATAATATCTTTTGAAACGATATGGAAACGAACAGGTTTGTTTACAGGCAACCAAATTTCAGATCCCTGAATATCATCCCAGGAATTTTTATCATTAAAGTCAATACCGTAAGGGTTGGTTGGTGTCGTCATTTTATAATTACGTTTACCAATAATCCCATCTGAACCAGCATAACGGACATTCCATTGGAATTGCTCGCCTAATACCTCAACTTGTAATGCTGATTTTTGAAGATCTTCAGGAATATTTGTGATCGATCTCCATGTAAAGAAACCGAACAATACCAATACTGTCAAAACAACAGCTGGAACAATTGTCCACAATTTCTCGATTGCATTGTTATGAGGATAATAATAAGCCTGACGTTTTGCACGCATGCGGTACAAGAATGTAAATGTCATCAACAAGATGTGTGTGATAACCAATACAAATGTTGTAATTGCTGTCGTAATGATAAACATCGTATCAATACGCTCACCGTGCTCAGTTACTGCCGATCTCCAATAAGCAGCTCCCCAGTGTACATATGACCAATATACACCATAAAGGAATACAACCAAGAAAATGAATAACAATGCCGATTGAAATGTGTTATTCGCAAACGGATTGTATTTACCGTTCATCTTTCTTGTCAATTCATAGATCGAAAGTACTTTACCGATAACGGCAACAACTGTACATATAACCAAGAATAACAAGACATAATATGTGAAGTTTTTATAAACCTGAGGGTCTATTTGCTTCACTTCTTCAACAGCAGGAGCAGCAGCACTAGCTTCTGTAGAAGAACTAGCAGATGCAACAGCAGCAGTACCTGCTGCCGCTGTTGTATCTTTTGCAACCGAATCCGTTGCTGCAGGGGCAGCTACTGCTGTAGTTGCCGCTTTAGCAGAATCAGATGCTACTGTATCTTGTTGACTTGCTAGGATAGGAGTCGCAAAAAGCAATCCTAGTGCAAGCACAAAACCCGAGATGGATTTGAATCTATTATTTAATTTAAAGCTCATTTCTTTTATAACGTTTTTACGTAACCTTCCTTTAAAAGTGAAACTATATCTGGTGATGCAAACTCTCATCCAAGAAAGGATGATTTTTAGGCACCAATGCTTGTTTACTCAATTTACTCATCACTAAGAAGATGAACAAACCTAAGAAACCAAGTGCAGTTCCGATTTCAATGATACCAAATCCTCTATGTTCAGCAACAGTACCAGGCATGATCATGATATAATAATCTAGCCAGTGACCAGCCAATAATAGAATCGCTACGAACAACATTACATTTTGTTTACGTTTAGCATCGCGATCCACTAATAGTAACAATGGTGCCACAAAGTTAATGATAATACTCAACCAAAACCAAGGTTTGTATTCAGGTTCCCAACGTTTGTAGAAATAAACTGTTTCCTCTGGCATGTTTGAATACCAAATCAACATGAATTGTGCAAACCAAACGTAAGTCCAGAAGATCGAGAAACCGAACATCAATTTACCCAAATCGTGTAAATGATTTTCGTTTACCCAGTTCATATAACCAGCTTTCTTCAATACAACAACGATGATCGTGATACATGAAATACCGCTAACCCACATTGCTGCAAAGTTATACCAACCGAACATCGTTGAAAACCAGTGTGCTTCTAAAGACATTACTGTATCGAAAGACCAGATAGGTGTAGTAAAACCGAAGATAACTAAGAAGATTGCCGACAATTTGAATGACTTTTTATAAGAAGCCAATCCGCCTTCCAAATCTTCTTTATAAGAAAGTTTCGCAAAAATAACAGCAAAAATGCTATATGTTCCCAAAAATACCACCTGACGGATCAAGAAGAATGGAACATTTAAATAAGCAGATTTACCTGCGATAATAGGGTCAAAATTTGTACTATGCGGATCAGTGATACCATCTGCATTCCAGTGGTGATATAAGTTATGTGTGGTTAAACCTAAACCTACAATAACTAATAAAACTAATGATGCAATTGGTAAAACACTCGCCATAGCCTGAGGTATACGTACCAAACCTGCAGACCATGCAGATTGTGTTACATATTGCAAGGCAACAAAGAATGTTCCAGCTGCGCATACACATGTAAAGTAATAACCCATCAATAACAAGTTGGCATAAGTACGCTCTACAGTAACGTGATCGCCCGAAAGCAACCCGAAAGCTACAGCAGCTACGCCTAGTACAACAGCGACAATACTGAACATTTTAGCTTTGCCAGCAAACTCGTATCGCTCGTTGAAATTATAATCGTGATGATGACTGTGAGTTCCCATTTATATATCTGATGTTAGATTATTTCTTTTGTAATTCGTGAACATACATAACAACTTTCCATCGCTCCTCTGGAGACAATTGAGATGCATGTGATCCCATGGAGTTGTGTCCGTAATAAATTGTATGGTAAATTTTACCATCAGTCAAGTCAGCCATCAAACCACCCCGTGAAGAGCTCGCCGCATCTGTTCTGTGATAAGATGGTGGCGGAGGAAAGTTCTCTAATTGACGAGTACCTCTTGAATCAGTCACGCTACGGTCTTTTGTGATAGGACCATCACCTTTACCTTCTACTCCATGACATATCGAGCAGTAAGTGGTGAACAAAGCTTTACCTTTTTCAAGATTTTCGGCATTTACGACCAAAGGACTTTTTACTTCTCTTCCCGCACGTTCATAATCCTCTAATGTATTGGCGTATTCAAAACGAGTGAAACCAATTGGATCTGTACCTTTAGGAGGTGTTTGTGCTGTTTTTCCATCAGCAAAATTCGCATTAGGTTGATCCGGATTGAAAGCAAGCGGATCGTACATGTTACGAGAAAACTCTAAACCTGTACTACGAGTTGTTTTGTCACCACAAGAAGAAACAAGTGCTGTCAATGCCACAGCTGCGCATAGCGTTCCAAGTAAATTCTTCTTATTCATAGCTAACATATTTTCTATCATTGTACTTAACTTCAACAGCTCCAGCTTCTTTCAATAAGCTATCGATCAAAGCGTGATCTGTATTTTCTTTGGCATCTACTGCAAGGATGAAACGATCATCTGTTGCTCTCAAGTCCATTACACGAGGTGCACGTCCCGGAAATAAGTGGTTACGGAAGAAAAACGTGGCAACCATACCCAAGGCACACAATAAGATCGTAACCTCAAATGTAACTGGAACAAAGTTTGGCATACCAAAAGATGGTTTACCACCGATATTCATCGGCCAATCATAAGCCATTGTATAATACAACAAACTAAAACCTAATGTCGTTCCTAATGCTCCAAAGCAAAATGCTGCGATAGGCAAGCGAGAAGGTTTCACACCCAGCTTTGCTTCGATGCCGTGAATAGGCATCGGAGTAAAGCAGTCGTAAATACTTATATTGTTTGCTTGCAATTTGTCGATCCCATGCATCATTTCATCGGGATCCGCAAAACTACCTAATATATATTTTGTATTGCTCATTGCTGATTATTTTCTAACTGATAATTCTTTAATCTCTTCTTCTGTCACTGAATCATATTTCTCTAATGACTCTTGGAAGTACTTCACTTGTTCCTCAGGGAATGCGCCTTCTTGAGCCAATTTAGTTTTATGTTGTAATGAAGATGATTTCAACAACAATTTCACTTCGGCGATAGCGATACCTGGTAAGAAACGTAAGAACAACAAGAATAATGTAAAGAATAATCCGATTGAACCTACAAAGATACCTACGTCTGTCCAAGTTGGGTAGAACATTGCCCAAGATGAAGGCAAGTAATCACGGTGCAATGAAGTCACGATAATTACAAAACGCTCAAACCACATACCGATATTTACAACAATCGATAAGATCCATGAGATAGGAATACTTGTACGGATTTTTTTGAACCAGAATAACTGTGGAGAAATTACGTTACAAGTCATCATTGACCAGTAAGCCCAAGCGTATGGACCCAACATACGGTTCTCGAAAGCATACATTTCGTATTCTGAACGAGAGTACATTGCGATAAACAACTCAGTCAAGTAAGCCACACCCACGATAGAACCAGTTGTCATGATGATGATATTCATCGACTCAATGTGGAACATCGTGATGTAGTTCTCAAAGTTCATTACTTTACGTAAGATCAACAATAACGTCTGTACCATCGCGAAACCAGAGAAGATCGCACCCGCCACGAAGTATGGAGGGAAGATCGTTGTATGCCATCCAGGGATAACCGAAGTGGCAAAGTCCATGGATACGATCGTGTGTACAGAAAGTACAAGCGGCGTAGAGATACCTGCCAAGATCAATGACACGATTTCAAAACGTTGCCAAGTCTTAACTGAACCATTCCATCCGAATGATAATACAGAATAGATTTTTTGTTTTAATCCAGTAGCACGGTCACGAATTGTTGCAATATCCGGCAACAAACCACAGTACCAGAATACCAAGGATACTGTAAAGTAAGTTGAGATCGCAAACGCATCCCATACCAAAGGAGAGTTGAAGTTTACCCAAAGTGATCCAAATTGATTTGGAAGTGGGAAAATCCAATAAGCCAACCAAGGACGACCCATGTGAGCTACAACGTATGTAGCCGCACAGATTACCGCAAAGATCGTCATCGCCTCTGCAGAACGGTTGATTGAATTACGCCAGTTCTGGCGGAAGATTAATAATACAGCTGAAATCAACGTACCCGCGTGACCGATACCTACCCACCATACGAAGTCGGTGATATCCCAAGCCCAGCCTACAGTTTTATTCAGACCCCAAGCGCCGATACCTGTCCAAAAGGTATAACTAACGCTAACTACCCATAATAAAGCACCTAATACAGCAACGGTAAAACCAATCCACCATGCTTTATTCGGTTTATTTTCAACCGGTAGTAAGATATCATCCGTAATTTTTGCATACGTAATGTCCTTACCGGTCATTAATGGTTCTCTTAATATTGATTCGTTATGCGATGACATAGTATTTTTATTTCAAATATTGTACAAGATTACGCCTCAAAAGTGTTTCTAACTTTTGTCATATAACCGATACCCGGTTGAACATTGATTTCCTCAAGTACGTAATAAACACGCTCGTTGCGTAATGCTTTAGATACTTCTGATTCTGGATCATTTGCATCACCAAAGATAATTGCATTTGCAGAACATGCTTGTTGACAAGCCATTTGGATATCGCCATCTTTAACTTTGCGATTTTGAATTTTAGCTTGTAATTTACCTGCTTGAATACGTTGGATACACATTGAACATTTCTCCATTACCCCACGTGAACGAGTAACAACATCTGGATTCAATACCAATTGTGTGAACTCATTGTTCAAGTAGTTGTCAAAACGTGAATCATTCCAGTATGCAAACCAGTTGAAACGACGAACTTTGAAAGGACAGTTGTTCGCACAGTAACGTGTACCAAAACAACGGTTATATGCCATGTGGTTCAAACCTTCTGAAGAGTGTACTGTTGCCAATACTGGACAAACCGTTTCACAAGGTGCGTGACCACAGTGTTGACACAACATCGGTTGGTGAACAACAGTGATATCTTCGAAATCTAAATCAGCCGAAGCTCTCGCAATTTCTTTCTCTTTTGTAAGATCTTGATCTTTTCCTTCGATTGTATAGTAACGGTCAATACGTAACCAGTGCATTTCACGACGACGACGAACCTCATCACGGCCTACAACAGGAATATTATTTTCAACATTACAAGCAACGATACAAGCACCACACCCTGTACATGCGTTCAAGTCGATCGCCATCACCCATTTGTGACCAGGTTGCTCATATTTGTTCCACAAATCGTATGTTTTGTGATTATCCGTAAAGCGTCCTGCCTCAGAGTTAGGATCTTTCAGATATTTCGCAAACGTCGTTTCACGAATAACGTTACGACCTTCGATCGTGTGGTGTGTTTGTGTTTGTGCCAATTGGTAAGTACCAGACGCTTTCGCTACAGTTGCTTTAGCAACACCTTGTACTGTACCATTGATGATAGACGCAAAAGGGAATGCGTTTTTACCAACTTCATTACCTGCTTTACCAACTTTTGTACGGCCATAACCTACAGCAACTGAAACTGTTCCTTGTGCTTGACCTGGTTGTTGTACAACTGGCAATTCCAATTCAACACCATTTGCTTTTACAGTTACTTTACCATCTTCACCCAAACCTAATTTCTCAGCATCTTTCGGGTTAAGAGCAGCGTAGTTGTCCCAAGTTACTTTAGAAACTGGGTCAGGCAATTCTTGTAAATAAGCGTTGTTTGCGTAGCGACCGTCACGAAGACCAGCAGGCTCATAAAGTTTCAATTCAAACTCACCTGTAATCGCTTTGCTTGATGCCTCAATTGCCGAAGCTGCTGCTGCAGCATTTCCTGTAAATGCAGGAGCTGTTGCTGCTTTAGCACCTTTATATTCAAAACCAGTTTGCAATACAGCATCCCAGTTTTTCGTGGAACCCGCTAAAATTTGTGTAGACCACAAGTTCTTAACGAAGTTGTACATATCGGTATCATTTCCTGCCCAAGTCAATAAGCTTTGCTCAGCTTGACGTGTTTTGAAAACAGGATTGATTGTTGGTTGAACGATAGAGAACAAACCTTCTTTTGGATTCGCATCACCCCAAGATTCCAAGAACGTACTTGCTGGAGCAATCGCTGTCAATTCAGAAGCTGTTTCATCCGCACGTTGCGAAAATGATAAGGTGAAAGGAATTTGCTTCAACGCTGCTTTTACATCATCTGCTTTGAAGTAGTCATACACCGGGTTGCTATTCAAGAAGAACGCAACACCAACTTGACCTGATTTCGCTGCTGCTAAGAAAGCTTGGAACGAAGAATCCGAACCTTGGTATTGTTTAGAATAGTTATCCAAATCGATAATTGTACCGTAAGCACCTAAAGCAACGTTGATTGCATTCACTAATACCTGTACATTGACATCGTTAGATCCAGCAACAACAACTGCTGCGCCTTTGCTGTTCACCAATTCTTTCGCCGCTAGAGCGACACCTTTTTGTGCTTTTTTGTTTGCAGTCGCACCTGCCAGAGACTGACCAGTGATTGCATTATATAAAGCAACCAATGTAGCACCTTCTTCCGAAGGTTTGATTGCGATACGTGCATCCGCATTTGTACCCGTCATGGAAAGACCAGACTCAAATTGCACGTGACGTGACATTTTGCCGTTTTTCAACGATTTATAATCACGGTTTTTAGCGTATTGTTGAGTATGCTCCTCACCTGCTAACCAAGTTCCTAAGAAATCAGCTGCAACAGAAACAATCACATTTGCCTTTTCAAAATTGTATGAAGGAACAACAGCTTTACCAAATGAAGCTTTATTCGCCTCGATAATACCGCTGTAAGAAACAGCATCGTATTGTACATGGTTAACTGTTGGGAATTTCGTTGCGAAAGCAGCGATAGCCGCCAACGTCGAAGGACTGTTTACGGTGTTAGAAACGATCGTAATTTGTTTACCAGAAGATGCTGCAGCATTCAAAGCTTTAACAACTTCCCCATCCAATTTAGACCACTCAACATCTTGACCTTTCAATTGCGCCTGTTTCAATTTGGACTCATCATATAAATCCAATACAGAAGCAGCAGTCGTTGAATCCAAACCTTGGTTCAAACCAATTGCATTCGGGTTAGGCTCAACATTGATCGGACGACCTTCACGAGTTTTAACCAAGATGCTTTGACCGTTGAATGTCGAAGCATAATAGTTAGGGATACCTGGAGTTACCTCTTCAGGTTTAATCAAATAAGGAACTGCCTTATGCACAGGAGTACGGTTACAAGCCGCTAAAGAAACAGCACCCAAACCAAATCCTAATGCTTTCAAGAAGTCACGGCGAGGAGTTTTAGTACTCAAGCCAGCTTCGTTTAATACATCTTCTACAGGAATAGATTCGGCAAACTCACCCTTGCTTCCTTCAACGAAAGCAGGAGTTTGATTTAACTCTTCCAAACCTTTCCAATATTTTTTATTGCTATCCATTTAAGCTGTATATAAGATTGCGTATTTCAAATAATTATTAATAGTGACACTTACCACACTCAAGACCACCGATCATGGCTGCAGTCATTTTCTCACCTTTCTTAATTCTTTCGTGTGCTTTAATCAAATCTTCATAGTATTTGTTATCCGATTTGATATCTGTCTTTTTGTGACAATCAACACACCATTTCATCGTCAATGGAGAGTATTGGTATACTTCTTCCATATTTTGGATTGGACCGTGACAAGTTTGACACTCAACACCAGCTACCACAACGTGTTGTGAGTGGTTGAAGTAAGCAAAGTCAGGTAAGTTGTGGATACGAACCCATTGAATTGGTTTCGGATTGTTACCGTAAGTACGCGTATCAGGATTCCAATCCAATGCACGATAGATTTTAGCAATTTCCGGAGAAATTTCACCATCATAATGCTCTGAAGCAGTGATTGTATTGTGACAGTTCATACATACGTTGGCCGATGGAATAGACGCATTTTTAGATTTAAATGCTCCACCGTGACAGTATTGACACTCAATTTTGTTAACACCAGCGTGGATTTGGTGCGAGAACTTAATTGGTTGAACCGGCTGATAGCCTTGGTGAACACCAACGTTCCACATTGTTTTCCAACCACCTACAGCTAATAATGCAACTAACATCAAGACGGTAAAGCCAACCAACTTTTTGTTTTTAACGAATGCTTTCGCAAACTTCACAAAGCGTTGGCTATCTTCTGGCTCTTGTTGCGCAGCAATAGCTTCTTGGTTTTTAGCAATTACATTTTCTAAGGTACGGATCACACGATTCAACACCACGATAACCACTACAGCCAAAACAACAACTGCGATCAAGCCCAAAATCATGAACATGGACGCGTTATCATCTTTAGCTCCAGCACCACCAGCAGCAGCCTCTTTCGGTTTCTCCTTAGAAGCATCTGTGATATACGCTAATACCGACTTGATCTGATCGTCAGATAAATCAGTAAAAGAAGTCATCACAAGCTTGTTGTTCTCTTCGAAGATTTTAACTGCATCAGCATCGCCAGACGCAATTAAAGCCTGAGAGTTCTTGATCCACTTGATTAACCAAGCTTCGTCTTTCGTCTCTGGAATCCCCTTTAAAGCAGGACCAACCACTTTTCTGTCAATGGCGTGACAGGATGTACACTTAGATTTGAAGATTTTTTCACCTTCCTTGACATCTTGCGCATGCAACGTCGTAACGGCAAATAATAGCATCAAACTCGTTGACACCACC
>PJUD01000707.1_pt1 | contig 14214 bp, 16 predicted proteins | sample 1512341 | NCBI WGS metagenome assembly PJUD01 (sample SAMN08177675, study PRJNA422409) | Feces metagenome, whole genome shotgun sequencing project. | isolation source: Chicken feces (3) enriched on wood chips: beechwood xylan treatment | host: Gallus gallus | place: USA: Madison | collected 2015-01-15 | reverse complement strand
GTCAGAACTAGAGAAGTTGGTATCAAAGAAGTCCATCGTCAAGTTAGACCTGACCAAATTGAACTCATCAGAAGAGATTACACTGCTAATGGTGGTTGGGAAACTTTCCTTTCTTATGAAGATCCTAAACAAGATACTCTTGTTGGTCTTCTTAGACTTAGAAAATGTGCTGATTCTACTTTTAGACCTGAATTAGGCAAACAGTAAGACGAATTGATTTTTAGATTTCACTCAAATTTTCTAGTTGTTCATTGGTTAGAGAACTTCATGTTTATGGTTCAGTTGTTCCAATTCATAGTAGAGATCCTACTAAATTCCAACATCAAGTAAATAAATTATATTTTTATTCAAAAACTAACCCAATTCTCATTAGGGATATGGAACAATGTTAATGGAAGAAGCAGAAAGAATTGCAAGAGATGAACATGGATCAACAAAGATGGCTGTTATTGCAGGAGTTGGAACAAGACATTATTATAGAAAACTTGGTTATGAACTTGAAGGACCATATATGGTTAAATATTTGTAATTTCGATCTCATGAAGATGTAGTGAATAATATTTTATTTTTATTTGATTTTGCAAATGAAATGAGAAAATATATTATGTATTTATTCTTTTTATTCCTGAACTTTATTATTCAGAATCACTCATCTCTCTCTCATAATTAAGTATAATATAAAAATTATTAGAGATCATACTTCAATCAAGTTTTTTTATTTTCATATTCTTACGAATGAACGAATAAAATATGTAGTTGTTAAAAATTTCCCTAAAATACACACTCAACTCATTATTCCAATCTTTCTTATTTTTCTACCAACATATCTCCTTTATTATCATCATCTCCTTCATCTTCTTGATAAATATTTGATGCCTATGGGATAAATGAGTATTAATTTAAATCATCCCTTAGTTTTACCATTTGCCAGATTTGTAAGATATTATTTTCTTCTTCAACGGAAGCCATAACGACAGTTTCTTTAGAATTCCAAGAGAAATCAGGGATTTTAGCTCTATGACCACCATGAATGAACTATTTATCATATTATAAGAATTTACAGAAATTCCCATTTTGTTACCATAAGTTCAGGAGGACCATCAACAGCATCTTCAGCTTTTTGTTCTTGACCAATTTTACTGATATCCCAAACTCTAACTCTTCTATCACTTGAGCAAGAAGCAAAAACGGTAGAGTTGTTGGGTTCCCATTCGACCTTCAAAACGTCATCAACGTGGCCTTCAAAGATGTGAAGACTCTTGGACATATTTCTCAAATCCCAGAAAGCGACAGTCTTATCAGAAGAACCAGTAATGAACAAATATTCATCGAAAGGATTGAAATCGATAGAGTTAACTTCAGCAGCATGACCAGAAATATCCTGGCTTGGGCCTCCAGGCTTTCTCAAATCCCACAAAGCAATCTTTCTGTCATCACCAACGGAAGCAAAGAGATCGTGGTTAAAGTTGTGCCAAGCAACGTCTTGAATGGGGCCATTGTGGAATTTAAATTCGTTCAATGGCTTAACTATGGCACTTGCGGTCTCAGTTCCTTCAATATTCCACAAACAGACCTTGGAGTCATTAGCACTTGACAAAAGATATCCTTCCTTGTGGTTTGACCAGCTCAATCCGTACCCTTCAGCAGTGTGTCCAATCAATTTAACTTCAGGTCTAATTTGGTCGTGACTGACTGGGGTAGCAGGGTGTTGTAAATAATCAAAGACATGGACTTCACCAGAAGTGGTCTTTGTGGCAATGATGCTGTATTTTTGAGGCATGTAACGGGCTCTGTTGATTTCACCTTCGTGCAAAATCTTCTTTTCGATTTCAATTCTGTTTTCTCCAGCGGCCAAGCCGATACCTCCGACCTCTAATTATTCAATTACTCGATGCATCACAAATTTTCTCACCTTTATTTCCAATGGCATATTCAGTAATGTCTGCGAGAGCATCTTCGTTAGGAAGTCTGGCCTATGAACTTATTACAAAATATTCGAGTCAAAAATACCTTGGCAATCAACAAATAGTTGGGTTCGAGGTCTGATGTGTGAGTTCCCAAAACGAGTTTGTGGATGGAGTAGTCACCAGAATCAGGCCTAAACTTTCAGCGCATTTTCTTTACAAAAACTATACTTTTCTTTAACGGGAAGCCATTGGCAGGTCAATGATGGCCATTCCAAAACGTGAGTGATCACTAAATCATACAAAAATGGAGCATTCTTCTTCCACAACTTGTATTCTTCATTAATCTGTTGGTTTTCGATTTCTTCGTTGTATTCTGACCAATAAATATGCCATAGTTTAAAAGAATCTTACCTTCAGGAATATTTGTCATTTTGGGAACAGATATTTTCAAAAATTAATTTATTATGCAAATTAAAATTGGCGCTTTACAATATCATCAATCTTCAAGTCAAATTCACGTTCCAAAGAAACTATTTTACTATTTCTTTATCTTTAGGAGAAAGGAAAATATTTTTTTATACATAAAGTATTTAAAAATAAAATAAAGAGTAGATATATTTTCCCCCATTTAGACAACAACGACAAGTAAATAATTTACATCAATTCAGTATAGTGTTCTTCTCAGCTGTAAGTTATCTAAATTCATTAAATCCACATCCTCCAGAAAATCAAATTCTCCAACTTCAGGGAGCATCATATTATTATTATTTGTTTCACTCTTCATCTCTCCTTCGTTTTCATCCTTGCTCATCATCAAGTACTCTTCATGAAGTTTTTCCAATAATGCAATACTCATATCCCTCTCAAGATTATAAAACAACATATCTGTGTCTCCAAGTTCAAAAGGAATATTCTTCTCACTATTTGTATATTTTATATATTTATCATTCTCTCTCATCTCATTTAAATTATTTATTGTCTTCATCTATCATAATAAGAGTTAGATCTCAATAATCTCAAATATTATCTTTACCAGATAAGTAAAATCAGATTTTAAGGTTTTATGTTTCTTTTGAGTATCGAGTTTTATTTTATGGAAAAAGTCACAATTATTTTTCAATGACAATGACTCATCATCGTAACTCTCCTTCATTGCTTCCATGATCTCCCGAATATTTTCATCAATAAACATCTCCAAATCACTTTCTTCAGAAATCAGAGTTGAAGTTTGAAGTTGGACAAGATCCAATAAATTGAAAGACTGAACTTGATCTTTGATCAAATTTCGCAAAAACTGCAAACCATGGTTCACTTGAAGACCCACGAATTTGTGTTTTGTTCTTTCAATAAATGTTTCTGCCAAAAATGAACAATCAGACTTTACAAAAGCACAGAAATATTCTGGACATTTATTAAATAAAGGCTGATGACATTCATAATATGTTTGGGTTGTTGACAAGAAAAGATTCTCCAATTCTTCGTAAAGACAACTCACTGGCAACTCGGTGCAATCAAAGAAATGAACACTGACTTCATTCAAGCTCAAATCCAAAATAGATTGCATGTATTCTGATAAAAGTTCTTTTTCAGCTTGGAAATTATCCTCAAAATATATATGTGTGCTCTGAGGAAAATTTCTCTCACTTGAAAAATTACTCTCTCTCTGAGATTCCAAAGTTTGAAAATTAATGTAAAGACATTTAGGGATAGTGGGATCACGAATCTCTTGGGAGAACTCAAGAATCTGATCATTGCAGATGATTCTCTTGACATTTTTATCACGATGGTTTAATAATGTCTGTTGAAATGCTGCATTCAAAGATTCTTTGAGTTTTTGATTTCCATAAACCTCATTTATCCAGATTTTGGTCATTAACCGCCATATCGAAAATTTCGGAAAACCCGGGTATCCTTCGAACACGGTTCCATATGCTTTATTGAGTAATTCTGTAAAGGTTGAAAACGTCTTTTCAATTTCCAGCATGCTGCAAACGTACAACCTCCACTAATAGATAGAATTAATATTTTTAAAATTTGAATTTCGCTTACTCTCACATTGTATTCAGCCAATAGATCATAACAATTATCCAAACAACTCAGATATTCTGATACTAAGTGGCAGAAATGAATTAGTGTATTGCTCAAACAATCATACATGTTTAATAAGTATGAGTGATTAGAATTCACTAAAAAGGAATCCTCAGTACTCACATTAGATATACCCTGAGAGTTATTATGATTATAAGACTCCAAGACCATATCAATTTTTTGCTTCTCTTCTGATATAGCCTCCTCTAATAATCTATTTTTTTAGTCAACAAGTCAACAATTCTCTCTACTTTGGAGTCATCTGAGCCATGTACCATCTCGCCTTCATAAATCGATTCTTATCTTCATTTCCAATCTAAATCATCGTTTAGAAATGAAAACCTCCTCCCAGGTACTTCTTTTAACAAACACTTTTCGTTGAATTCGAGTTTGTCGATGATTGCTTTGGAATTTTGAACGAAATTTAATTTCTTGGGAGAAAAAATGCAGTCTTCATAGAGCACTTCTGAAAGCTTGTTTTGGAAAGCTGTTTGAGTGTTTTTTGCAAAGGTCTCCCTCTTGAGACTTGTAACGGGCAAATTTGGTTCTATATCAACTTTTAGACTCCAAAAATCGCTAAATCAACCTCTCAATGTTTGAATAAAATCTCTCATGAAATCTTCGGTCTCTTCTTTTGTCGAAATTTGATTAATCACTGAAAAAAAGTGCTTTTCATGCTCAACACCTTCTCTGAGAACATTTCTCCATTGTTTACTAGCAGCACAAGAGATCTTGTTTTTTAAATTTCCTTTATAGTCGTCCGATTGGTAAATTTCGCTTGAAAACTTTAAATACATTATTCCATCGCACAACAATACCTGTAGAGCTCAAGATCAAACGAGAAATATTTATTTAAACATTCGCGAGTCCAAAATCTGTCGTTCTCTCTCAAAATCTGGGAAAATCTCTTACAAACTATCTCAACGCCAAAACAGTCTTTTTGGTCCAAAAATTCAAATATATATGTCCACAAGTTTATTGTTAAAGCTCCAAGCATATCGTTCTGACTTTTTATAGAATAAAAGGTTCAATGTTGGGAAAAGAAGGTTTTAAATTTTTCAAGATAAGAATATTTTTATATAAAAAGAGCACACATTTTTCTCAATTATTTCTGATGTCTTAAAAACTCCAAATCAATATATTCTCCTTCCGAGAAAAAATTTTCCCGCTTCATAACTACCTTAGCTATCATCCCTAACCACCAGTTCTTTTTCCTGGTTTTTGTCTGTCAAATAAAAATTCTTCATATGAAATTTCACAAAACATACCAACTGATTATGAATATTTCAATTCTCATCAGATAACTTAATTTATAGCAAAATTGTTAATCAGATCGTCCAATAGCTGATTCTCAAATTTAATTAATATGAAAAATGATTGGAACTTTAGATTAGACATAATTGTTCTTAAAATTAAAACCAAATTATTTATTTTAACGACTGTTTCCTCTCCTTATTCCTCGCCCGTCTCTCCTCAAAATTTAGGTATTTATCTATTGTCATAATCAATCTAACTACCCCTCTATTTGAGATATCTGTTTCTTGAAAAAATTTGACAGTATCATTTCTTTTCTTCTTTTTAATCCCAAATTCTCATCAACAGAATTTTAACTAAAATTCTAAAATGACTATTTTCTTGTTGTCTTGACAAGAACAGATTCTATTTCTCTCTTTCCTAATACTTTAGTACAAGACTCATCATTATTGTGAAATTTTTGGTTTTAATTACTCATTTTACAAATTCAGTTTTCATCCTTATTTTTTTTATCTTAAATCGATGGGTCATATGTTAGACTCCGTCTATATTTCAGTCATTATATATCAGTCAGATATTTTTCCATCTCCTAAATTCACTTTTGTGGAAGTACAAAAAGAATTTTATTTTGAAAAAATATAATTTTCAATATTTTGAACAATATTCTCCAAAAAAATAATTTTTTTCAATTTTTGTTCCTCAGCAGGAATCTTTTCATCAGAAATTTTTTTCATCCATCCCAATTTCTTGATATAAATTTTTGTCTTTTTCAAAAATTCGAGACCACTCAACAAGAAAGTAATTTTTGACAAATTTAGTACAGAATATATAAGACAGACTAAAACAGGTTGAATTAGATAAAAATTCATAAAGTATTGATCGTTGGAAATCTGATTCATTTGGATTCATTTCTATAAATCATCAACATTTCATGAAAAATTCAAAATTAAAATAAACTATTTTTTACTTCATATTTCAAAAATCAAACACTCTCAATCTCAGTTAAAAAAATTATGAATAATTACGCTCACAATTACAATCAAACCCAAATTCAAAGTCTTGACAAAAAACCTATGCTCAAATCAATTCTTCTCTTTGCTATAATCAGCGCAGCTGTCTTTTATCTCTATATGGGATTCCATACACAAATCAATATTGAAGAAACAACCCTTCCATCAAGAATTATCCTGTATAAAGAGTATATTGGAGACTATCGAGAAATGAATAAAGCTATGAAAGTCCTTGAGGGAGAATTAAAAGATCTAGAAACTACACAGTATAGACAATTTGGCATGTTCTATGATGACCCCAATTTACTTCAAGATTCTAAGCAAGCAAGAGCAATCATTGGTGTTATGTTGGATTCCAAAGAAAGACATGTTGCAAGTAAATTCTTGGTCAGCCACAATCATTACCGAATTAACGAGTATAATGACCAAACATGCCTTCGCACAGTCTTCCCCTATCGCAATGAATTGAGTCTCGCTTGGGTTATTTCCAAAGTTTATCCAGCTTTGGTCGAATATGGAAAATCGAACAAAATTTTCAAAAAGGACAACACAATTGGCTCATTAGAAATCTATAATTTCAAAAATGGAGAAAATAATATTGAAGTCATCTTCCCTTATGGGAACAATATACAAGATCTCATGCTCACTAGAGCTCCTAAACCTGCTTATCTCGCCAAAAATCAAGATTTGTAAATAATTTTCCAATTCATGAATCTTTTGATTCTTCTAATTCCTATTATACAATTTTTGGTCTTGTGTAAATAGATATATTATTGAGGTCCAAACCTCGATATTACTAATTTATATTATTTTTGAATTCGAAAGAAATTAATATTCATGTTTTTAAAAAATTCAATTTTCATTAATAGAGAATGATTTTAGAATTTCATCATATTTTTTTTTAATCTCAAAATAAACAGAGAGCGAATGATGAAATGTATCAAAAACTCTATGTACAACAATTTAAAAGTAGGCATCACTTTGATTCATTTTGAAGACATAATTTATAACATCTAAAATGCATTAAATCAAAATTATTTGATTTTTGTTTCACTCCATCAATTGTTGCTATTTTAAAATTATTAGAGATCTTCTTAAAATAAAGTTTTTTTACGATTAGATCCTTCTTCTTCTTCATATTTAATTTTAGCAGCATTTTCTAAGAGCCACATTTCTTTATCACCATCCCAAGTTTCTTTAAAGATTTCTCCACAAGCTTTGCATGTCTTGGAATCATTTGAACTTGGAACATAATTCTCAAATTCAAAATCATCTTCTGCATTCTCAATATTTGATGTCTTATAATTCTTATTCCCTTCATCTCTTATCCAATGCTAATTTTATATATAAATTTATCATCTCCAATAAATCCAATTTACTTCAATAGTAATAAGTTGAACACGACCAAGATTAGTATCTTTAGATTTATCTTTAAGATCCATATTGAATTGATAATGCCAATCAAGATGTTTGTATAAAAGAGTTTTATTTGTAAATCTCATTCCACATGATGAACATCTATATGGGATTTGTTCATATAATGTTTGAGCTATATCTGGGTTTCTCCTATTTGAAAAAATTAATATTTTGCCACCCTAAAAACCGAACCGATTCATCATAGAAGATAAACTTTCTTGAGAACCCAATTTTTGTTGATATCTACTTTTGATGGAATAAGGAAGTTCTTGTTTCATATGAGAAAGAAGAGTTTTGAAAATCAAAGCGCCAGATGGATCATAAACTTCGGAGCTCTTTCTTGCACTAATTGTTGTAGGCTCAGGGAAAGAGTCCATTCTGGTTGAAGGAATTGGTTCAAATTCTTTGGGTTGTTGCTTTAAAGAACTTTGGAATATTTCTTTCATTTCCATAAGCTTTTCACGCTCATGAGGCTGATTAGCACCAGTAATTGGTTGCTTATTTATAAATTGCTGTTGTTGTTGTGGGACAGCATCAGGACCACCAAATTGTTGTCTGTTTCTTGGAGATGTAGCTTGATAAATTCTTTGATCATGGGAATATTGAGAATGGCCCATCTGATTTTGCAACATTCCAGGCCCAGGACCCATTTGAGGATAGTTCATTGGCATATTCTGCATTTGATGCTTTGCAGGATATTGGTTGGCCCCCATTGGTGATTGACCAGGGTGGAAACCAGAAGGATTTAAAAGCTGAGGAGGCTGTTGGAAGTTTTGCGGGTGGTGTTGCATACCTAAACGCTGGTCTCTCATTTGAGGCTGTTGCTGAATATTTCCTTGCATCTGGTGAGGATACTTATTTTGTTGCATTTGTGAAAATTGGTCTTGATAATGGGGCTTTGGCTTCAATCCTCGGTCAAAGTTGGCAGTTTTTGACTCGTCATCGCTGAATTGACATTCTGCCTCCTCAAAATTATGCTGCTGATAAGGATAGCGGTCCCCGCGATTTGGGCCTGGACCTTGCATAGGATGAGGATTGGCTCCATATCTCTGCTGCATACCCATTTGGGGTCTTGGACCGCCTTGCATATCCACAAAATTTGGGTTCTGTGGCTCTTCTTGACGATGAATTATTCCCGGTCTCGATTCGATTTTAGAGTATTTAGTCATTGGAGCATGAGCTTGCTCATCTTTGTCGATACCTGGCTTTTCTCTACCCATTCCACCAGATTTGGCTTTTTTCGGAATTTGATATTTTCCAGAAGCCTCTCTTTCCATTTCTGGCATCATTGTTGGTTGTTGTCTAGGCGCTGTCAGTGGTTTAGCCGGAACTGGTTTAGGCATTTTTTTCTCAACTGGGCGTGCATCTCCATCACCAGGAGTTATCATTCCAGGGCCTAAGCCAAATTATTCAGACAAATTCAAAGCAAGGTCTTTACCTGACTCTTCCCTTCTTTTCTTCTCAACTTTCTTGACTTCTAAATAAATTATTTCAGCAAGAATTTCAACAGGTTGATTTACTGGGCTCTTCTCTTTTCTCTCCCTGGCTCAGAAGGAGAAACTTCTTTTGTAGTTCAAGAGAAGTTGGATCTATGCCATTTTTCTGATAATAAAGAATCAAGTTGTTTAATTCCTCAATTGTAAAGCTCTCATTAATATTCTATCAACTTTATTCGAGTCCATTAATACAACAAACCTCTTTCAGCTTATATTGGATGTTCATTACGATTGACATAATCGTGTTTCCTGAAAAATATGGCTCCCACGTTTTAAATAGAATTCTTAGTCTCTTTCTGATTTCTGGTATTCCGGTTGAAGCCTCGTAGGCATCGCAAAATGCATCAATAATTCCCTCTTCCAGGTATGGCTGATAAGACTCTTTGCAGTTCTTCAAAATAGAATCCATCAAGTTTAATAATGACACTTTTCTGTCAATTTTGGCCTTTCCTCATTAGATAAATTCGGATCTCAATATACTTTTTTGAAAACATCAAACAACGCTTCAGTCAAAAGTTTCGCATGCTTTGCATTCTTTGAACATATCTTGGTTATTCCATCAATAATGTCCTTCTTGCTATCTTTTAGAACATCTAAGTGCTTGATAAATTCGCTTCTAATAGCTGACATTTAATTTGTTCTTATTGTATGATTAGAGCAAAACAATCTTTTGTCAACTGCTTAGATTTTAAACAAAAAAAAAGACACTCAAGAAAATAAAAAGATTTCTCAATAGTCTCACTTTTAAGGAAGAAAAATTTTTTAATCATTTTATTGGGAACGAACTATTAAACAAAAATAGGTATCTAAGAGAGAGAGAGAGATATGAATTATTTAGACAATATACAAGGAATAATTCAAATTTATGAAGCCCATCCGGCAAGTCCTTCATCTTCATCAGAATCTTGTTGTTTCTTTTTTGTTGAAGTCTTTGAACCTTTAGTTTGTGCACCAGATCGAAGTCCTTGGAAATCCAACAAGTTATCATCATCAGAATCACTATCCATCAAGCTTTTTCTGACAACCTTCTTTTTTGCTGGTTGAGTTGGGATATGTAAAACATTGGAGTCTGATTCGTTAATAATAACTTTTTGTTGAGTTTTTGGTTTTGCACTTGGAGTTTTCTTTTTTACAATAGGGCCTGCGAATGACAAAGGATCATCAGCAATAACCTTTGTTTGAGCAGCAGCAGCGGCAGGAGGCTTTTTATCAGCTGTCTTTTTCTCTTCTTCCTTTTTCTTTATAACTGGTTCTTTCTCTTCCTTCTTCTTTGTTACTGGTTCTTTTTCATTTTCTTCCTTTTTCTTCTTCTCACCTTGATCTTTTTCTTTTTCCTCTTTTTCCTCTTTTTTCTCAGATCCAGATTCTTGTTCCTTTTCCTCAACCTTTACGGGTTTATCTTTAGAATCTTCAGCAGCTTTCTCTTCTTTCTTCTTTTCAGGCAATGCTTCTTCTTTTTCTTTTTCTTTCTCTTCCTCTTTTTTAGCTTCTTTATCAGACTTGGATTTAATTTCTTTCTCAGCAGCAGGCTTAGCTTTAGCTTCCTTATCTGATTTAGTTTTGACTACAGTTTCTTGACCTTGCTTTTTCACGACAGCAGGTTTCAATGATCTAGAAAGAGGATCATCTGTTTCAGCTTTTGCAGCAGCTTTAACTTCTGGCTCTTTTTCTTTTCCTTCTTTAGTTTTACCTCCAACCTTAGCTTTCTTTTCTAAATCCTTAATATCTCTCTTGCTAACAACTTCAATGACACTGTTCTTAAAGAGGAAACTTTTTGGTGAAGCTTCAGCAGCTTTTTGAGGAACTTCTTCATCACTATCATCTTCTTCAGGTTCTGCAAGTGCAAGAGGATGTTCTGGTCTCTTTCTAATTTTAGGTGCCTTCTTCTTTTCTTCTTTTGGCAATTCCTCGTCTGATTCTGGCTCCTCTTCTCTCACTTGCTGAACAGGCTTTTGGTTTGCCTTGGCAACAGATTCTTTGAAACGTTCATCCTCAGAGTCTTCAGATTCTTCAAAAACAGGTTCCTTTGCAGGTCTATATTGGAATAATGTTAAAGCTTCTCTAGAGTCTCTTTCTTCTTCCTCTTCCTCCTCAGATTGATATTCCTCATCTGATTGAGCTTTTGCATTGTTTGATTTCAACTCAGGATAGTCATATTTAGGCATCTTGGGTGCATGAACCTTTTTAGGTTGAATCTTCTCATTTGGATCATATGGATATCTCCAAAACTAAACAAAATGAGGATAAGTTTCTCAATCCCTTGAATTTTCAATTACTTTGAGAGAACGATCAGCTGAACCAGTAACCATCAATTTATCATTTTCAAAATAAACCATCTTGGAAATCTCTCCAGAATGAGCATCAAGCATATCTTTTTTAAAGTTATGTGAGATTCATAAACTTCTCATTACGGAAAGCAATAGTAGTTAAACTATTCATAAATGCAATTGTGCCTGTAGCTGTAGCAACATATAATTCTTTGTTTTTACCAACAAAATGTATTCCTCTTATCTAAAAAAAATCACTTGAGCAAATCATCAAAACAGCCCAATTTTTACTTGTTTAACTGTTTCAAAACTTGTTGTATAAGTGCTGAATTTTTCCTAAGAAAAGCATTGAGTTATTCACACTCCAAATTATTTCCTTACTCGACCAGGTTTTCCAATATCATAAACAACAATATTTCCTTGATTTGAACCAGCAACCAAAAGACTTCTTTGTTTATCAAAAAACAAGGTTTTAATAAAGTTCTCTTGATGATATGCAATTGTTGCAAGATTTCTCATTTGACCCTATTATTCATTTAAGACCAGCTAAAATATCTCATTACTTCAGTACTATAAATAAAGACTGTACCAACAGAATCACCAACAAAAAATCTGCCATTTGATTTATCCAAAATCATTGTTGTCAAAGCTTGAGGATGTTCCTTTTCTATACAACAATAATTTCAGTTTTTGAGTTTTTAATTCTTAAAAAATACCAGCAAGATTAGCTTCATTATTTGCAATATCTGTTTTCACAAGATATTTATCCAAAGATGAGGAAAGAAGGTGGCCTGTTTCAGGAAGAAGTATAATGCCTGTAATTGTTTGAGTATGACAATGGACTTTACAAAACTATTCCAATTACTTTCAATCACTCTCAAAAATTCTTACTGAAGTATATCTTGAATATTCAAGTTCAGTAGAAACTCGAATGCATTCAATCAACCCATTAACATGTCCAATTGCAAGAATTGTTAATCCATGATCCCAAGTCAACATACATCCCTCATTGGACAGATTGTATTGCCACAATTTTGTAAACTCAAAGGATCCTTCACCCTCTTCTTTATATGCTATGACACTGCTGACTTCTTGAGTTTTTGCAATGCTGCTCAAGAAACTTCCAATTTTCGAAGCAATACGAGTTTCTGCTAATAAAACAAACAGGACTCCCTTTGAAGGAATATAAACGAAATCCTTCACACTCATCGGCAAATTGGGAATTTCATACAATTCTTTGATAACAGTCAGTGTCTCAGTCTTAACATGACTTTCAAGCTAAAATTATTGAGCTCAAATAATTGTGTTTGAATACTTCAAGGAAGTTTTTGAATTCGGGATCGCTTAGAGTGTCTTTTCTTGAAGCAAGAACCTGAAATAAATCAGACCAAAAGTCCATTCGAAAAGAAATACATTCAGATATTTTTCTAAATCGTCTCTTCTTTTATCCAAATCGTCTTCTCCGAGCGAGAATATACTCTTTGCAGGAAGGTAAGGCATGTTTGAAAGCTTCTTTATCAATTTCTTATGCATGTCTTCAAGGTCTTTAAACTTTCTTGTAATTATCCATTTCTTTGTCGCGTTTGCCATGATTTCTATAGAATAGTACACTGTTCCACTTTTCTTCTCATAGTCCAAAATTTCAATCTTCTTGATTAAAAGAATGTTGTCTAAAATATTACTGTTAATAAAACAGGAAGGCTCTCGTCCATGTTTGAAACTTTTTTTTCTTCGATGAAATAAACAATAACACACAATAAATTAATAAAAGTACACCAACTCCTCGAGGAAATCTGATATCACAGTACTATTATTAGTTAACAAAAAAACCTTAAACTCTCTCCTTAATCTAACAGCATGATCAGAAAAGACGGAAAAACTCTGAGGTGAGAGGTTCTCCACCCTTTTGGAACCATTTTTTGCTTTAATAGAAAATTTCAACTTGTTAAACAACCCACCCGCCTATTTTTATAACTTTTTGCCTTCTAAGGAAAAATTAAATTTTGGTTTTAAGACCCAAAGTGAAATTATTCAATATGATGTATACTGGAATATCTCTTATCCATTTCAATATACATACGAATGAAAAACAGTCATTTTTCTGTATTCAAATTAATTTAGTATTGTTGACAAAAAAAAATTGATTAATTTTGAATTAAAGTCCCATATGACGAACTTCTCTTGCTATATTCATCTTGAACATTGAGATTGAAGGAGTTGGTCTCACAATATTCGATACATTTCCAATTCTGATGTGATGATTAGAATAACTTTTTTCTCAAAAAAATTCTTACTTGAATGAATCTTTCTTATTAGATGGGTCTTCTCTTTTTCTTTCAATTGGTTTCGCTGGATCAGCCTTATGCTCAGGATACTTTCCAAATGTTCCATTAACTCCAGCTTTTCCAGGGTTTGCTGGTTTGAAAGCTCCATCATGAACTTTCTTTTGTGCTGGTTCAGGTTTTGCTTTTACCTACACATGATTATTTTCAATCTCCCAGTTTATTGGTTACTTCAGGTAATGGTTTCTTTAAACCAAAAGTGTCTTTATCGCTTGCAAATGTATTTTTAGGTACAGTTTGACTAAGGAATGGTTGCTCTTGTAATTTCTTTTTTTCTTCAAGTCTTTGTTTCTATTCAACAACTTTAATAAAGAGATAAAAAATTATTCTCTCAACTCTTTCAATTTCTTTTCTTCCCTCATAAGGGTCAGGCATGTACTTATCTGGCTTTCCAAACAAATGTCCAATAGTTGATGCTCCATATCCTGGATGAG
>PJUD01000704.1_pt1 | contig 14223 bp, 8 predicted proteins | sample 1512341 | NCBI WGS metagenome assembly PJUD01 (sample SAMN08177675, study PRJNA422409) | Feces metagenome, whole genome shotgun sequencing project. | isolation source: Chicken feces (3) enriched on wood chips: beechwood xylan treatment | host: Gallus gallus | place: USA: Madison | collected 2015-01-15 | reverse complement strand
TATAAAGATACGTGCAAATTTATTCTGGATGAATACAAATAATGCAAGTACAAATTTTTTCCCTAATACAGTAAATATCATAAATTCTTTTTTTTTCTCCATTTGCTCTTCTATAAATATAACATCCACTCTACAAAAACACACATACACAGGTTTATTAAAATCACTCACTCCATTTTTTATTCATCATCGAAACCTCTCATGACATAAATCATATTCTCCATATTTTGTTTCTTTTGTTCTAGAGGATTATACTGCAAAATTCTATTTATCAAGTCCTTTTTCTTTTCATTCAATTGCAAAATTCTCTGTTCAATAGTTTTCTCACACACAAATCTCTTTACTTGCACTTGATTTCTTTGTCCTATTCTATGAACTCTTTCAATAGCCTGATCTTCCACTGCAGGATTCCACCAAGGATCCACTAGATAAACATTTTGGGCCACAGTCAAATTCAATCCAATGGCTCCTGCCTTTAAAGAAATTAGGAAAACACTCACATCACGCTCTGTATTAAACGCTTCTATATTATCTGCTCTTGCTTTCATTGTGGTACTTCCGTCAATTCTTCTATGGCCGATATTTTCTTCTTTGAGGAATCTTTGAATAAGGTTCAGCATAGAGATAAACTGCGAGAAAATGACGACTTTTTCGCCTTTTTGGGCGACTTCTTTTGCGGCATTTATGACGGCTTCTAATTTAGAGCTCTTTTTGAAATTCGAAGAGTTTATATCAAGAAGACTTTTTGATTGCTCTTGATCTTCCAAAGAGATTGACATGACGTCTCCAGCAGAAATTTCGTTCTGACACAAAGGACATTTTTTGGTGGTTTTGAGACATTGTGCCAAGCAATCTTTACAGAAAATGTGTGCACAATTAGCAATAGCAGGATTTGTGATATCCTCAAGACAAATACAACAAGGTTCCAATTCTTTATTTTTCAGCCTTTCGATCGTTTTTGTGATAAATTCTGACTTCATCATAGAGCTGTCTCCCTTTTCTTCCTCGATTTCATCTGATTTCTTTGGTTTATCTTTGAAAGCGGGGTTATTAGCCAGAGAGCTCTGCATTCTCTTTTCGAGGAATTTGTAAATCGCCTTATCGAGAGTTTCTTTATTTTTAAGGTCGTCTTTAGTAAACACCAAGGAAGGATGGTCACAGACCTGTCTCAATCTGATCAAAAGCTCAAAAACGTGAGCATATTCATATTGAAGAGTTCCGCTACTGACCATTTCATTGAATTGTTTCTTGCTGCCTTGGAAAAATCCATTATAAATGGCTCTTTCTTCATGAGTCAACTTGACAAAAACGTTGTTAATTTCTTTTTTAGGAAGCTCGAGAATATTTGTGCCGTCAAGATAAGTGGATTTCTTTGTACGACGAAGGATAATCGGTTTCAAAATACCACGGATAAGTTTAGCGGCTTCATCGTGAGAAGTGTATTTATTGATATAAGTGTTCCACCAGAAATATTCACCCCATGTGTCAAGTCTCAAAAACTGCAATAACGAAAACATATCGTCCAGTTTGTTCTGCAAAGGAGTTCCTGTTAAGCACCAGCGGTATTCTGAGGCAAGTGAATGGGCTGCCTTGGTTGTTTTTGTCGATCTTCCCTTGATATAATGGGCTTCATCGAGGATGACTCTGAACCACTCACAAGTGAATAATTGGGATTCGGTTTTCTTTAGGTGATTGGAGTATTCTGACTCTAAAATGCCGTAAGTCGTGAGGATAACATCGTAATCTTGGAAGTTGACATTTTTACGAGACCCACCATAATATTGAAGAACAGAGATTGTATTAGGATTTGAATGTTTTTGAATTTCTGTTTCCCATTGTGGAAGCACAGTAAGAGGTACCACAATAAGTGTTCCTGTATATTTCTTTGTTATAAGAGTATGTTTCTTTGGAGCAGGTTTTTTGAGAGGTTTCTTTGCTTCAGCGGCGGTTTTCTTTGTGGACTTTGTAGAAGATTTTGTTGATTTTGTGGACTTGGTGGTAGATTTTTCACTCTTTTTCTTTTTAGGAGTAAAATCATCTTCTTCATCATCGGAATCAAGACCCCATAAGCCCATTAAATCTTCTTTCTTCTTCTTGTTCTTATTGTTGGTGACTTTTCCTTTGGAATTATTATCTTTCAATTTCTTGGTTGATCCTTTCACAGCTGATTTAGCATCTGAAGAACTGAAATCATTTTCTTCATCTTCATCACTAAAGAAATCATCTAACTCTAAATCCTTTGGAGCTCCTCTTTTAGATCCAACGTCAGTCTTGCTCTTTTGGAAGAAATCTTTTATTGTTGGTTCTTTTTGAGAATTAGAACGTGTGTTAGTTTTCCTGACTGTTGGGATCTCATCCTCTTCTTCCTCATCACTTGATTCTTTTCTTCCTCTTCCTCTTCTGCGGACAGTCTTTTTCTTTTCAACAGTTTTTGGAACAAAGTCATCTTCATCGTCTTCTTCGGGATCCTTTGCCTTTGTAAGAGTCTCTTCGCTATCTTCATCAGATTCACTGACTTCTTCTTGGACAGTACCAAGATTATTGTTACTTCTTTTATGACTATGAATAAGAGCAATGGTCATGACAGTTTTTCCAAGACCCATTTCATCAGCTAAAATACCGCCTTTGCATGTTTTCACCGTGGGGAAATCCACACAAATTTCTCCATTGAAAGGATTGAAATACAATTTACTGCCGTCTAATAATGTCATTTCTTGGAACAAATCATTCAACAATCTTTGTTCTTCAAATGTACTTTCAAATAACTCGTCACGTCCTAACTGTCCTTCTCTATGTTTCATCCAAGATAACGCTTGCTTTTGATAAGGATGCAGCTCAGATTTCAACGTCTCTGGAGGCTCCGAAGCCACATAATAACTTGCAGCTTGATTTCCATTTCCAAGAAGATCTTGGTTTGCTTTGTTATTTTCTTCATCTCCTGGCTGTTTCTCTTCTGTTTCCATTGGTTTCGTCATTGAAATTTGTGTTGTTGTAGGCTGAGTAGGCTGAGTAGGCTGACTGGGCTTTGTGGATTTCTTCCAAGGGTTTGTGTTAGAACTATCAGAAAGATCATCATTTTGGTTCCAATCCATATCATCTGAATCATCTTCTTCATCAAAATCGCTTTCTGACTCACTCAAGGCCAAAGGATTTGGGTTTGGGTTGAGATTGGCCGCAAGGCCGTTATTATGTGAGTTTTTATAGTAATCTGGGAAATCTGTGGGGATTGATTCAGCAGGAAGCCCCATTCTCATGTAAGCTCTTCGGCCTCTTCTGCTGTTAAGACCGTATTTTTCACGTTTTATTCTTTGGAAAGGGTCGATACGTTGTCGAAGTTGTACAATGGTGGGAGTGGCAACGTTGATTTTCAGCATAGCGAAAAGTTTGACAAAGGACTCTTTTGCTAGACGAAGAGTTTGGTACATTTGTTGTTCTTCTTTTGTTTGGATCTCATCATCGTCGTTTTGTTTACGAACGCGGCCGCCACGTTTTCTACCAGGCATTGAGATGATATTCAAAGGGTTTTTGAGGACTTCTTCGGTGAGGAAAACGTCGATTTGGGCGGTCACAGTATTGAAATAAGCGGAAAGAGGAGAGTTTGCGTTGAAAGAATTATGCACAACGGTACCTTCAAGGAAAATGTACTTTTTGGAAAGAAGGAAGACGAAAATTTCTTCGAAATCGCAAGAAAGGTAGCCGACCATTCTTCCTTTCCAAAGACATTGGACCATAAGACTATTTCCCTTGATATACCAATTTTTTCCGACGACTTCGCTGATGAGTTGTCCATCTTTATTCTTCTTCTTTTTCTTTATATTTGTCGCAGTAAATTCGATATCTTCTGGCTCAAATTTCAATTCATCATTTATCTTGATATTTGACAAAGTTTCTTGTGTATTTATGGTGCAGTCTACCAATAAAGATCCCAGGTATTTCGGCCATTGGTGGGCTTCATTTAGTGGCTGATTTGGCTTTGTATACTTCTTGACATATTCTTTATAATCGCCTCCTCTTAGTTTCAAAGGAAGGTTTGCTTGAAGTCGGCTTCCTCCGATCTGCACTGGACCATTCCATTGATTTCTTCTACCTCTTCTTCCTCTTCCTCGGTGTCTGGGAACTGGAACAAAATTATTGGGTCGAGAAATATTAGGGTAATTTGTTGTTGGTTTAGTAGGAGGTTGCCAAATTGACCCTTTTATTGGCTGAAAAGTCGGTTCAAAGCTCTTTTGAGCATAAGGATAAGGAGTCGTGATATTATTGGCAGAATCTTTATTGAAGAAGGCATCCATTGCGATATCTAAGTCCCTGAAACGGTTGAGGTAATCTTCAGCAGTCTTTCTATCACAATTTGTAATTGCAATAAATTGCGCAACATTATCATTAATTACAGGAGAACTTCCTCCTTGAAGCTGTACCGGAGGTAAAGTCAGCTCTTGAACCGGCTTCATAAAGCTTCTTTCTTCTAGGTCGTCAAAGTCTTCATCCTCTTCATCCTCTTCTTCGGCTTCAGATTCTTCTGGAAGACTCGCTGATAGGCTTGATTCATCAGGATTTAACTCGAAAATCTTGGGCTTTTGAGGCTCTTGGGAATTGTTGTTGCCTTGAGAGTTAAAGAAGCTGGATTTGGCAGGGACTTCAGTCTTTGAGCGTCTTACAAAATTTGATACAGAAACTTTGATAGGCTCAGGTGGCTGAGAGGAGTTTACTTGGGAATTCTCTGTGGGGTTGTTTTCTTCAGCAAGGAAGTATTGGGCGATGGCAGTGCTGACGTCAGGGTAACGAAGGAGGAATATCCGGGCTTTGTTGTCATCTTGACAAGTAACGCTTTTGAAGAGAGAAATGTCTTCAGATGAAATGTGGGAAACGTGGTTGTTGTTCATATGAGAGAGTAGGAGTTGTTTTGAAAAGAATTATAATGAAAAAGTGAAAAGGGTTAGGTGGAGAGTAGGTGTGGAAAAAAGCCAATGTTAGCTTTAGCCCTTTTTTTTTGAGATTTAATTTTTGTTTTATTGATTTATTTTTTGAGGGATCTTAGGTGACTTTACTTTGAACTGTTTTTTTCAGTCGAATTTTTAATAGATTTGGTATTTCTTTTGAGGGCTTTCACCCGCTATAAAAAAATCAAAAATTGTTAGAGTCATTTAGTTTTTGTGAATGTGAAAAAATTTTTTAATGAAAATAGAAAAAATTAATTTTAACTTTATAAACTACATCCTCTCGTTTTTTTATCGTCTATCAGATCAGATCAATATGATGAGGTTATTGCGTGTATTTTGGTAAGAAAGGGCTATGTTGCTTCCAAAACTGTTAAGGTAGACTAGGAAGTCAATGTCTAGCTTGTTTTGAATGACAAGAGAAGATTTTTTAAGAAGTAAGGGGAGAAGATCAATTATATAAGTTTCACTTGTGAAAATAATCGTTTGACTCGAGAGATGAATTAATTAGATTGACTCATATGAAATATGAAAGATATGATCAACCGTTAGACTGGGAGTTTGAAATAGTTTTAGTCTCACCCTTTTTGAAAAGATTGTTAAAGGTTTGATAAAGAATGAATGAGTCCAGGTGAGTGAATTAGATGAATGATGATTAAAGTTCTAGAAATATTATCAGGTGGGGAGTTTAAAAAAATTTATTTCGAAGCTCTGTGTTTAAATTTTTTTGGTTCCAATTTCTGATTTTGATGAACATTAAAGCTTTTCCTAAAGGAAGAAAAGAGAGTAATGAGCTCCTTCTTCTGATGAGAAAAAATTTTTAAAGTGAAGATTTCTTGATGTTCTGTTCAGTCACAGAAAATTTACAAACTTTTCATTTGCAAAAAAAATATTTTAAGAAAAGAATAAGGTCCGACCTTGGACTCTGGATCAGAAAATGAAAGAATCGATCTCGAAGATGATATGGAAGGAGTAATAATGTCTTGAATTGAACTAAAATCGAATATTCTATTGAATTTTTGTCAAATAAAAGTCAAAAATAAAAAGAATGTGAATAGGGACGAGAAAGGAATAATAAGTCTAGTCTTGGGGTGAAATAAGAAAATGAATTTTGAGGTATGAAGTTGAGATTTTTTTCATGTTTCCAATAAAATGGATACAAATTTTTGTCAAAAAATCGAGGTCTCTCTCTCAATTTAGATTTTATGAGAGAAAAATCTGGAAAATGAAAGTGAGAATTTCACAAGATCTTAAAACTTTGGACCTAAATATTTAAAAGAGAATTTTTTCGAAGAATTTCTGGAGAAAAGAATTTCATTGGAAAACGTGGAAATGATATCATAGGTTCTTAGAAAGAAGATATTTCATCAGAATTTCTCTTTTGCCATTTTGAAATTTAAGTTGTTTTATATGAAATTTTTATTGAAAAAAATTGGGATAAAAATCTCAGATTTTCTTATCATCTTCAAAAAATTAAATTTGAAAAACCTCTCTTATCTTTATGAAAATCACATTATAATCTGAAGGAATTTTTCTTGGACCTCCCTTAGTTAAATTCTTTTTTCAGCAACGCAAAAAAGAGTTTATTGAGACAAATTTATCTTTTAAGAGTATAAATTCCAAACTTTTGTTTTTTATTTTGTTACTTTTCCGTCTTTATTAAATGGAAAATGGTGACCAATCTTCTACTCAAATCATCACCCCAACCCCGAAAAAATGGCAACGAAGACGAAAATATCCTTCTAGAGACATAGCCGTCAGTCAACCCAAAATGCTCTTATATCATTGGCCTTGCCCTTTCCTATTGTTTCTCTTTTTGTTTGTGGAGCTTTATTGATCTTTTTGTTTAGAGATTTTGGGCCTTGGAGAGGTTTATTGAAGCTGATAGAACAAGAGCCTGTTGTCAGATTATTTCGTTTAAAGTAAGGAAAAATGAACAATGTCAGCAGAATATGAATTTTCTCAAAGGATGCAGCAAAGTAGTCAAGTGGAGTGGATAGCAAAAGCAATAAAGAATCTCAAAGGAATTCATGCTTTAAATTGGGACTTTCATTAGTAAAAAAATTCTTTGAAGAGAGAGGAATATTAATGAGGAAAAAGTAATAGAAAAATGAATGATGATGGATTGTGTTTATTGGGAAGGAAGCTGGGAGTTCATAAGAAATTGCATACTTTTACATTAAATGTGAGCTGGTAATGAGATGATGGGAATTTTGACTGAGAGAAATAGTTGTAAAGAGATTGGAGATAGAGGGATTATGAGCATAATGAGGAAAATGTCGAAAATCATCAAAATCAGAGATTTTCAACTTATTGCCAGAGAGTATAATAAATGATTGATGGCTGATGTGATAATGATGAATAGATGTGAGAATATTACAAATTCTGGCTTGAAATATTTATCAGCCCTTATTTGCAAATTTCCTCTCAAAACTTTGCATCTTGACTTCAGAAAGTATTCAAAATTAGACCGGCTTTTATTGACCTCTTTAAAAGCTGTTGTATGATAACAGATGAGAGTATCACTCCTTTGAGCCTCGGAATCTCGAATCTGAAAAATTTGACTTCATTAGATCTCAGCTTCTCTGAATACAGAAAGTAATCTATTTGAAAAAAAGAAGAGAGAATAATGAGATGAAAAATAGTTCTTTTAAGGTGAATGATGGAGTAATACAAAGCTTAGCAGGGAGTATAGCTAAATTAACCGGACTCACGAAACTTCAATTAGATTTCAATTAGTAAAGATATATTGGGGAAAAGGGTTTGTTAATGGAGTAAAAGTCAACAAAAAATTACAAATCAAGGTTTTTTGGCATTGTGTGAAAGCTTAGCAAAATTAACAAAATTAACGCTTTTAAGAATTGAATTCAGGTAATTGAAATATGAATAACTCTTTATATTGTGATAAGTAATGCGAAAATTGACGATGAAGGAATGGGATCGTTAAGTCAGAAAGTGTCAAAAATCGAGACTTTGCGATATATACAGTTGGATTTCAGCGAGTAAGATATTTTTAAAGAGCGTTGAGAATAATATTCTATGAAAGGAATTTGAATATAACAGAAGAAGGAATAAAGATGATAACAGAGAATTTTGAAGAATTAAAAACAAAGCTGAAATTGTTTCAGATTGTATTGAAAAATTGTCCAAAAATTGGAGAGAAAGGTGCAGAGATGCTGGAAAAGTTTATTGATGAGGTGAATCACAAAACCAAACCGAATAAAACAATTACAGAAGAAAAATAAAACTTTCTCTTTGTATGAATAAAAAATAATGTACAAAAAAATTTTCTTTATTTTTGCTTTTTTTCTCATAAAAATTTTGTATTTATTCTCTCTTTACGAATAAGCTTGAATCACATCTTTTATGGGTGTTCTACAAACCGGACAGAACTTTATCTTTTGATCCTTGAATGTCTTTAAGCACAAATTACACAAGATAAGATGTCCGCAAGGATAAATGACACAGCTTTTTTTGAATGTCAAGCAAATAAGACAATCCTTCGATTCTGGCTTATAAGCCTCCTCAGGATCAAATAAACCTCCTCTTGCTCCTTCATTTATTCTAAAAATTTGATTTAGAAAAAGGGAGATTTGGGAGAAGTTTTACGTTAATTTTTTCTTGGCTTCTTCTAATTTGAAGACATCAACTGTCAAAGAAAATGAGACGACTCCACAAATCAAGTCCACAAGATAGGGCAATGTCAAAAAGAACAATATGACTCTTTCATTCGAATGTTGGCCTGGATCTCCCTAACATACAGAAAATCAATATTTGTCCAAAGGGGAAAAGATTTGTTATACTCGGTAGCCAACTTTTGTAAAAAGAGCTTCGAATAAGAAATACACAAAGCATGTGCCCAAAATTCCCATTGTAATCTAAAAGAAAAATTTTCCTTTAGAAATATTGAATAAAATTACCACACTGTGAACAGCAATTTTATATTTTTCAAGCTTGAGGACGCCTTGAGTTCCATAATAAATCAAGACTGATGAGATCGTATTGATAATGAAATAGATCACCAGCTATATTTCTTTAATGCAAGATTTCTCAAATATTCTCATTACTTTTCGATAGAAGAAAAAGCCAAAGCCAGTCAGTGTAGAAATAGCCTGAGCAAAAAGGGCATAAAGAGCGAGATTTCGCTTATTGACAAGTTCAACTGGGAGGTTAAATCTGTCGTATTCTGGAGGAAGATGTTCTTCGTAAAGGATTTGAGATTTTGGAGCATTTCTGTGGTAGATTGGAGCTTGAAATTGGCCATGGTTATCCTGAGCTCCCATTTCGATATTTAAAGGACGATTATCCATTTTTGGATTGATGTTGAGAAGGAAATTATTTAGGGGGAAGCAAGTGGAAATTGAGATTTTAAGGATTTTTATTTATTTTTGGACAAGTTAGTATAAATAAAGAGAACTTCAAAGAAAGAAGAATTCTCGAGAAAGTCTTTAAATTATCAAGTCAATGAATGGGTCAAATGAAAAGCTGAGACTCTTTGAAAATCCTTGATTTAGACTCTGAGATGATGCGTCTGAACATGAAGATGAAACTTGTCGAAAATCAGTTGATATTTTAGAAGAGGCGTAGATTACTTTGATAAATAAGAACCAAACATGGTGACAAATTATTTTAGATCAAGATAGACCAAAACGAAAAATTTTACTTTTCACTTAAATAGCTGTTTTTTAGTGTGCTTACCGCCAGATATATTTCACTAAATTGAAAGATACTTCAGCTAAGACAATCTTAGCAAAGATTATAAAAAAATGTTAAGCAAAACTAAGTTTTTATTCTAAGCTTGATGATTTGGCGATTTAAAACAGCTGAGGAACTCTTGACCTTTAAGCCTAAAATAACTTCTGAAATAATTCAAGCAGGTACGAAAAGAATCTCAGAGTGGATTATAGCTGATCTGAGTCAAAAAGAAGATGAAGCATTAATGGTGAGTTCGGCTGGTTTGAAGGATGTTCTAAAAAATATTGTCCTTGAAGTCGATCCTGCGAGTTATGAGAAGTGGAAACCAGACATAGAGGCTATTTTAAAGAAGCGTGCGAAGAAATATAAACAAAGCGTAATTAGCTTCTGTGATGAAATAGTTCAACTTCTCCATATTTCCGATAATGGAACCCATCCTTTAAAAGAAAGAATTATGCAAGACTTTAAAAGCAGATTAGCTTTCCAATTCTCTTTCTGGAATCACACAAAAGACCCTTTGGAACTTGAACAGAAGTATGCTGAGAAAATACCCTGGAACGTTGTCTTTCAAAACATATCAGAGGAAATTCGTGTCTACGTCGCCTCAATTATTGATCGTTATGAAGCTAAAGAGACTAAGCTTGTGGATGGAAGTAATCGCAAAGATGAAATGAAACAATACTTTCAAAGAAGAGCACAATCATTGGTGAGCTTGAAAAACAAAATTCAAAGTGACCAGGAAAACTCTGATCTAACCGGACTATGACTAATAATGTTCAAGGAGCGGATCCTGACAATAGTGATCAAACTGATTTTAGGCTTACTAAGGATTTTATTATAAATCTTACAAGTTTGTTTTCATATTGTCAAAGATTAAGAAAATTTTGACGGAAATTTTCTGACTTTTATTGCATTTATTTTCGAATATTTGTCAATTAAATTTCGATCGGAAGAGATAATTTCCAGGTTTCTCGTTATGATTATATCGAAATTATTTTTGCCATTCTGAATTGAGAATAAATGATTTTTATTAAGTCGATAGAGCGATAATACAAAAGAAAAAAGCTAGGGTTTCTCATTGAGAACCGAGTGAAACTCAAATCGGATCGAATGATGGATTTCTGGAGGGAAGAGCCTTGAAATTCAAGTCTCAAAAATGAACTTTGATCACGAAAGATGGGTGAATTGTTGCCAGAACTAAGTCATCCCTATCATATCAAGCTAAATGTCCTCTCTATTTATACTCATCCTCAAATTCAACAAAATAATTTTTCCTCATGTTTTTCCAATCTCTTCATGGAAGATTTCAACGGTTCTTAAAAGAGAAGACCAAGGCCTATTCAAAGGGATTCTATCATCTCCAAAGAGAGAATATGGAAAGTGACTTTTGAAACTTAAAAATGCAAGGTTTTTGAAAAGACATTTTGGGGTCACGTCCAAACTGTTATAATTATTATTAAAGAAAAGAGCCAAAAAGCTAAGTTTATATGGCAGTTACTGGAAACCTGGTCCAAACTTGACGAAAAGTTCTCCAAAGAGGAGGAAAACTCTCCCACAAGAAGGTGAAATAAGAGACATGTTTCTTTTCGATTTTTCGAGACATTTCAAGAGATGGTGAATGAAGAGAACAATCTTTCCAAATTAATTCTGGAAAAATTTAAAGTTTAGTCTGGAATTTGATTGATGCATAATTTGTCCTGATGGTTCGTTGAAACAAGGCAAATCAACTTACTAAAGACAATGACGAAAATATCGAAATTAAAAAATTAATTTTCAGGTTTCAAAACTGAAGTTTCTTCGCCTAACCCCTCAACTTCCCAATATTTTTGGGTCAATTCCCTTTCATCCCCTTTCTTCTTCATTTACCCTAACAAACCACCCCTTTTCTTCACCCTTTGGGCAATTGGACATCAATTCCCTTTTTGTTTCTAACTGATTCCATACTTTGTTATCTTTTGAAAATTTTAAAGGCGCCAGGATGCCAAAGCCCTGAAGAATACCCGGAACAAAGGGAAAAGTCCTTAATAAATCTCGAAATGATGGGAAAAGGTACATAATACAAAAAATAGCTGGCAATGTTCCTTTTAAATCTTTCTAGTACAGTAATGAATGGTATTTAGAATAGAGATTCAATAGTAGAAACTTTCGAAAAGTTGTGAAAAGGACTTGGAAAAAGAGACTTTTGGGGATTGGGATAACAAGAGAAGCATTTTTTAATAAAAGAATATTGAAGGTTTGTGGCGTTTATATGAGGAACGTGGAACGAAAAGGCGGATTAGCAGACGAGAAGGGTGAAATTAGAGAAGCCGATGGGACCAAAATAAATAATAATTTGTTGATCGGAGAGCGAGATTGGGTTTTGGGTGAGTTCAAGTTGGGAATTAATTAGGTAATTAGATAATTAGATGGATCGATTTTTGATTGAATTATATAAGGTAAGGCTCCAACTTTCAGTGTTGAGTAATAATGAGAAAAGGCGAAAAATCCAGCTTGAAAGATTAGAGAAAAGTCGAAATTAAGTCTTTTACTATTAAAAATAAATTTGATTATTCATGAGATTGAGTAAGATGCCTCTATCAAAGAATTCATGTCAGTAAGATAACTTCCATTCATTTGGGAGCTCTCACTCAATGGGTTTGATAACAAATCTTTCGCCCCGACTTTCGATGATTACAAAGCTTGTTTTCACCCTCTTTTTTTATCAATACAAAAAGTAAAAAACTTTAAGAACAGAACCAACTCCTCTCGAAAACCGATTTCAAATGCATGCTCTAATTTCTGATCAATCTTCCTCCCTTGTTCATCAATCACTTCCTTCTTCTCCCTCACATCCCCATTCTTCCGAAAACCCCGAATTCAAAGAAAAAATCCTCAATCATTCTCAAATCATTGACCAAAACTTTGAAAACCGCTTAAAGGACCTCCAAGAGTTCATTGCTGACCTTTTTCAAGTCGATGGTTCCCCTCTAGTCTACATGTCAGATAGTGAGAACCCTGATTCCCCTTCAAAGTCTCCAAATATGGACGATCTTAAACAATCTGTATCTGAAGTGGTTTCTTCTTTAGAAACCAGGCTCCGTGAACATTATTTTTACAGACTTTTGACTATCACGGAAATAAATCAATGTTTTCGTGCCATAAAGCATCAAATTGCCAACCTGTTAAACAGTCGCTGGAAAAAGTCTTTATCAGACAGACAGGCTGATGGTCAAGAAACAGAAAAAAATGGCACACAATTAAAAGATTTTGTCAGGCCCAGCAAGCCTCGTCTCAGCTTTTCAAAAAAGGCGCAAGCCGTGCTTAAAGCTTGGTTAAAGCAACATATGAGTGATCCATACCCAAATCCTCAAGAAAAAGAAGATTTGGCTGTTGAAGCTGGCATTACTCCAAGACAAGTCCAGATTTGGTTCAGCAATAAAAGAACCCGTATGAAGAACAAGAAACCAAAGAAGGCAAGCTTCTCAAAACAAGTCCAAGAGCAATTCTTGAGAGATCAAGATTTCAAGTAATTCTTTGGGATTGGGAAGGTGCTTTGAGAGTTTCAGGAGATGAGTGCTTGAGAATTAATGCTGGCTTGGGCTTAGAAAAGGATAAGACTTGGATATAAAGAGGAAAAGCTCAATTATAAGGGATCAATTTTTGGAAGGTCATCTTTGTGAAAAGAAAAGGCTGGATGAGGAAGGACTATGAAGGAATTTTTCCAAGTGAGGATGGAAAATGTCCAAACTTGTGTAGAAAACGACGAATTTGTACACAAATAAATTAATTTATATGGAAATATGGAAAATTTTTTCCAATATTTGTAATATTAATGTAATATAAAGATGAAGATGAAATTCTCCTGTATGAATAAATCAATGAGGTATCTCATAATTCTGTGTGTCTTTTTCTCAATACATGATGTATGAATAACTTTATTTACTCTTTTCTTCTAAATCTTGTGAGAAAAATTGTATGACTTCTTCTATGCAAACCTCCATGAGGAAAATGAAAAAATTCGTATTGATTATAAAAGTTTCAGGAAAGAATAAAAATTGAATTTTGTTCTAAAGTGGTCAATTAGATGCTTTTGGCGCGAATGAGATCTTTTCTCAACTTTTTGGATTTTTTTCTTTCAATAAAATCTTTGAGAGAAAATTTTTTCATTCCATCGATGGAAATTAAAACTGAAAATTTTTCTTCTTTCATAGAATTTTGAACATTTTTTTGGAAGAAAATTTCTCTTTACAATAAGTGCAAAGAAAAGAACATGGCAAATAAAGCTAGCAGTTTAATCCAAGCCGATAAAATCTCTTATTCCTTAACACTATGTCCAAAATGAAAACAAAAATTTTCAGGGAAATTTTCAGAAAAAGTTGAAAAAAAAAATTTGTTTTATTTTTTCAGTCCATATCAATGTTTTGAATAAAACAAGTAAAAACATACGGAATAGAATATCAGATTCCTGATATTTGAAATGGTAGTTTTTAGAAAAGCCAGTAATATTCACAAACCAGTTAATTCGGAATAATTCTTTTTCTTAGTTTTTTCTTGAAAAATCCTTGAATTAAATTTGGAGTCAATTCCATCATAATCGCAAAAATTCGCTTTTCGC
>PJUD01000701.1_pt1 | contig 14241 bp, 10 predicted proteins | sample 1512341 | NCBI WGS metagenome assembly PJUD01 (sample SAMN08177675, study PRJNA422409) | Feces metagenome, whole genome shotgun sequencing project. | isolation source: Chicken feces (3) enriched on wood chips: beechwood xylan treatment | host: Gallus gallus | place: USA: Madison | collected 2015-01-15 | reverse complement strand
GCTGCGGTCGATCAGATCGATTCGGTGATCGACAGTGTTATCAAAAATATTCTGACGGATGGTGAAAAGAGTTCCCTGTGCCGACAATCCCCAATCCTTCGGAAAGTTTGTATCCGAATCGCTGTAGTCGTGTGTCCACAGCTCGCGGCCATCCGATTTGGAAATCGCTTTCGTAGAGGTGCCGTCGAGCAGCAGTAGGCGGTCTCCGTCTAGCATAGATTGCCACACACTACTCGCTTCATCGCTCCAATCGACCTCGAAGTTTTGGTAGCCTCGAAGCTGCACTTTTTTGCCGCTGTCGTTGGTATAGGGAAGCTCCAAATAATCATTGGAAGGGAGCAGTTTTACTTTGTCCGTTGCCGCAGAGGCTTGCGAGACGCCGGTAACTCCAAGCAGCAAAGCAAATCCGGCGATCAGGCCGATCCATTTTCTGTGCATCAAGAAATCTCCTTATAATAGAGTGGCGTTACGGCGATTAGCTGAACGGGCCAATGCTACTTGTTACTTGAGAGACTTGTAGTATGCCGAGAAAACATCGGAGAAGGCTTCCGCAGCCAGCTTAGTTTCCTCCAGCGTATTGTTGGCGCCGCCGATTTCCAGCAGCAGACTGCCGGGGGAGAGCGATTGGTTGTATTCGCCGTTGCCTTGGTGAACGCTCTTGGAGATGACTCCGCGCGACAGACCGGGATACTTTTTGTTCAGCCGTTTGTCCAGTTCGTTGGCCAGCTTCTGGTTGGCAGCATGGTTGGGGTGGGCCGTTCCGATGACGAACAGGATGCGAGCGTAGCTCTTTCCTTTAATCGTAACCGTCGTGTTTTTGCGCGGAACGTCTGCATCTCTATGAATATCGAAGAAATAGGCCAGCGACGGATTGGCTTTCATAGCTTTAGTGACGGCTTTGCGAGATTCCGCGTAGGATTGGGAGAAGCCCAGCTTTTGCGTCTTCAACCGTTCCATGAAATCCTCGGTCTCTACCAAAGAACGGATCCCAGACTTGGTGAGCTTCTCTCCCAAATGTCCGCCTACCAACGTGATGTTGATTTCCGTATCGTCGACGGATGAGCCCGTTACGTTACGGGCGACATTTTTCCAGGATTCCCGATTATGAGTGTGATAGATGTAGACCTTCGGCGTTTCGCGTTCGTCGAGGTTCGTCCGGACGACCCAATTGGCCACATAGGCCTGTTTTCCGCCCGACAGCGTAACGATGTACCAGTCGCCTTCGACCCCGGCGATCGGCAAAGTGTCTCCCGAAGCGGCCTTGCCTACGATGTCGTGTTCCAGCCCGGGGCCGCTGCGCAGGTTAGTCTTGTCCACAAACACGACATAACGCAGAGGCGTTTCGGTCTCGACTACCCAGTTGGCGACGTAAGCGCGCTCCCCGCTAGGCAGCGGTACGACGTACCAGTCCCCTGTCGTATCGACGATCGGCAGCGTAACGCCGGGGACCGCCTTGCCCACGATATCGTAATCCAATCCCGGCCCGCTGCGTAAATTGGTAACGTCTACGATTTTAACGACGCTTCCCTTTGTTGAAGATGAATTGTTGGCGATGATCCGGCTATTGGCCATATCAGTATTGCCTGCAGGCGCGACGGATGGGGAGGCTCCGTAAACAGGAATGAAAGCGACGAATAGAAGCAGGACGGCTACGGCTGCGGTAGAAGCGATTTGGCGAAAGATCAAAGCATCCTCTCTCCTTGTTCGGTATTTCGTTCCTAACCTTTTTTCGACAAGGTTGAAGTAAAAGCCTGCTATTTGTCGGAAAAATATCTCATTCTTTACACGAGAACATATGTTTGGTATAATGAAAAAAGATGAATAAACGGCGGGTGAAGCACACTCCGATAAGCGCCTGAAGGCGCTCGGGGCGTGCTTTTTTTCGCGTTTGCGGAGGTCGCCGGAGGGAGGATGTGGTGTATAATGAAGTTATCAGATCGACGTAAGAAGGAGAAGCTGAAGCTTGATCAAATGATGCGTGTGCGAATACAAACAAACGGAAGAGGAGGTAAGCCACATGATCAAAACGTTTATTCCCGAAGCAATGAAGAAAGGAAGGGAGGAAGGTAAAAAAGAAGGTTTGAAAGAAGGCTTAAAGGAGGGAGTAAAAAAAGGTCAGCTCAAGGTTGCGCGCAATCTCTTGAAGCTGGGAGTCGATAGGAATACGATCGTCGAAGCGACCGAATTGACTCCTGAGGAAGTGACAAGACTGGAAGAGAAAAAATGAAGGCAGCATGATCGTATGGCTGAGAAAGCTAGAGAGTGACGACACGATCGTTATTTAGAACTACCCTCTTCAAGTCTGTCTAAGGACAGGCTTTTTTGATTTACGTCGACATTCCACATAAAAAGTCAAACAAATCATCATAGTGCTAATCCGGCACGAAGAGAAAGCGACTATAATGAGAAGTTAGACGAATCGCCATTCGACAGGGAGAGACACCACGATGAACAAATTCAGAATTCCATGGAGAAACTCCGTCTATATGAGAATGCTGCTGCTTTTTATCGCGATTCTGACCCCCGTCTATGTCATTGGGCTGTTGATCTACAACTGGGGGATTCAGGCGGTGAAAGAGCAGGTGTATCAGTCGATGGACTCCCAGACGGCGTATTACCTGAACGAGCTGGAGACGAAGGTCGAACAGATGAAGATTTTGCTGCTCGACAGCCTGAACGACGACAATCTCAACAATCTGGCGACGATCTCTCCGATTATGAAAATTTCCGAACGCCGCAGCGCGATTACGAGATTGCAGCAGCGGCTGTTCGCGATCAAGAGCAGCAGCGAACTGATCGAGGATGTTGCGGCTTATATTCCCGGGACGGATACGCTCGTCTCGGGCGTTTACGGTTACGATAATATCGGACAAGAAGGATTGAAACTACTCGGGCGAACGGGCCAACGGTTCACGACCGCTCCCGAGCTGGACGGGGATACCCTTAAGCTGAGGGCTCCGTTTCCCAACTCCAGAAATCGAAAGCCGCTGTTTCTAGTCGAAGTGACGTTATCGCTAGAGCAACTGGACAAATCTCTCTCCTACCTGATACAACCGGGACAAGACGAAGATGCCGCATTGATTCGAGCTTTCAGCGGCGAACGGGTCGCGGGAGCGCGGACGGGGACGATCGGCTTTGCCATGAGTACGAGAGAGCCGCCTTTTCCTCCGGCAGCGGACGGCAAAACGTTCGCCGACGTCGAAGGGAGGAGCGTCTTCGCCGTCTATCATTACTCCAAGAAGCTGGACATGACGCTCATCAAAACGGTGGAGATCGATTCCGTGACGGGGCCGGCTCAAACCTATCGGAAATGGTTGTGGTTTTTCCTCGCGACGGGACTGCTGATCGTGCTATTCTTCTCCGTATCGCTGTATCGTTCCATCCATAAGCCGCTCGTGACGGTGATTCGCGCTTTCGGCAAGCTGCAGGCGGGCGATCTGAAGGTGCGCATTCATCGCAGGAACAAGGACGATTTCAACTACTTGTACGCGCATTTCAACCGGACGGTCGAACAGTTGAATTCCTCTATCGATCAAGCGTACAGGCAGACGATATTGGCGCAAAGGGCCGAGCTCAAGCAGCTGCAGGCGCAGATCAATCCGCATTTTCTGTATAATAGCTTCTTCATGCTGCACCGGATGGTGAAGATGGAGGATAACTCCAAGGCGGTCGTATTTTCCAAAAAGCTCGGAGAGTTTTTCCAATTCGTTACGCGCAATAGCGAGGACGAGATTTTGCTGACTAAGGAAGCGGAGCACGCTCGAATCTACTCCGATATCCAGGCCATGCGTTTCGTCAGCCGACTGCAGATCGACATTGAGCCGCTTCCGGCGTGGATTCAGCATTGCTATGTGCCGCGGATGATTTTGCAGCCTCTCATTGAGAACGCGATTGAACACGGCATGCGGAACAAGGAGAAGGATGGCCGAATCCGTATCTCGTACGGGAGAGACGGGGAGCGCTTCGTCGTTGCGATCGAGGATAACGGAACGGGGATAGACGAGGAGACGAGAGGCCGGCTCGAACGCAGCCTTGATGAGCAGTCTCTAGGGCAAGAGACGGAAATTACCGCACTGATCAACATTCATCGTCGACTGCGGATCAAATTCGGTCCGGATAGCGGCCTCGGATTCGAAACCACCCCGGGCGGCGGTCTGACGGTGCGCGCGACGATTGATTTTGGAGGGGAAAAGCATGTATCGGATATTGCTGGTGGACGATGAGAGGCACGTGCTGGATTGGATTTCGGAGCTGCTTGGCGAACTCGACGGGCACGAGTTGGATGTGTACAAAGCCGAAACCGTGACGGAAGCGCTCGCTTGGCTGAACCGCTGCAGAGTGGATATCGTCGTCTCCGATATCGCCATGCCCGGAATGACCGGACTCGAACTGCACGGCAAAATCCGCGAGCGTTGGCCGGAGTGCAAAGTCATTTTCTTGACGGGGTACACCGACTTCGAATTTGCTTACCAGGCCGTTAAGAATGAGGCAGTCGGATATATTCTGAAAACCGAGGATGACGACGTCATCGTCGAGACGGTGCGCAAAGCGATTGTCCAGATCGAGGAAAGCGAACGAAAAGAACGGCTGGTGCGGCAAGCGGAAGAACGGGTCAAAGCGGCGATACCCATGCTGCGCAACGAAGGCTTGGCGGCTTTGTTGCGAGGCGAACCCGGCACGTTCGAAGATAGAGAAGCGATGTTTTGGGATTTGGAAATCGCTTTGGATCCGGGAAAGCCCGTTATGGCGGCGGTCTCCCGATTGGATGAGCGCAGGCAAGAGGGCGGCGACGGGACGCAAACCTCGAGAGTGTCCGCGCTCAGGTTCGCGGTTGCCTGCGTGTGCGATACGTTGGAAGGGAGAAACGCGAAGCTCGCGCATGCGACGGTCGACGGAGATTTGGTCTGGCTGGTTCAGTTCGATTCCGGAGCGGGACTGGAGGAACCGGTGTCGTCCAAGCTGCTTATGGAGACGCTGGACGAGGCTCACACGGTTTGCCGGGAGAGCTTGGGACAGTCGCTGTCCACCGTCATGGCGGAAGGAGGAGTGTCATGGGCGGAACTTGCACTCCGCTACTCGAAGCTCCAACAAGGACTTGTTCGGCAAATGCTTTATGCAAGCGGATTCATCATGCTGGAAGGGGGGCTTGCGGACCGAGGCTGGGAAACTTCGGGAGAAGGCATCTCTGTCGCCAACGTTCCTATCGAACGCAACAGATGGGACGCTTTGCGAGCCGATCTGGAAAAAGGAAATCGAGAGTGTTTTATGAGAGGGTTGGAGGAAATCGAACAATTGACGAGAAGGGGGCAGCTAAGCTTGCAGGACTCTGCCGGTTTGGAAGCGTTCGGGCATCTCTCTCTGCTGCTTCTATCCGCTATGAACCGCTGGGAAATGCGGGAGCTGAGCTCGGACGCATCGCTTGTCGGGAAGCTGGCTAGCGCGGAGAGGCATAGCTCTTTGCAGGAAGCTTTCTCCTTTGTCCGGGAGAAGGCGGACGCGATCTTCGATCGTCTCGGGGAGAAACGGGAGCATGGGGAATACAAAGTGATCGAGTATGTGAGAGAGTATATCTCGCAGCATTTGCATAAAGGGATTTCCCTCGTCGAATTGGCGGAGGCGGTATACTTCAATCCCTCCTATCTCTCTCGGCTGTTCAAGGAAGCGACAGGTCGGAGCGTTACGGCTTACTTGGCGGATCTACGCTTAGAGAGGGCGGTAGCGATGCTGCGCGAAAATTGCAAAATCGGCGATATCGCAGCCGCGGTCGGCATCGACTCTCCGGCGTATTTCTCCAGGTTTTTCAAGAAAATGACGGGTCGCACGCCGCAGGAATACCGGGAGGAATTCATTCTGGGCAACAGGTCATGAGAAGTCAACGAAGTCATGAGAATCCCGTTACGCGGAAGCAAGCGGATGCTTTACGATGGCTGTAGGGCCCTGAATACGAACATGGAGTGAGATCATGAGAAAAGGAACTAGAGCAGCATTTATCGCATTCGTCTGCGCCGCGACGCTGACGATCAGCGCTTGCGGAGGAGAGAACGGCACTGGCAAAGGAAATGCCGGTTCATCCAGCGCGCCGTCGGCTTCTCCGAGCGGGAGCGCTTCGAACGCTCAGCCTTCCGCCGGAGCGGCGGACAAGTACGATCCGCCGATCGAGATCTCTTTGGTAGGCGTAACGGACGACACGCTTGAAGGCGTGCTGGCCAAGCTGTCCGGAGAGACGTTCGAGAACAACCGATGGTCGAAGCTATACGAAGATCAATTAGGCATTACCTTCAAATACGACTGGATCGCCAAAGGTCCGGATCAGTTCAAGCAAAAAATGAACGTTTCCCTTGCTTCCGGAGACGTGCCGGATTTCATCCAGGTCGATGCGACCGAGCTGAAGCAACTGCAAGAGGCTGACTTGATCATGGATTTGCGGGACGTGTACGAGAGCAACGCGGCTCCTTTGACGAAGGAAGTGTTGACGCAGGATGGACAGGCGCCGTTCGACGCGGCGACGATCGACGGCAAGCTGATGGGCATCCCCAATATTCGCTCGTCTATTGATATGGCCCAGTTCGTCTGGATTCGAACGGATTGGCTGCAGAAGCTGAATTTGCCGGAGCCGAAGACACTGCAGGACGTCGTGGCGATCTCCGAAGCGTTCGCGACCCAAGATCCGGACGGCAATAACAAAGCGGACACCGTCGGCCTGCTGCTTCAGAAGGATCTGTTCGGCGGATTCGCCGGGCTTGAGGGTTTCTTTAACGGGTTCCACGCTTACCCGACGATCTGGGTCGAAGACGAATCGGGCAACTTGGCGCACGGAAGCACTCGCCCGGAGACGAAGGCCGCGCTCGCCGAACTCCAGCGGATGTTCAAGAACGGGCTTCTGGATCAGGAGTTCGGAGTCAAGGATTGGGGCAAGACGGCGGAGACCGCTTCCGCCGGCAAGGTAGGCGTGTCCTTCGGCCAGCAATGGCTGAGCGCTTGGCCGTTCCAGTCCAATCACGACAACGATCCGAATGCGGTATGGAAAGGCTATCCGCTTCTTTCCGCGGACGATAAGCCGGCGCGCCCGGAGATCAGTCTAGGAACCTATCAGTATTGGGCTGTGCGCAAGGACGCTAAAAATCCCGAAGCTCTGCTCAAGATGTTTAATGCGTACATCGAGAAGAACTGGGGAGAGACGGCGGAATTTGGAACCTACTACTTGCCGGGGGACGCCGAAGGAACTTGGAAGCTGTCGCCCGTCACTCCGGAGCCGCCGAACAAAAACCTGGACGCGTATCTGGCGATCGCCGAGGCGGCGGCAAACGGCAAACTGGCGGAGCTGACCGGAGAAGCGAAGGTGATTCAAGACAAAATCGCCGAGTACAAGAACGGCAACGAGAAGCTGTGGTCTTGGGCGGCGGGGTACGACGTTGACGGCGTATACGGAGTGATGAAGCAGTACAAGGAGTCGGACCGCTTCATGATGAACAAGTTCGTCGGAGCGCCGACCGAGACGATGGCGGAGAAGAGCGCAACGCTCGGCAAGCTGACGAACGAGACGTTCACCCGGATCATTCTGGGAGAGCTTCCGATCGATGCGTTCGATACGTTCGTACAGGATTGGAATAAGCTGGGCGGCGAGCAGATTACAAAGGAAGCGAACGAGTGGTATCGGGTGAGCAAGTCGTAATCCGGGCACAGGGAAGGGGACGCCTCCCTTCCCTTGTTTTCTTTGGCAACGTGAAGGAGGCTTTCAACGATGATCAAATCTAGAGCGCTGTCGCGCAATCTGCCGCTTCACCTGATGATTTTGCCCGGACTGCTGCTCGTGCTCATATTTTCCTACGTCCCTATTCTAGGCACGTACATCGCTTTCCAGAAGTTCATTCCCGCGAAAGGGTTTTTCGGGGATCAGGCCTGGATCGGATGGGATAACTTCCGCTATGTGCTCGATCTGCCGGGTATTTTTCAGGTGCTGTGGAACACCGTATTCATCGCGGTGATGAAAATGGTCGCCGGCATCGTCGTACCGCTTACGGTGGCGCTGCTGCTGAATGAGCTTCGCAACCAGGCGATCAAGCGAAGCGTGCAGACGCTTATTTATTTGCCTCATTTTCTATCCTGGATTATTTTGGGCGGAGTGCTTGTGGACCTTCTGTCTCCTTCCTCCGGACTGGTGAATCAAGCGCTTGGCGCTTTCGGCATCAAACCGATCTTTTTCTTAGGCAGCAACGACTGGTTTCCTTATACGATGGTGATTTCGGATGTCTGGAAGGAATTCGGCTTCGCGACGATCGTATATTTGGCAGCATTGACCGGCATCGATCCGCAGCAATACGAGGCGGCAATCATCGATGGGGCGAGCCGTTGGAAGCAGACTTGGCACGTTACGCTGCCGGGCATGCGGATGATTATCGTGCTGATGGTTGTGCTGAGCCTCGGGAACGTGCTGAACGCCGGCTTCGACCAGATCGTGAACCTGTACAGCGCCCAAGTATACGCGAGCGGCGATATCATCGACACGCTGGTTTATCGGCTCGGGCTGCAGCAAGCCCAATACGGCGTTGCGACCGCGGTCGGGTTGTTCAAATCGGTCGTATCGTTCCTGTTCATCTCTGTCGCGTATTACGCGGCTTACAAATTGGCGGATTACCGCATCTTCTAGGAGGAATCTACGTGCTTGGACAATCGACGGGCGCCAGGCTATTCTCCGCGCTTAATGCGGTTTTCCTGATCGCCTTATCGCTGCTGTGCATCGCGCCGCTCGTCCATATCGCCGCCGTATCGCTCAGCTCAAGTTCGGCCGTGACCGCGGGGTGGGTGAGGTTCTGGCCGGTCGATTTTACGCTGGACTCTTATCGGTTCGTGATGACGCGGGGGGAAATCTGGAGCTCCATGTGGGTGACGTTGCAGCGGGTGGCTCTCGGCGGCGGATTGAATTTGCTGCTGACGATTCTGATCGCCTACCCGTTATCGAAGGAGTCGGCTACATTCCGCTCGAGAACCGGGTATGCCTGGTTTTTCTTTTTTACGATGCTGTTCTCCGGAGGGCTTATTCCGTGGTACATGGTTATCCGCCAGCTTGAGCTGCTGGATTCGATCTGGGCGCTGGTGCTCCCGGCGGGCGTGCCGGTCTTCAACGTCGTGCTGATGCTGAACTTCTTCCGCCAACTGCCCAAGGAGCTGGAGGAAGCGGCATTCATGGACGGGGCCGGGCATTGGACCACGTTGTGGAAAATCTATTTGCCCGCCGCATTGCCCGCTCTGGCTACCGTATCGTTGTTTGCGGTCGTCTGGCATTGGAACAGCTGGTTTGACGGGCTCATCCTCATGAACCGTCCTGAGCATTATCCGTTGCAGAGCTACCTGCAGACGGTCATTATGCAGCGGGACATGACGTTCATCCAGCATTTAAGCCGAGCCGAGCTCGCGATCGTATCGGACCGCACGATTAAATCGGCGCAAATTTTGATCGCGACGCTGCCGATCGTGTTCGTTTATCCGTTCCTGCAAAGGTTTTTCGTAAAAGGAATCGTGCTCGGAAGCGTAAAAGGTTAACCAATTACCAGAATCGAGGGGAAACGAATGAAAAAGTTCGCGATTTGGTTTACGGTTTTGGCGTTGCTGTTGACTGGTTATGGGCTGCGCGGCAGCGGGGTTGCCTCCGCGGCCGAAACGGTACTGCTGTCGGAGGGCTTCGAGAGCGGGACGATGACCGGCTCGAAGCTGACGCTCGGAGCGCCCTACGGCAGTCTGACGTCCGCCGCGACGGAGAAGCTGGCCGGTGCATATTCCGTCAAGGGCTCGAGTGCGAACGGCCAGCAATGGGCGGAGTTTCTGAAGCTTGAACAGGGGGAGCTTCCGCTTACGCCGCAGAAAACGTATACGGTCAGCTTCAAGTATCGCGTTCTGACCCCGGAGCCTGCGGGAGAGTTCTTCTATCTCTACGGAAAGCTGGACGGCACTGGCGAAACGGTAGGGTTTAACTTCAACGGCGCAGGGGAGGTCGTCTGGCGGACCGAGCAGCTTGCGACCGACCACGTCCGAGTGACCGGGCAAGCCTCCGAGCGGCTGGCGCAAATGAGCTTTACCGCCAAGGGGAGCGGGGACTATGCTTGGGTATTCGGCATTCACAATGGCGGAGCTCTCGTCGTCGACGACATCAAAATAAGGGAAGGCGGATTAGAAGCGCTTCCGCCGGAACCCGTCGACACGGCTGCTCCGGAAGGATTCGAGAACGGGCAAACGACCGGCACCGTGTGGACAACGCTGAATGGCGGAGCGGTCTCTAACGATGCGGACAAGCGAATTAACGGACAATACGTCGTCAAAGCGTCGGCGGGAACGACGGAGGAGTGGAAGGAGTTTCTGACTTCGGATTCCGAGAAGCTGAAGCTGACGGCGAATACCCAGTATACGATAACGTTTAAGTACAAAGCGTTCGCAGCGGAACCCGTGGACGGCTTCTACTACTTGTATGCAAAATCCGCATCGACGGGGACAGTATCCGGCTTTAACTTCAGCGGCGGACATGATGTACTATGGCGAAGCTCGGACGTAGCGGCCGAGGATGCTCAGATTGTCGACCGCGGCCAATACCGGGTAGCGAGGCTGACCTTCACGACGGGCGCGGCCGACGATTATGCGTTGACCTGGGGCATTCGCAAGGGAGGCGGGATCGCCATCGACGATATTTCAGTCGCTCGCGGCAGCGTTCCGATTCCAACCTCCGGAGAGTACCGGATCGGCTATGCTAACGTGGCGGATTATGGAGCGATCCCGGACGATGGAATGGACGACACTGCGGCGTTCAAACAAGCGATCGCCACCGGGAAGAGCGTCTTCGTACCTGCGGGAACCTATCATATTAAAGAGACGCTGCAGATTCAGAATCAGAACTTCGTCGGCTCGGGCATGTTCGTCTCCCGACTTATCGCCTCTAACGCCAATCCGAAGGCTCCGATTCTGAAGGCGGGAAGAACGTCGGTCGTTGCGGACCTTGCTTTAGGTTTCGACAGCGGCTTGATCACGAATCAAGAAGCGATGGGCGACCGCGTCGGCATCTACACGGCGGCGCAATGGTCGCTGCAACGGGGCTCGACGGTTCGCAACGTCAGGATCGAGAATGTGGGAACGGCCATCTACAGCCCGAACGGGGAAGGGGCCGAGTCGTTCTCGGTCACTTACGATACATTGGAAATCGAGAACTTCTCGTATCGGGGAATAGATTTCCGTTCGACGATCCGTACGGGCAACGTGTTCAATAACATTTATTTGAAGTCGGATCGTCCGAACGTCGACGTTCCCTTCGCCTTGACCGGAGAAGAGAGCGAGACGGTCATCAATCAGTTGAACGTCGAGCATACGAAGGTCAACACGGCTGTACTGTTGGAAGGCGTCTATGCTTTGGCGGCTTCGACATTCCATGTCGAGGGCGTCACCTTGCGAAATGCGAATACGGGATACGTTACGGTCAATAACAGCTCCGGTTCAATCGAAAGCCTCTCGGTCTACTATTCCCCGATTGAGAAGAGCGGCGTGAGCATCGTCCGGGTCGGCAACAATCGTTACGGAACGGGCATGTCGTCCTTCGAGCCGGAGTCCGTCGGGTATTTGCGGATCGGAACGTTGCATGTCAAAGGACTGAACGACCCCAACGCTCAATTGCATGGAGCGAAGACAGGAGGCCTCGCCCGCGCGGATGCGGCCGGGTTCGTCTTCTTCGACAGAGCGGCGAACGCCCTGGGCGAGTATTCGGTTCAGCTCGACAATTACGTCTGGTATTCGTTCCAGAACGACCGGAACGTCTATACGCAGTTCCCGGTCGATCCTAACGGCCGAATCTCATTTTTGAAGCTCGGAGCGCTTCCGCTTGCCGGGACGACGGCCAAACGTCCGCTCCACCGAATGATCGCTGGGGTTACGACCTATTACGATACGAATTTGCGTCAATTGCTCCTCTGGGACGGTTCGACATGGATTTCGCTGAACGCGGCCCCCTGACGAAAGATAAAAGAAGTACCGCCACCCGGAGGATGGCGGTACTTCTTTTATGCTCGTGTTCAGGATTACTGTTTTGCGACTGCCTCGGCTTCGATTTCCGTTGCGATCTTCTCATAGGTATCATCGCTGAGGAAGCGGCGAGCGCCCAGATAACGTTTCGCGTAGTACTTATCGTCGAGAGAGGTAATCGTTACGCCCTTGGAAGCGGCGTGAGCAAACTTGTTCTTGCCGATGTAGATTCCGACGTGAGAGACGCCGCTACCGCTCGTATTGAAGAATACGAGGTCCCCTGCGCGCAATTCATCGTCGGAAATCTTCGAGCTCTTCTCCCAGCCGTACAGATCCCGCGAAGTGCGAGGCAGGTCGATGCCGAGTTGATCGAAGACGTACCCGGTGAAGCCGGAGCAATCGAAGCCCTTCGGGGTCGTTCCTCCGTACTTGTAATCGGTTCCGATCAGCGGCTCGATCGCATTGTCGAGCTTGGAGCTCGCGAATACGCTGCCGACCTGAAAAGCCAAGAGCAGTGCAAGACCAAACAAGAAAACTGACACTTTACGCAAAACCGGCGACTCCTTCCAATGCCTACGAGGTTAGCTTAAGGGTTCGGTAGAAGGTCCCCTATGGCTCCTTTGAAGCAAAGCCAACTCACCCGAAAAGATGGTTCCCCCGTTCCCCGTTTCACGGGAACTCGGCATTTTAAGATTTCTTCAGCTTTATATATTCGGTTATCCTGACGAATTTCCTGCAACTTTTATATTAGAATTCCTTAATCTAGGAACGGACATCGCGTGCGGATATCCTCCTTTCGTCCCAGATTTATCTCGCCGATAATAACGCCAAACCCCGGTCGCGGCCATAATGCGGCGCAACCGGGGGAATGTCCCGGGAGGAATATTGTCGATTGTCGGGACCTGATAAGCTTACGATTTCGCGTCGCCCCATACCTGATGCTGGGAGGCGGCAGTCCACAGCTTGAGCAAGGAGCGCACGAAATGAAAAGCTTGATGCAGCGCCACGGCCAGAAAACCGGACCAGAGCAAGGAGACCGCCCAAGCTGCGGCGGACACGGCCAGACCGATTCCGACCATGATTAACGTGATGCCGAGCAGAGGGAAGGCTCGGCGCAGCGCCAGCCCCAGACTGCTTAACGCTCCTTCTTGCGCAGCCGCTCCGAACTGCATGAACAGACAGAACAGGTGAACGACTAAGCCGTATAGCAGCCAGCAGGCCGCGTAAGGGAGCAGATCCAGCAGCCAATCCGTCAAGGAGGGCTCTGCAAAAAACCGGCTTTTGGCCATCGGCAGCAGCCATGCGGCAGGAAGAGCCACAAGCGCGCTTTCCATCCAATAGAGCAGGGTTACCGGCTTCCATGCTCTGCGAACTCCCGATAGTACCCGCGTTCCTTCCTCCTCGGCGGAGTGACGGAAGGAGTAGAACAGACCGGCATTGATCAGGGGGGTCAGCACCATTCTCAGGAGAAGCAGCCCGCCAAGCAGCCATAGCGTATCGTCGATGAGGTCGGTCTTCAGCAGGCGGAACTGGGCTTCGATCAGAAACAGGTGTGCGGCGTCGGAGTTCGGATGTTCGTCCGGATAACGCGAGATTACGGGCGTTACGATTGAATCGACGAACCGATACAGGAAAAATCCCCAGAGCAAGCGGTACAGGAACAGGAGAACCAATACATATTTATGCCGGACGGTCATGTCCCATCCCATTTTTAGTCGTTTGCGCATTTTCTTCCTTTCCCCCCTACCAAGCCAAAGCTCCGAACAAGCCTTCTATGATTTGGGCGATGCCGGCTGTATATCGGGTACGCTGCTGCGGCGGAACCTCGGCTTTGAGATAATTGTTGATTTTGCGATTGTCGAGCACGATATGATTGCCGGGATCGATCGCCGCATAGAGCAGCGGGGAGGCCGATTCCAGCTTAAGCTGCACATGGGTCTGAACGCCGTCCCATATTTTGCGCATCGAATGGCCGTCCTGGAATTGCAACCATACCGACACGGGCTCGGGGCTGCCTCCGCTGCGCCGGAGCAGGACGATGCTTTCGTAGCCGTTGTCCGTCCGTCTTGTCTGGATCGCTTCCACCGAGAAATCCGCCATTTCTCCTTTTTGCACATACGCCCTGAAGAAATCGTCCCACTTTTCTTTCGTAACCGTCTCTACGACTTTCTGGAAGTCCTGAAACGACGGATGCTTGAACTTGTGCTTCTGGAAGTAGGTGCGCATAATCTTGCTCATCGTTTTGTC
>PJUD01000692.1_pt1 | contig 14446 bp, 4 predicted proteins | sample 1512341 | NCBI WGS metagenome assembly PJUD01 (sample SAMN08177675, study PRJNA422409) | Feces metagenome, whole genome shotgun sequencing project. | isolation source: Chicken feces (3) enriched on wood chips: beechwood xylan treatment | host: Gallus gallus | place: USA: Madison | collected 2015-01-15 | reverse complement strand
AGAGCTGAGATTTTATCCTTGAAATTCATTTCCCAAGTATACATTTTCAAAAGTCTGATGGCTTCGATCGTTTCACTTGTCATTTTAATTCTGTTGGCAGTAGCAACGTTAGTTCTGTCTCTTTCTTTGAGGGAGACAATAATGAAGATTTGTTGCCAGGGATACCAGAAAACAATATAAGCCAAGCCAATCAGAGAATATACTCCAAAAAATTGCCACAGTAAAGCGCCACCTGCAATTAACCCAAAAATTCCAACAAATACATTGCACACAAACATACCCAGTTGTTCAAAGATATTGACACTGTTGGTACAAATGTTGATTAATCTTCCCATGGAAATCTTGGACATCGAATCAGTGGATAAGCGAGTAATTTTTCCAAAGACCAAATTGATGAGAGCGCTTTGAATATGATTTGGCAAATAGGCGGCAATATGATTAAAATGATGCTCAAAATGGAAAGCAACAATGAGAACAGCACTCAATATTCCAGCCCATTTCCAAGCGTCATCAGAAAGGGAAGCAGTAACATAGCAATCGACAAGCTTTTTAACAACCCAAGCTGAAAAGATTCTGGAGAAAATAAAGCAAGTTTCAAGGAAAGTAATTTTGATTAATTGCCATTTAACTGTTTTGAGAATTGCCCAACTGAGATTGAGTTTTGCCTTGGGATTTTTCCTTTTTTGTTGGTTCAGATGATGAGTGAATCTTTCAGACAAAACATCAGCTCTTCTGTTCCATGGAAAAGTGATGAGATCCTTGGCAGAAATGAGTTTTCCTTCCTTGGTTGCCTTGTAAGCGCTCTTGATCAGACCAATCACATATGTGAAATAAACAAAGCTAAAGATATTAGCTCTGTCCACATCAGATTTAAATCTGGAATTGTGTTCATTTTTGGTCGGGTCAATGTGGGAGTGGTGATCAACTTTTATCGATGTTGAATTCATTCAATAAATTTTTATTTCTAAAAATAGAAAACTGTTGAATGTATTTAAACCAAGAAATTGATAAATTTTATTCTTGAATATATGATGGCGCCAACAAGATATTATTTTGAGAAATCTGAATATTTTCCATAGATCTGAGTAAATAGCTCTTGTAATTTCTTCTTTAGAATTTCAGATTCCTAGAGATATCATTGAGCGCATAATTTTAACTTACCATCAGAGCTTGAACAAGAGAGAATAGCTCAATAACTGATCAGGTTTCTGAGGAGATATGAAGAAGAATCCTAAAAATTAAAAGGTGACTGGGCAAATGACCAAATATTACAAGGTTACTTTGCGAGTTATTCATATCAATGATTGAATCCTTGTTGGTTGGGCCTTGGAGTAAAATTAATTAGCAGGCGATTATTATCTGGTGATTTTTCAAATAAATATCGATAATTATCTCTTTGAATAAAATCAAGTTCTCGAGGAGTATGAAAAATGGCTCAGAATTGAGAATTTTCATTTTTAGAAAAAGGAGATTTTAGTCACCAAAGTATCAAGAATTTTATATTGAACTAAAGTGAATCATGGATCAAATTTATTCTTCAGGTCCAAAAATAAAGGGATCACAGTGAAATTTGGTTCATAAGAACAATAAAATTTTTTATTTCCAATACATTTCGAATAATACGTCAGGTGACTTTCAATACAAAATAACTTGATTAATTAATTCAAATTAAAGATCTCAGAAACTCCTTCCTGGTCAAGGGAAAACTTTTTGAGAATCCTTGATTCTGAGCTATTGATTTTTGAGAATAAAGTTTTTTTTTGAAAGAGAAGAGTAAAAGTGAAAAGATGGATTTCAACATCTTGATGGTTATTAAATAAATTTAGATAAGACTTTAATTTTTATTCAACGATGTTTAATTTACAGTTGCTTAATCCGAAACAAAATAGTTTTCAGGATCTGCTTAAATCTCTTGATGAATAGTTGAACCTTTAGATTCTTATATGTTTACTTCTTCACCTTCTCTCAATTCTTTATAAAACATTTCATAAGTCTCAGCACTTCTTGAGAGTTTGAAATGGCCTGCCTTCAAATAATTTGAATCAGACGAGGAATTTTAATTCGAAATTTTAAGGTCATTGAGCCTAAAACTGGATCATGAAGTTATGAAATTCTCATCCTGATCAGGATGCTGATCTGGCCAACTGATTTTCTACCGTAAGCACTTGAGAGAATAATGACCACAAGAGAAACCTGTCCTCTGAGTAGGGTTTTACGCGGTGCTCAAGTTGTGAGGACTCAGGCGGGGGAAGTCTAAAATTATTGCCTGGTCAACAAACCGGGCAAAAGTTGTTCTTGCAGGCAACTGTTCAAGAAAGGGAAAAAGCAGGTTTAATGAATGAAAAAAATGAAAGACTTTTCAGATTGGAAGATGGTTCTGTTCACGAGGTATTATAGGAAAGACATACCCAAATTTCAAGGTTGTATATTAAAGATCACTTCATTCATAATCAGAGAAAGAATAATGATAATTAAAATTCTTCAAAATTTCAATTAGCAGCAGTCATTCGAAATATGGAATAGAGTGAAGATTCCCGAGAGTCTAATTGCTGAGTTTACTTGAGAGAATTCAAGAGAGTAAATTTTTGTTCAAAACATTTAAATTTTGGCATTTCAAAGACAAAGCAGGAGGATAAAATAAAACCTATCAGTCTAAATTGGCAAAAACTTTTAGAGTGAGAATGCTCTGGTTTTCTGTCCTTGATCAAATGTGATATTTTCTTATTCTGGAATATTTCGACTTTTCATTTAAATAGGGAGCGTGAAATAATTCTGGATACTTTTTTGTTCTCAGACTCTTCGTTCAATTATTAAAGCTTGACGAGAGAATTTGAGCTGATCTCGAATTCTTAAACTTCATTGATATACACTTGTATAGTTTTTTTTAATCGATTTGAATTACTTTCTTTTGAGATTTTCTATTCATTTTTAGATTCTCCATGATTGAAAGAAAAATATTGTTAGCTTATTAATTTTTGATTAGCATTCAGGAGTAAGGGTCAGAGGAAAAGCAAAATAAATTCGACAGACTTATCACTATTTTGATCGAGAACTTTTTGTATCTAATTGTGAAATTCGATTTGAAGGTCAATTCATAATTTTATGAATTTTTTTTGTTTCAAAATTTTTTTGTTAAAAATGGTTTCTTTTTCAAAACAATAAATTTTTTACTTTTTTATCTCAATTATAAAAATCTTTTCATACGTTTTCAATAGTTTTAAGAGTTAAATTCAACTTATTCAGCCCCGCTTCCTTGGGCTTTAGCCTTTACAAAATCCTCGATCACCTCTCTTGCATCCATAAATTCCAAATTTTCTTTTGCCAAAATATGATTAGGATTAATCTGTAAAACTGATTCAAAAACTTCCTTCGCTTCTTCCTTCATTCCCAGCTTCACAAAGGTATTTCCCAAATTAAATCTAATATCAGGATTCCCAGGATTTATTTTTCCAGCTTCAAGATATCTTTTTGCTGCTTCATCATTTTTTCCTAATTGGCATAATGCATTTCCCCAATTAAAATAAATGCAAAAATCTTCAGGAGTATACAAGCTTGCTGCTTCATATTTCTTACAAGCTTCTTCATATTTTCCTTGACGACTCATCGCAACTCCCCAATTGTATAATGTTTTTCCATCATGGGGATTAATCTTGATCGCTTGCATATATTTCTCGCAAGCTTCCTCATTTCTTCCCAGATCGCTTAATATCGCTCCCCAGCCGCTATAAGCTTGGTCAAATAACGGATTTGTATCGGCACATTTCTCGTATTTATCACAGGCTTCCTCGAGCTTTCCTTGAGCTGCTAATGTATTTCCCCAGTTGTAAAAAGCAGAAGTGTACTTGGGGTTGATTTCTGTGGCTTTTTCGAATTTCTCACAAGACTCTTGGAGTTTGCCAAGTCTTTCAAGGGAGTTGCCCCAGCCAACGTAAGCTTCGCTATCTTTAGGATTGATTTCAATAGCTCTGGCATATTTTTCGCAGGATTCTTGGAATTTACCTCTCCGGTTGAGCTCATTTGCCCAGTTGAAGAACCAGTCACCATCATTTGGGTTCTTTTCGGCATATGCAGCGAACTTGTCCATTTGGAGGAGTGTTAAAGGGGGTTTTTTTTGTTGGTAAGAAAAGATTTTTAATTTTATTATCTAATAAACATTAGAAGAATTCGAGTGTTTTTGTTAAAGAGGGTTTTGCGATGATTTTGTTGGTAAATTATTATATTAAAATATTTGTGGATATGTAAGTTTTTCACAAAAAATTTTCTCACTTTTTTAATGAGATTTTCATTCAAAAAATCAAACAAAAAAAGTATTCTCCTTGATTGAGTCATCAAACAATGATAATAATTTTTAAAGGAAAATTGGTTTTTATTAAATCAAGCTTCAGAGCAGATTTGACCCAAAAAATCTTTTCTTCTTGAGAAAAAGGAGATTGGTCAGAAAAATATTTTTAGATTGAGATAGTGAGAATTATTCCAGTTTCATTCTGTTGGATATGTGAAAGAGGGCCTTTTTCAAAAACAAAATTCATTTGATAATATATTTTATTAAAAGATTAAAAGATTTCATGAGAAGTTTTATTTTTCCTCCTCAAAAAATCTCTGTCGTTAAAAGTCAGAGAGTCAAAAAACAAGAGGATATTTTAAACAAAAAGTTGAAAAACTCAAGACATTTTTTTTGTTGGAAAATGAGATGAAGAAATTTTAGGAAGTTTTTTTTTGCTTTTTATTCGAAAGTTTTTTTGGAAGAGAAAAGGAAAAAAATCCATAAATGAATTAAATTAAATTTTCGGTGAAATCGATGTGACTGTGGGTATCAGACTGAGAAATACTTTGGACTAAATCAGGAGAATTGGAAAAACTAATCATAAAATGACTTTTCTAAAAGATTAAGGCTTGCCCAAAAAAGCGAAATTAATTAAAGAAAACAGTTTAAAATTAACGAAGCACAGATTCTAGTTTTCACTCTTCTTTTCTTGGTTTGATCTGACAAAGAAGGGATCTGATCATGCAAATTGGAGCTTGTCAAGCAATTTGCAGTCTGAGAAATACTTTTCAAGTTCTAAAATGGGAGATTTTGGTTTTATCCTCATCAAAGAGTCAGTCATTAGGGATTGCAGAAATTGAACTTCAATTGAATGGAGTTTTTAGAGTGAAAAGATATTTTTTGCCAATTTTTGCTTTTTGAAAAATATTGTTTAGACAGTTGTCTGCATTACAATATTGATAAAGTCTATTTTCTGACTGATTGTTATGAATATTTGAAAGAATCAACTATTGAAGGATTCAAATATCTTTTGAAATTAGGGAAAAATTATTTGTGAGAAAAGAATCTTTTTTAGTGAAGATTTAGGACGAAATTCTTTACATGAATTTGAGTAATTAAAAATACAAGAAAAAATATTCCCAAAGCCACTTTGGAGAAAGGAAAGGTTATTTCATTCCAGTCGTAAAAAAGTGGTCTTTCAAAAAGTATTGCAGGTTTGAATGGAGGTTTTCTTAATTTTTTAGAGGCTTCTAATATAGAAAAATTGAAATTATTGAAGAAATGAATTAATTGAAGCAGATCTTGAAATCTCTAAGGCAAAAGAGGAAGCGATGATAATAAAGTTTTCTTGAGAGGATTTCAATCAGAAATGAGTGAATTCGTCTAATTTGACTTCGAATCAAAAAAAGATTTTCAGATCGAAATCGAGTTGACATAAAATTTGCCCAAAAGATTAAGGCTTGTCCAAAACACAAAAATTAATCCAAGATCTTTTAACTGAAAATTCATGATGTAAGTAGTCTGAACCTCATCTTCCTTCCCTTTGCAAATCATTTTCACGATACAAGTACTTGATCGCCTTGTCTTGAGAACCGAAATGAGAAATTAGGATTCTTGATAAATCACAAATCTCTCAAAACTCTTGTGATCTTGATGTTGGAGGATTTTATTTTATTTGGTTTTAGACCGTAAATTTTGTAGAGAACAGAGAAATTTCTACAAAATGAAACAATCAATTCTTGATGAAAATTGAAGAAAAGTAGCAGATATAGAGTTTTATTTTTCCAATTTTGTGTTACTTTCATCTTAGTCAATTTCTCTTTAGTAGAGAATACATCAAAAACTAAGCACCATAAACTTCATTTATAAATGATTGAGATTACAGGCTGAGAATTAAAAAAAGAGCTTATCTCAAAAAAATGAATTGAAGAGCTAATTTTTTGATCAGTTAAATAACCAGAAATGCAACTAAAAATTTCCAGACTCTTTGGGTTGTTTGCAACTAAAAAACGAACTTTCAAGAAAAAAACTTATTTTCAGCATTTTCTTCAAAACTCAGTCTATGAGAAAAATATTAATTACAAAACATCTCATAGAATTTTCGATACTTTTAGATTTATTCTTGAAATTTATGAGCTAAGAAGAATAGATTGAATACATTTTTTGGATATTGAGGTTTAAAAATAAGAAACTGAATTATTCTCACTCCAAAGAAATCAAATTTCTTCCAAAAAATATCAAGATTTCCTTTGTATTGAAATACTCTTTGATCGTGATTTGATGATTTGAACAAGAGGAATTCGATAGGCTTCGAATTTTCTGTTGGAATTTTAGTATTTTTTTAGAGATCAATCGGAGAATGTCTTTTTTTGGTAATTTTTTAGCGATTCATCACTTCCTTGTTAAAAATGGGTTCAATAAGAACTTGGCTAACGCTTCAGTCGATTTGAAATGGATTTACATTCGTATTCTTGAAGTTATGACTCTTGCAATCTCAGACCTTTCCCTTATCTGTGAATTTTACTCATTCTTTGTTACCAGTTTTGTTGAAATGACTGAGATTTTGGGTTATAAAGAGAGTAGGATAGTGGGAAGCAACAAAATTATATTTAAAGCTCAAAATAAACTGAAAGGTTTCCTAGTTGAAAAGACTATAAATCTCTTTAATCAAAATGCCTTGACTTGATTTCAATGCGAAAGAAATGATAGATGAATCTTCAACCTCAATTTTACTCCGAGTCAAGAAAAAGCTCGAATTTGGTTTATTTTTGAGAGTGACTCAAAAATCACCTGAAAATTTCGAGATCTAAATATCAGAAGGAGAAATTTTTTAATGAAGGCAGATGAAATAAAGCATAGTTGATTTTCATTCTAAAAAAAGATGTTGGAATTAATCTTGTCTTAAAATGTGAACATAAAATAAATTTCTCTTTGATCTAAAAATACTCTTTGCAACGGATTTCAGATCTTCTTTAGAATTTTACCTTCCTGAACTGTAAGAATTGTTAAATCTTACAGTTGGTGAGAAAATATAAACTAATGAGACAAAAATATCATAAAGATGTGACATTGAGTCGAGATTTGAAGTCCTCTTCACCTCTGAGAGGAAAGAGCTAGAAGTAATATTGATGAGAATTTGTCCAAAAGAGTTGACATAAAATTTGCCCAAAAGATTATGGCTGATCCAAAATATTAATTTGATTAAAACTTTTAATTTCTGAAGCCTATTTAAACTAATCAGATCAGCAGATTAATCAACAATAAAAAAACTTTAATTATTCCAAATTCCTTTGCAACATGCAAACTCAACAAGTCCATGTTGATGTCCATGGGACTCCACATCAACTTTCGCCTGAACAAAACGAAGCCAATTCAAGATTCAAGTCAGATGTTGATAAAGCCAACATTTTCAGTCTTGTTTACTTCTTTTATGTTTTTAACTTGATCAAAACTGCCTTCAAAGCTGGTAAAGAAGGCAAGATGATCAGTGGTAAGAGCCTCATTTCCTTCCCTTGGAACAGAAGAGCTGATGTTCTTTCTTCAAGATTCGACCACGAAATCCAGAACCAAAAGCGTGAAAATCCCAAGGGGAAAATCAACCTTTCCTGGGCTGTTTTGAAGACCGTCAAATGGCCTCTTATGCAAATTACTTTCCTCGAAACCTGCTTCCTCTTTACCAGAATCTTTTCTGCTTGGGTTGTGAAGAAGTTGGTTGACAGTTACCTTATTCCAGAGAAGAAGGACGATGTCTGGATGTGGGCCGGTATCTTGAGTGCTTGCTTGGTCGTGGCTTTCCACTTGGAGCATCACTTTAACCACATTGCCTCCTTCATGCCCAATCATATTCAGAATGCTTTGATTTCTCAAGTATTTGGCAAGATCACAAGACTCTCTACTGATTCCTTGACCAGGATCTCAATGGGAAAATTGGTCAATATCTGTACCAACGGTGTGAATATCTTTGAGCAACTCGGTGTCTTTGTCTGCAACGTCTTTGTTGGTATCTTTGGTTTAATTGCTGGTGGCGCTTTATTATGGCAATACTTTGGTGCTTATTGTTTGGTTGGTCTCGGATATATTGTTTTCTGGTATCCTTGGCAACAAATCTTTATCATGATCTCTTTGAAAGAAAGAGATAGAACCAACGCCGCTACCGCTAACAGAATTAGAATGACTAGTGAAACCATCGAAGCTATTAGATTGTTGAAGATGTACACTTGGGAATTGAGCTTTAAAGACAAGATTTCAAGTTTGAGAAAGATTGAAATGAAGATGCTTACAAGTGGTGCCATTACTTCTTCTATTATCAGAGGTTTGTCTTTCAGTACTCAAGTTTGCTCCACTTTCTTGATGTTCTTGGCTTATAACCTCAGTGGCCATACTCTTCAAACAGGAGAAGTTTTCTCTGCCTACTTCGTTATTGCCTATTTGAGAATTTACTCTTCTTACTTGTTTGGTCTTGCCTTGAACTTCTTGACTGATGTGAGAATCTTGATCAGAGGTATTGAACAAGTTCTTGAAACTCCTGAAATCGGTGAAATTAAGTTTGAAGCCCCAAAGGAGAGTAAGAATGAAATTGAATATGAGAATTACAACTCTTACTGGAATTCTGAAGCTCAAGCTCCTACTTTGAATAATGTTAACCTTCACATTAAGAAAGGATCTTTGAATGCCTTAGTCGGAGCTGTAGGCTCAGGAAAAACTTCCTTGTTGATGACTTTCACCGGTGAAATGCCCAAGACTCAAGGAACCATGAGATACAACGGAAGCATTGCTTTTGTTGAGCAAGAACCCACTATTTTCGCTGGTACTTTCCGTGAAAATGTGACATTTGGCAAGCCTTATGAACCTGAATTCTACAAGACTGTCGTCAAGGCTTGCAACTTAGAAAGTGATTTGAAACTCTTCCCTCAAGGTGATCTTTCTGAAATTGGTGAAAAGGGTAACAATTTGTCTGGTGGTCAAAAGGCCCGTCTTGCTTTAGCCAGAGCTGTTTATTCCCAAGCCGATATTTACCTTCTTGATGATCCTTTGTCTGCTGTCGATCCTAAAGTTGCTAGAAGTATCTTTGGTAATGCCATTGAGAAAGTTTTGAAAGGAAAGACTGTCTTGTTGACTACTCATCAGGTCGATTTTGCTAGAGGATGTGAAAATATTATCTTGATGGAAGATGGTAAAGTTCTTGGTTCGGGAACTTATGAAGAACTCAAGCAACAAAATATTGATGTCGACAAGGTCTTTGGTAACAAAAATAACAGAGCTGTTGAAGAACAAGAAGAAGTTAAACCTGCTGCTGCTGTTGAAACCAAGAAAGAAGAAGAGCATGATGATGCTGATAACCAAGAAGGTGCTGATGATAAGCAAATCAAGAAGGATCAATACTCTGTTGCTGTGGACTGGAGAACTTACTGGGGATTGATTAAGGAGATGGGCGGACCTTGGTTCTATCTCCTTGTTTTGGCTGTTTATATCACCTGTGAAATGAGTAATATGGGTTACGGAAGATTTTTGGGTGTCTGGATTTCTGGTACTTTCGACAGATGGGTCACTTTGACTGTCATGGGATGCTTGGTCGGATATGATATCGCTATTTACATTGTTAAATACTTGCTTCTCAGTCTTGCCCTCATCCGTGCTGCCAGAAAATACCACAACAAGATGCTTGACAAGGTTATCAACAGTACTGTTTTGTTCTTCGATACCAACCCAATTGGTCAAATCCTCAACAGATTCTCTGGAGATGTCGGTGTCTTGGATAGATATATCCCCCTCGCTGTCATGGATATCGTTAATATGGCATTCAGTATTGGTGCAACTGTTATTACTGTCGCAATTATTAACCCCCTCATTCTTGCTCCTTATGCTGGTGTTGCAATTGTCATTGGAATCATTGTCAGATATTGCTTCCCTGCTGTTAAGCAATCCAAGCTTTACGAGCTCAAGAGCAAGGGACCTTTGTTTGGATTACTCTCTGCAACTTTATCAGGCATTGTCATCATTCGTGTGTACAAACAAGCTGAGGTTTTCCAACAAAGATTCAAAGAATACCTTCATACCGTTATGAAAGCTAACAACTCTTACACTTTGTCTATGAGATTCATGGCCTTCTATGTCGATCTCAGTTATATGATTGGAGCCATCGGATGTATTTTCATCATCAGTGCTAAAGCTAAAAACGGAACAGAAGGTGAAGCTGGCCTTGCTGCTTTTGCCTTGGCTTTGGTGTTGGGTATCACTGGTATCTTGCAATTTGCCTTGAGACAATACAGTTCATTAAATATCTCAATGGCTGCTGTTGCTAGAGTTCAATCTTACTTAAATGTCCCTGCTGAACCTCCTCTTGCTCTTCCTTCTGACTCAGAGCACAAGAAAAATAACTGGCCCCAAACTGGTGAAATTGACTTCCATAAGGCTTACATGAAGTACAGACCTGATGGTGACCACGTCATTAGAGATTTGAGTCTCCATGTCGAACCTGGCCAGAAGATCGGTTGTGTCGGAAGAACTGGTGCTGGTAAGTCCACGATCATCCAACTCTTGTACCGTATGCAAGAACTTGATCGTTCAATTCCTGACACCAAGGAAAGTTTCATTAAGATGGATAATTTGAATACTCAAGAAGTTGGTCTTCATTTGTTGAGAAATAACATTTCCATTATTCCTCAAACACCCTTCATTTTTACTGGTACTATCAGATCAAACGTCGATCCTTTAGGTCAATTTACTGATGATCAAATTTGGGCTGCTCTTGAAGATGTCAGACTTAAACATCATGTCGAACGTCAACCAAAGAAATTAGATACTCAGATTCATGGTGGTACTTCAGTCTTTTCAGCTGGTCAAAAGCAGTTGGTGTGTTTGGCAAGAGCTATTTTGAAAAAATCTAGTGTTTTGATCATGGATGAGGCTACTGCAAATATGGATTACGATACTGATTTCTTTGTTCAAAAGAAGATTGAAGAAAGATTTGCCAAGTCCACTCAATTCACCATCGCACACAGACTCCAAACCATCGCTAACTATGATAAGGTTTTGGTTTTGGACAGAGGCAGAAAGATGGAATTCGACGAACCTTACAAATTGTTGGTTAAGAATATCGGTGATACTGAAGCCACTAATATTGATGGCCATTTTGCCATCATGGTTCAAAATACTGGTCCTATTTCCTCCAAAAAGATCTTTGAAATTGCTCGTGATGCTTACTTTAAAAGACATCCTATGTAAATAAGGAATTGAAAAGTTTTTTATTGTGTCTATATTTAAAAAAAGAAAAAAATTCATAAGAATTTTTTTGTCATCCAATTTGATTAAAAAGTTTTATTTGTCATTGACTTGAGATTCATATTTAATCATTTATTTGTCTTGAAAATTTTTTTATCTTCTCTCTCTGAAAAAAGATCCTCTCTCATTATTATTTCAGAAAATTTTTTTCTGGATTTTATTTTTCAAGAAAATCATTTCGGGCTTTTTTCAAAAAGACTTTTTGATTTCATAAAAAATCACCTAAGAAATGTTGATTTCTGAAGGGAACAGGACTAAAATCTCTCCTTATTAATTTTTTGACAACTTGATATTCAGCATAAAGTCATTCTTTTTGAGGAAACACTTTTTTTAAACTTATTCCAGAAATTTTCAAGAAATAAAATGGTCCCTAGAAAATTCTCTTGTAATAAATTATTTTTTGGCATAATTTATCAGCCTATTTAACAACAAACAGGTGAATTTTGATTATTGAGTCTTTTTCTTCATATGAATTAAACTGAAGATTTACTATCCTGATTTTTTTAAACCCTAAAGTCTCTTTAGTTTCTTTTACCTTTCGAAAAGATTCCCTTTTGCTAATTCTCTCCTTCTTATTGAAACAACGTTCAGGTGAATGACTTATTGTCTTTTCGACAACTAGTTTTTTATTATTTTTTGAATTCTCTGAAAAATGAGAGGACTAAGATTTTTCACGTTAGATTCGAGAAAGTGGCTTCGTTAATGCCCATTTTCCCTCAAAAAATCATTCAAATCAATTGAGCTTTAATGATAATTATTCGATTTGAAGGAGTTTTTGAAAGTAGAGGCTCCAAAAAGAGAGGAGGACTTGACTTAAAAAGTTTGTTAATTTCTCGCTTTATTTGAATACGATAATTATTCATTGCGAATTAATGCTTTTAGTCTTCATGATTACGGGTTAATCTCACCTTAGATTGTGGACTTTTAACTCATCCCAAGAGAGGCCTCTTCTTACTGTCTCGAAATCTGGATTGGCTTTCAAGGGAAGAAATTTCCCGCACCTTATTGCTTGAGAGCAAATTAGTATTATGGTTTAAAATAGGTGAATAAATTTGTCTAAAAATGTGAGACATTAAATTTTGTGATTGATAGATACTCTTTCTAATTTCTTTGTATAAATTTTGGCGATATCGTTTCAGCTTCCTAATCGGAAGGGTTTATTTTGAATGTTAATGAAAGGTTTTTAATGAAGGAATATGATAAAGCTTCTTTCAATTCAACCTTAAATAAAGAAGAGCTATTTCTTGATATAAATGAAGTTTTTAATAGACAATAGGATTTTGGTAAAAAATTGAGAAGATGGGAAGAAAGGTGAAAGTCGTTACATATTGAAATAAGAGGTATTATTTTCCAGTAGTTTTTAGGAAGTGAATTATTTGAAGCAAGGGAATAATAAGAGAATCAAAGAGGTTCAATAAACAAAGAGGTTCTAAAATTGAGGCGGAATGAGGTTGTCGACGAGTGAATTTTTAAAAGCGAAAAATGCTGAATGAAAGGTGCCACAGGAATCGATGAAGTTTTTCAATTAATCAAATTTAATCCGCAGACAAACAGCAGACAAACAGATATCTATTTTTAAATCAGATTAATTGACTTAATCTTGTCCTAACATATTTTCTATTTCAAGCTCGAAACTTCTATTCAAGCAAATCTTGTCTGGTCTTTTGGAGGATCGTGAAAAATCTAGGCCTTAATATTCAGCTTTGCATAGGCTAACTATCTAGGCAGCCTCAAATAAGACTTCCCAATGTTGAAAGAGAAGGATAGCCATGGAGGGGTCTAAATCTCACAGAATACAGTGAAGTAAGGGCAATGAGCAAGGAAAGTGTATTAGGGGTTGAAAACACAGAGTAAGAGGTATTTTTAAAGAAATTGAAAGAATAAGAAATTACTTGTCCAAAATTTGTCCACAAACCCTGACATAAAATTTTTCCAAAAGACTTTGACTTGTCTAAAAGCTCTTGATTAATTAATAGATTAAATTTAATTAATTCGCTTACAGTTCGGAATCGTTATTTAAGGTATCGCCGAAAAGTAAATAAACAATAAATTAACTCTTAAAGATATTTAAAAGTAACAAATATCTTTTTTAATGCAAGCTCAAAACATTAATATTGAAGTTCATGGAACTTCAAAAACAACTCCTGCTCATGATACCAAAATCAATCCTGAGCAAAACGAAGCCAACCCAAGATTCAAGTCAGATGTCGACAAGGCCAACATTTTCAGCCTTGTCTACTTCTTGTACGTGTTTGACCTGATCAAGAGTGCCTTCAAAGCTAACAAAGAAGGCAAGATGATCAGCGGCAAGAACCTCATTTCTTTCCCTTGGAGCAGAAGAGCCGACGTTCTTTCTTCAAGATTTGAGCACGAAATCCAAAAGCAAAAGCGTGAAAACCCCAAGAGTAAAATGAACCTGTCCTGGGCTGTTTTGAACACCATCAAATGGCCTCTTTTCCAAATTACTTTCCTCGAAACCTGCTTTATCTTTACCAGAATCTTCTCTGCCTGGGTCGTCAAGAAATTGATTGATAGTTACATCATTGCTGAGAAGAACCACGAAGCCTGGATGTGGGCCGGTATTTTGACTGCATGCCTCGTTGTGGCTTTCCACTTCGAGCATCATTTCAACCACCTTGCCTCCTTCTTCCCCAACCACGTCCAAAATGCCCTGATCAACTTGGTTTACGGTAAGATTACCAGACTCTCTACCGACTCCTTGGGCAGAATTTCCATGGGTAAGCTCGTCAACATTTGCACAAACGGTGTGAATATCTTTGAGCAACTCGGTGTCTTTGTCTGCAACATCTTTGTGGGCATTTTCGCCTTGATTGCTGGTGGTGCCTTGCTTTGGCAATACTTTGGAGTTTGCTGCTTGGTCGGTCTTGGGTACATTGTTTT
>PJUD01000688.1_pt1 | contig 14516 bp, 10 predicted proteins | sample 1512341 | NCBI WGS metagenome assembly PJUD01 (sample SAMN08177675, study PRJNA422409) | Feces metagenome, whole genome shotgun sequencing project. | isolation source: Chicken feces (3) enriched on wood chips: beechwood xylan treatment | host: Gallus gallus | place: USA: Madison | collected 2015-01-15 | reverse complement strand
TTCCACGAACTACCCCTTCGTCAAGAATGTTCAGTTTATGACGGCTACCGGGGGCTGCTATGTCGGCTATTCGGGATGCAGCATCTACTATCCGAGGGATCTGTTCGTAGATCCCAGCGATACGGCCAACTTAACCGACTATGACTTTTCAAGTCTGGTCACAGGGCTTCATAACGTCGTGAATCAGGGGTTAAAACCGCTCATTAAAACCGGCAATGTGCCCTTGAAGTATACAACGAGTCCTGCAATTGGCGGAATGGCCAACAATACGAAATTCCCCAATGATTACGACGTTTATTACAATTATATCAAAGCATTGGCGGACGAACTTATCGCGGAATTCGGGATAAATGAAGTCAAGTCGTGGTCGTGGGGCGTGGGAACGGAGTTTGAAAACAAAGATTGGTTCGACGATAAGGTCAGTGCCAATACGACGAAAATCGGTTTTTTTAAGCTCTACGACTACACGGTTGCGGCGTTGGAGGCGGCCTACGTTCAAGCGGGAGCGGCCGCATCCGAGGTTATCGTGGGCGCGCATAGCTTGACGTTTGCCGCGGGGTACTGGAACGAAGAGGAATTTATCGACCATGTCGCAGGCGTCGGCACGAACGGCGTCAACTACAAAACGGGATTAAACGGCACGCAAATCGACTATCTGACGGCCTCCTTCTATGACTCGCGTCCCGGCGTGGTATATAGTGGCGGAAAAACGTTGGTAAATACGATCAATTCTTTGAGAGATCGGGCCAAAACGAATGGTTTGAACCATCTGAAGTATGGGATTGACGAGGGGCGCATCTTTTCCGGCTCCGACAATAAAGCGCTGTATTCCCGCGTTGTCGCCCATACCTTCCAAGCCTCCGCGGATGCCAGATTGTTCAAAACGATGCATGATGCCAATATTGATTGGTTCTCCGCCTGGGGATTAAGTACGGAAACCTTCTGGGGAGGCGTACCGTCCGTAGGCACCCATGTTGCCAATCTGGCGTACAAAATGGTTGGGGATAAGCGCGTAGAGGGATCCGTAACCGGATCGCCCGGGGGGGCCGGAAACGAAATTAACGGCATAGCCGGGTATAATAGCACAACCGATACGATCCATCTGATGGTATACAATTACAACAACAATTTTAACGCCACGACATCCGAAACGCCTGCAATCAACCTTGCGAATATCATCCCGGCCAGCGGCAGCACCGTTACGGTGAAGCAGTGGGTAGTGGACGATACGCACGGCAATTTCTGGCCGCAGTGGTGGGCGGATCAGACCAGCAGGGGACTGACGGATAGTTCCTATTCGTCGGGTTGGTCCAAATATTCGGTGGAAGTGCCCAAAGCGCTAACAAATGCAGCCGACGTGAATTACTGGTATTCGCGGGAGGATGCGTACAAAGCGTTAGCCGCGTTGTCCCCTACGACTTCCACGGTTCCGATAACCGGGAATACGTTAACGCTTAACCCGGAAATGGCGCATCATGGCGTCGTGTTCTACGAAATTACCAATGCCAAGAGATCTACCGGACCGAACTTAGTGGTCAACCCCGGATTCGAAGAGGACGGAGCGGCGGTATCCTCGCCGATCGGTTGGAGCACTTCGGGGCCGGATCTGGATGCAGACTATACGGAAGGTACGTCAGGTTCAGGCGCCCCGCATTCCGGTCTCTATAAATTAGGCCATTGGAAGGGAACGAATTACAACGTCTATACGTATCAAACGTTCACCGGCATTCCCAATGGCTTGTATACCTTAAAGGCGTGGGTAAAAAACAATCTTGGAAATTTAGGGACGGCTTACATGGAGGCCAAGGATTACGGCGGCGCAAGCCTGAAGTCGAACATTCCGAAAACTTCGGTTTGGACGCAGCTCGTCATTGAGAATGTCAATGTCACCAATGGGCAAGCAACGATCGGATTCTACTCCAATTCTCCAGCGACCACTTGGTACATGGTCGACGATGTGCAGTTTTATGCCAATTCGGTTTCTGCACCTTCTGAATATGTAGGTCTAGTGACACCCGGCAGCAAGACGGAAACGACGGCAGACAACAATTTTGTAGCGACGAAGGCGATTGCCGGGCAAGATTTAACCGCGACCAACCTGAACTTATACGTGGCTTCCGGCGCGGCAGGCAAAGTCAGAATGGCGCTATACAGCGACAATAGCGGCAATCCGGGGACATTGCTCGCGGAAACGCCGGAAATCACGCTTTATAACGGATGGAACCAAGGAACGATTCCTTCTACGGCGTTAACGGAGGGGACGCCGTATTGGCTGGTATTCGTTCTAAGTCAAACGGGAAACGTGCTGACGTATAATCCGCCTGTTCAATACACGAGCTACACGTATCCGACGTCGCTGCCTGCCGCAGCCCCAACCGGACTAACGAGTAACGGCGGCACCTATGCGTTCTATGCTTCGAACTAGTTCAAACCTCTAACTTAGGAGTTGTAAGGAATGAGACGGTTTTCCGGCGTCAGCCGATTCCCTATCGGGTTTTGGAATTATATGACGATGAAAGAGTGGGACGAACGGGCGCTTGCGGATTGGGAGGCGTGTGCCTTCTCGACGATTCAATCCCCGGCGTATTCGCTGGATGAGGAGGACCGGAATAAGCTAGCGGTACTCCTCGCTTGGTGCGAGAAACAGAACGTGAAAGTGATTTTACGAGATCCGCGTGTGAGTATTTTATGGATAAGGGATCTGCCTCGCGATGAGAAAGGAGACCGATCGCTTCCGTACGACTATGAGCGCGGAGTTGTCGAAGCGGTTGCGGAATTCGCCCATCATCCGCAGGTTGCCGGATTTTTTATCATCGACGAACCCGAGCGCGATCTCCATGAAGCCGTGGTTCAAGCGGTGGGCATCGTTAAGACGCATGCCGCTCATCTGCTGCCCTTTGTTAACTTTTTTCCGGCCATTCCGCAGACAGAGGCGCTATTGGGATACCGAGACTATGGCCGTTATCTGGAGGATTATGTGCAGCGAACGGGGGCGAAGCTCGTCAGCTACGACTACTATGGCCAGATGACGGAACGAGAGTACGAGAATCCGCTCTACTACACGAATCTGAGCCATTATAGGAACTTAGCGCTTAGAGGCATCGATTTCTGGAATACGATCTTGTCTACGCCGCATTTCCGTTATCGCAAACCGTCTTACGACGACGTACGCTGGCAGGTGAATACGTCTCTGGCTTATGGCGCCAAGGGAATCTTTTATTTCACGTTCTACACGCCCGATAACACGTTTAACAGTGAAACGAATTACCGACAGGGACCGATCGATTGGTGGGGAGAGCGTACGGATACGTTCTTCCATATGCGGGACGTGAATAGAGAGCTGCATCAGAGATGGGGCAACTTGTTTATGGATTTGCAGCTGCTGCGGGTCGGCCATTATCCGGAAGCGCCTGCGGATGGAGGACAGCTGCTCGACTTCGGCGGCGCGATTAAGGAGATCGCCGTCGAAGCCGGTCACGACCCGCACTTGATCGTATCGGAGTTCCGCCATCGGATCTCCGGACAGCCCTATGCGTTTATCGTGAACGCCAATCCGCGAGATTCCGTAAATGTGCAAGTCTATATGCAAGATGTGCGGCAATTACAGCGGTTCAATGCGTACGGGGAAGCCTATGTGGTGAACAATCAGGCCAAATTTGTGGATGAATTCTCGTCTCTGCTGTGGTTGGCTCCTGGTCAGGGGGAGCTTATGGCTCTTGAAAGAGTAGAGTAGCGCAAGTTGGAACGAGTCGGGGTGATTGTTCCATAAACGAAGTTGCTTAAGAGGATCGATAGACATACCCCCCTTGATTTCGGTCGTTTTGTATGGTTATTCGAACAAACATCCGTCGTATGAGTCAGATTCGAATTGCTTTGTACGATTATTCGAACAAATTTCCACCGTTTGAGCCTGATTCGAGTTGCTTTGTACGGTTTTTCGAACAAACGTTCTCTGTGTTAGGGCGAAGAGCTCCTCGATAGAGTCAGCGTCGAATGCCCTCCGCCTGAGCATCTCGATTTTCGTATGAAGTGATCGCGTAGAAAGAAGCACACCATAACAATGAAGCGGAAATCCCTTGTTGTGTAAGGGATTTTTTCTTTGTAGAGGCAGATCTGCAGATATTGCCAGTATTTAGGGGGTGTGATACATTTGGGAGGTAGTTTGTATTATTGCTATAAATATACATGATTCGACAGAGACATACGACAGAATAGGGGGCGCAGAGGTAAGAATGCCTCCAGATGGGAGTAAGGGCGAGCATACCGTGTTACACTCGATGGTGAAAAAGGGGAGGATATAAAATTGAAGAAATTTAAAGGTTACATCATTGGATTCCTATGCGGTGCGGTTATTTTCTCCGCGACTTCAGTTTTTGCTGCTGAAACAATATTAAAAGCAACTCAAGTGTCGTTTCCTATTTTTAAGGATGGAAAAAAGGCAAGTCTAGACAATAAACCTGTAGTAATTAATGGCAGCACGTATCTTCCCCTTCGAGAACTCGCTGAAGTTCTTGACGTAGAGGTTGCTTGGAAAAACGATACCAAAGAAATCTATTTGAGCACAACGGATAAATCTTATCAGCTTCAACCGAAAGAGCAGGAAAATAACCCGACATCAACGCAAATGACAACACCTACGCCGTCACCTTCACCTACATCTGCACCTACGCCAACAAATCCAAGTCTTCCTAATCCCTCGAATAACCTGAATGCTAGAATAGCCGAAACAGAAAGGCATAACCAGGAAGTTTCAAAAATCGAGACGAAATATAATAATACCAAAAGTTATATAGATGAAAAGATTGCTGCAATTAAAAGTGAAAGTCCAGTGGGGTATTTCTCGGACTCAGAGTTTGAAAGTCAGCGTTCGCAATTGCAAACAGAAATTCTTAATCTTCAAAATCAAATAAATACACTAATGCTAGATACCAGTTTTGAAGCCAATTCAAGAAGAAACTCATTACAGGATCAACTGAATCAGAAAAATAAAGAACTTGAAGAATTACAGAAAAAAAGAACCGCGCAGTTACGGATAAAAAATCTAGAAGACATGAAAACAACGGCTTATAATGATTATTTATCGGAACTTAATGCCGAAAATAATCTACATAACGCCAATTTAAACAATTTGCAGTGAATATTTTCAAGGACTAGATTGTACAAATTGGGAAACCTCTTAAATTTATTTTTAGGAATACAACATGGGGAATGACCGTAGAACAAGTGAAAAAGTCAGAAAGCGCGGAGTACATTGGGAAAATTGAAAATATAATGGTGTATGAAGGTACGGTAAGCGATTTGCCCGCGGTAATTTACTACGATTTTGACGGTAATAAGTTATGGTCGGGAATGTATATTATCGATAGTGATTATGTGAATAATAACTTGTATATACGTGATTATGATAAATTAAAGAAGGGCTTGATCGCCAAATACGGCAATCCAATTCATGAAAATGATGAGATATGGTATGACGATCTTTTCCAAGATGAACCGAGGAGCAATTGGGGCACTGCAATAGCGGCAGAACAGTTATCTTTAATGACAGTCTGGGATGTTGACGGGACAAAGATCTCTTTGACGCTTACGGGGAGCGATTTCGAGGTCATGCTGGGGATTAACTATTCAAGCCCCGAAAAAGAACAAGCGTCAGAAGAAATAGAATTGGATGATTTATAAATAAGCATTTGGAAATAGACCGTATCCTTTGGAGAAGAGGAACGGTCTATTTCGCTTTTGTTAACTCCTCAAGTCAGTTCAACCGCGAATGCCTCGTACGGACGCAATTCCAGCTGCGCAAAATCCGCCTCGCTACGATCGTAGTTCGAGATGATGACGGATTCGCTGCGGCCAAGACGCGAGACGCTGGACGAGAGCGCCGTTCCGCCGAAGTTGGCGGCTACCGCCCAAGTACGCCCTTCGTGGTGGCGCAAATACAGGAACAGCTGCTCCGGCACGTCCTCGATCAGCTCGTAGCTGCCCCAAGCGACGATCGGATGCTCCTTGCGGAGCGCGATCAGCCGCTTGTAGGTGTGGAAAATAGAGTCTGTGTCGGCAAGCTCCGACGCGGCACTGATCGATTTGTAGTTTGGGTTGACGCGCAGCCAAGGCGTTCCCGTCGTAAAACCGGCGTTAGCCGTATCGTCCCACTGCATGGGCGTTCGCGCATTGTCGCGACCCTTGGCGTTAATAGAGGCGATGATGTCTTCGCGCGAATAGCCCCAGCCGAGCCGTTCATGGTACATATTGATCGTCTCGATGTCCTGCGCCTCGGAAATGTCGGCGATCGGACAGTTGGTCATGCCGATCTCCTCGCCCTGATAAATATACGGAGTTCCCTTCATAAGATGCAGCACGATCGCGAACATTTTGGCGCTCGGAATGCGCAATTCGCCGTCGTCTCCCCAGCGGGATACGATGCGCGGCAGGTCGTGGTTGTTCCAGAACAGACTGTTCCAGCCTTGGTCTCCCAGCTCGGTCTGCCACTTGCTCAGCACGCGCTTCAGTTCTCCCACCGGCAGCGGCTTCAGATCCCACTTGTCCTTGCCTTCCTGCTGGTCGAGCATAATGTGCTCGAATTGGAACACCATCGACAGCTCCTTGCGAGCGGGATCGGAGTAGAGCTTGGCAATCTCTGGCGTCGCGCCCCACGTCTCCCCAACCGTCATCACGTCGTAGCGGCCGAAGGTCTCGCGATGCATATCCTGCAAGTACTCGTGAAGCTTCGGACCGTTGCCGGTAATCTCCTGATCCGGGAGCTTGCCGACCAGATCGATGACGTCCATCCGAAAGCCGCCGATCCCCTTTTCCAGCCAGAAATTCATCAAGTCCCACACTTCCTGACGTACCTTGGCATTTTCCCAATTCAGATCGGGCTGACGCTTGCTGAACAGGTGCAGATAATACTGGCCGGTCTGCTCGTCATACTGCCAGGCGGAACCGCTGAATATCGAACGCAGTCCGTTCGGTTCTCCGCCGCCCGGCGCGGGATCGCGCCAAATATAGTAGTCGCGGTACTCATTGTCCCGGCTCCGGCGAGACTCGATAAACCAAGGATGCTCGTCGGACGTATGGTTCACGACCAGATCCATCACGATTTTGATGTTCCGGGCGTTGGCCTCGCGAATCAACTCGTCCATATCGGCCATCGTGCCGAACTCGTCCATAATATCCCGATAGTCGCTGATGTCGTAGCCGTTGTCGTCGTTGGGAGATTTGTAGACCGGGCTCAGCCAGATCGCTCCGATGCCCAATTCCTGCAAATAATCAAGACGTTTGACGATTCCCCGAAGATCGCCGATCCCATCACCATCGGTATCTTGAAAGCTGCGAGGGTACACTTGATAAACGACGGTCGTTTTCCACCAATGCTCCTGCACGGACTTCACTCCTTTAGATTGATCTGGGTATTGCCTGCTCGGGACGCAAATTATATAGTTTGAAGATGAGCTTGTTCTCTAACGGAATACTGTAATCTTATATGAGGGGGCGCTATTATGGAAGCTTTTGCAACCTATTTGGAGGGTATTCATAATCTGCAGCATCGGGCGCGCACGGAAGAGGTTTTGACATGGGTTGCAGAGAAATATCCGAGCCTGGAGCCCAAAATTGCCTGGAATCAGCCTATGTTTATCGATCACGGCACATATATTATCGGTTTTAGCGTGTCCAAGCATCACTTGGCCGTAGCGCCCGAAAAGGCGGGGATGAACCACGTTGCGGATGCCATCGCACAAGCAGGCTACGACCATACCAAGGAATTGGTGCGGATCAAGTGGGAAGATCCTGTTGAGTTCTCTTTGCTTGAGAAAATGATCGAGTTTAACATTTGGGATAAAGCGGATTGTAAAACCTTTTGGCGGAAATAAAGCGGGTATCCCCTGACCTTTCTAGTCGGGGGATAGGGGGCTAAGATAAAGCGTTTTTTTTCGAGGCTTCCTCCTCTTCTCGGGCGTTCGACTTGTGCTCCTTGCTGCGCCAAGAGCGAAAATAATGCAGCTTGCACTGTCCCTTCGCGTAATGTTTATCCGTGCATCCCGGCATTTCGCAGAGCCGGGGATTCGAGCGCCGGGGTCTTCCCATTGTCGATCCTCGCTTTCCTGCAATTCATCGCAATCGCTGATTCGCGCAATTTATCACTCTAAGCATACGCCATCCAGCTGATCAATTTTTGAACAGCCTGGCGAGAGAACTCGGAGCTGATGCAGCGGCCGGAATACGCATTTTTACAGAAATTGAGCAACTCATCATCTTTTATTGCGAAATAGAAAGCTTATCGAGCAGCTCGCCCAGATCGGCTAGCGGTACGGCCAGGCCGACCTGAACCGCGCCTTCTTCCCGAGCGATCTCCGCAGTGGCATAAATGACGGCGATCGCTCGGCCTTCTTCGTTGATGACCGGGCTTCCGCTGTTGCCCTTGAACACCGGCGCATCGATTGCCAGAGCGGGCTTCTCCCGGTCCCGGATCGGCACCAGCTCGAGCACGCTGCCTTCGTTTACGATTTGTGTGAAATAAAGCGGATTGCCGATAATGTAGACGTGCTCTCCCGGCGTCCAGTCGCGCTCGACGGAGATAGAGGGGAGAGACCGATCGCTCTCTTCTATTTTCAACACCGCAATATCCAGATCGGGTTCGGAGCCGGCCAGCGTGCCTTTGTACGCCCGATCATTTCCCGGGAATTTAATCGCCGAATATGCGCCGCCTTCGATCACATGATAGTTGGTGACGATATACCCGCCCTCCACATGAAAACCGGTTCCTTTGCCCTTGTCCGTGCTGACGAGCACGACCGCTTCTTTATAGCTCTGAATGTTTTCGCGGGTCGACAATTCCTTCGATTTAAATAAAAATGGCAGCGTTGTACTATTGTAAATTTGCGGCCAGAACGCCAGCACGTTGCCGAGCAGGGCGAGCGTAAGCAGGGAGACGACGATGTTTCTCAGCCTCCTGCGCCTTGCGGCCGCCGCCTGCTGCGCCTCCGCGGCTTCCTCCTCGCTCTCCTCCCATTCCCACTCTTCCGTCTCCGGGTCGTAAGGTTCGTTTTCTTTTTCCACGGGCTGTTCCTCCTTGCTGCGCATCTCTTGTCCAGATATTGTAACATATGGGGTTGTAGGATAAAGCGGGACCAGCGTCGAATTAATGGAGATATCGTACTATAGAGCGCTTACAGCAAGGCGGGAGAGGGATTTTATGCGGAAAACATGGTTTATACGGCTGCTGCTGTCTTATATGCCGATTTTTTTAATCGTAGTGACCTTCTTATTTTTCGTGTTTTTCCAGCTGCTCAGCGAGCAAAATCGCCAACAGGCGGCCAACGCGAACAACCAGCTCTCGATTCAGGCCATGCGATCGATCGATGCGTCGCTGAAGGCGATCGACAGCGCGATTATGCTGGAGATTATTTATAATAAGCAGTTGACGGATTTCTTCGACGGGCGATCGGGAAGCAATGCGTACTTGAACATTAGCGCCGTCGATCAGATGAAAGGAATTATCCTGTCCTACCCGATCATCGATTCGATCTATTTGTACCGGTTCGAGGACGAATTCGTGCTGAGTACTTCGACCAGCGACAAGCTGGAGAGTTATCGGGACCAGTCTTTTATCACAGAGCATAAAGGGAGTTTGGCGAAAAAGTGGACGGGGCCGCGGGAGTTCAAGGAGTTTTCCCTGCTCGAGGGCAAACCCGTCGTCAGCTTGGTCCGGGGCGTGCCGTTTATCGCGAGCAACAAAGGGATGATCGTCGTTAACGTGTCGACCTCGGCTCTGTACGGCATGGTGGCCAGTCTGTACGATCCGGAGTCGAGCTTCATCCGCATTCGCGACGCGGAGGGCAACCTGCTGTTCCCGGACCGGGAGCCGGACGCGAAGACGGCCAAAGCTTTCGCCGAGCACGTATCGAGCTATACGGACTGGTCGTATGAGAGCGGCCTGATCAACGGCAGACTTGTGCAGCTCGTCTCGTCGTTGTACAACGTCTGGTTTGTCGTCGGTCTCCTGATGATCGCGGTGAGCTTTATATGGCTTGTCTACGTGACGAGGCGCAATTCGAAGCCGCTGGAGCAGATAACGTCGCGCGTACGGGGCTATGCGGCTTCGGTGTCAAGCGGAGCGTCGCGGGAAGGGGGCGGGGACGAGTTTACATTTATCGAGACGGCGCTGGAAAATATCATCGAACAGTCCAACCGATATCAACGGAAGCACAAAGAAGATCGCCATTTGCATACGAACAATCTGTTTCATCGGCTGATCGAAGGCAATTCCGAGCTTACGCTGGACGGCTGGAGGGACGAGGCCGACCGCCTTCAGCTTCCGGCTCCTTCCGGCGAGCAGCTTGTGTTCGTGGTGGAGATGGACGATTATGCGGAGTTCTGCCGCAAGTATTCGCATCGCGACCAGAACCTGTTGAAATTCTCCCTGCGCAGCGTCATCCAGGAGCTGGCCACCAAGCACGAATGCGAGCTATGGACGGAATGGACCTCCGCGCTTCAGCTTAGCGTGATGGTGTTTCTGAAGCAGGAGGAGGACGAGGAGCGGCGGCAGGCCATGGTCGACTTCCTGGAGCATATACGAAGCTGGACGGAACAGTATCTCAAGTTCACGGTGACGATCGGCATTGGCACGGGCGCCAAGCAGCTCTCCGACATTCCGCAGTCGTTCAAGAACGCGACCGAAGCGCTGAAGTACAAAATTTCATTAGGCCAAAACCGGCTGATCGATTACGGACAGACGGCGACCCAAGGTCAGGCGGAGGTCTTCGGCCACCTGAATGCGATCCGCGCCATTGCGCAATCGTACCGGCTGCTGGAGGCCGACTGGAAGGGAAGGTTCGACGACTGGTTCGACGAGATGAAGCAGGGAATGCTGACGAAGGACGAGATCGTCAATCTGATGAATTATTTCCTCTATTATATGAAACGCGAGATGGCGACGACGTCGCGGGAGTTTCAGGACATCTGGGAGCGGGACGGCCTGCCCGGACTTAACGAGATCGTCGTCGACTGCCAGTCGCTGGAGCGGATGAAGGAGGAAGGCGGCCGACTGCTGATCGAGCTGGCCGCCAAGCTGCAGGAGGAGCAGGACAAGCGCCAGCACGCCGCGATCATTCGGGAAATGCGGAAATATATCGAGCAGCATTATCAAGATCCGAATATGTCGCTTGAATATTTGAGCGACAAGTTCAGCATCAGTCCCAAATATATCAGCAAGCTGTTTAAGGAGCAGACCGGCGACAAGTTCGTCGATTTTCTGATCGACATCCGGATGCAGAACGCCCGCCGATTGCTGGAGGAGACGACCTGCTCGGTGCAGGAGATTGCCGACCGTGTCGGCTATCTGAACGCGATCTCGTTCAGCCGCGTTTTCCGCCGGGTCGCGGGCTGCTCGCCGAGCGAATACCGCGAAGAGCTTAGCAGACGGAAGGCCGAGTGAAAATCGAAAATCGTATGGCGGTAGAAAACGGTTTGGCGGACAAAGCGCCGACAAGACTCCAGCAAGGCAGCCCGGGCGACGGCCCGGGCTGCCTTGTTTATTCGGTGCGGCGAAAATCGTTCGGCCTTCGATTAATGTATCTTGCCGCTTGCGTCGTCGTCCCCCTAGAATGGCACTAAGCAGCCGCAGATTCAACTGGAAAGGAGCACCGGTCTATGACAAGTCTGACAGAGCAGCCGCTCGCAGCCTCCAAGCTTTCGGCAAGAGGGAGCAAGCCAACGCGCCATGCGTACAAAAGAATCAAACGCCACTGGCAGCTGTACGCCGTTATTGTTTTGCCGATTCTTTATTTGATCATTTTTAAGTACATTCCGATGGCCGGCGTATTGATCGCGTTTAAGGACTACAACGTCGTTCAGGGCATCTGGGGCAGCCCATGGGCGGGCTTCAAGTATTTCGATCAATTTTTGGACTCGCCGAATTTCTGGCAATACATGAAGAATACGCTCGGCATCAGCCTGTACGGCTTGGTAGTCGGCTTCCCTGCGCCGATCCTGCTTGCCTTGGCGCTGAATGAAGTTCGCAACGGCTTCTTCAAGAAAAGCGTTCAGCTCATCACCTATGCCCCATACTTCATCTCGACCGTCATTATGGTTTCGATTCTCATTTTGACGCTGTCTCCGAACGTAGGGATCATCAGTAAGCTTTTTCAGTCATTGGGCGTTGAAAACACGAACTTCATGGGTATGCCGGGATTGTTCAAATCGATCTACGTCTGGTCCGATGTATGGCAGTACACCGGCTACGGGGCGATCATCTACATCGCGGCATTGGCAGGGGTCAATCCTGAGCTTTATGAATCGGCCAAGGTGGATGGGGCATCGCGAATTCAGAAGATGATCAATATCGACATTCCCAGCCTGATTCCCGTATCGACGATCCTGCTCATTCTGAATCTCGGCAACGTCATGAAGCTCGGCTTCGAGAAGGTGTATCTGATGCAAAATCCGCTGAACCTGCAAACCTCCGAAATTATTTCGACCTATGTGTACAAGGTGGGCTTGCTCAGCTCCAGCTTCAGCTTCTCGACGGCGATCGGCCTGTTTAATTCGGTCATAAATTTAATTTTGCTCGTATCCGTCAACTTCTTGGCGAGAAAGCTGTCGAGCAACAGTCTATGGTAACGGGGAGGGTGGCACATGGCTAAAGCATCGGCAATTCGCGAATCTCACGGAGACCGACTGTTCATTGCAGGGATTTATACGCTGTTGACGGTCGTACTGATTATTATTTTGCTTCCGCTGATGTACATTGTCAGCTCCTCCTTCAGCTCGCCGCAGGCTGTCGTATCCGGACGGGTATGGCTGTTTCCGGTCGACTTTACGCTGGACGGCTATACGGCCGTGTTCCGCAATCCGCAGATCGGCACCGGATATTTGAATTCCGTCATCTACGCGGTTGCCGGTACGACGGTCAACGTCGTCATGACGGTGATGCTCGCGTACCCGCTGGCCAGAAAAACGTTCTTCGGGCGCAACGTCATCATGGTGCTGTTGATCGTGACGATGATTTTTGAAGGCGGACTGATTCCTTATTATTTGCTCGTCAAAAACCTGCATTTGCTCGATACGCGCTGGGCGATGATTTTGCCTGGAGCGCTGGCGGTATTCCAAGTCATCGTTGCCCGCACCTTCTTCCAGACGACGATTCCGGATGAGCTGGCCGAAGCGGCGGAGCTGGACGGGTGCAACGATATTCGGTTTATCCTCCGGATCGTGCTGCCGCTGTCCAAGCCGATTATCGCCGTTATGTCGCTCATGTACGCCGTCGGTCACTGGAATGCCTACTTCGATGCGCTCATTTTCCTAAGATCGGCCGACTTGTTCCCGCTGCAGATCGTGCTGCGCAACATTCTCATTCTAAATACGATCGATCCTTCGATGGTATCGAACGTCGATATTTTGCTGGCGCAGCAGGGCTTGAAGGATTTGCTGAAATATTCGCTTATCGTCGTCGCCAGTCTGCCGGTGCTGATCATCTATCCGTTCGTGCAAAAATACTTCGTGAAAGGCGTCATGATCGGTTCCTTGAAGGGGTAACGAGTCGGCGCCATTAAAGGAGGTGAGGCCGGATAGGAAGGTTGCGAGCGCAAGCGGACTCGCGGTTATACCGTATGTCTCGTAAGGAGTAATTCAATAATAAACAGATTATAAGGAGGAGTCATTTCTATGAACGGACGTAATCGCCGCACGGCTTATGCAATGACATTCGTATTGATCTGTACGCTTATCCTGAGCGCATGCAGCAGTAAATCCGGCAATACCGCCTCGCCTTCCGGCAGCGCAAGCGCGCCTGCTTCTTCATCCTCTCAGCCCGAGACGCAAGGGGAGCTGTTCACGCCGGTAGGCACCTATCCGATCGTGACGCAGCAGATGAAGCTGAAGATGTTCGCCCCGCAATACCCCAGCATCGAAAATATGGAGACGAACACGTATACGAAATACGTCGAGGACAAAACGAACATCAAGATCGAATGGGATTTGGTGCCGGACAATGCGCTCAACGACCGGAAGCAGTTGATGCTGGCAAGCGGAGACTATCCGGAAGTGATTTTGCACGGCAACCTGACGAAAGACGAGCAGATGAAATACGGCAAGCAGGGCGTGTTCCTGCCGCTGAACGATCTGATCGAGCAGTACGCGCCGAACATCAAGAAGGCGATCGAGGATCTTCCTTATTTAAAGGGATCGATTACCGCGCCGGACGGCAACATCTACGCGATTCCGCAGATCAACGAATGTTATCACTGCAACTATGCGATGAAGCTGTGGATCAACAAGGCGTGGCTGGATGAGCTGGGCCTGCAGATGCCGACAACTACGGACGAGTTCTACGAGGTGCTGAAGGCGTTTAAGGAGCGCGATCCGAACAAAAACGGCAAGCAGGACGAAATTCCGCTGACCGGCTCCGACGAGATGTGGGCGGGCAACATCGCCGCGTTCCTGATGAACTCGTTTATTACCGACGATTACGTGGATAAGGACAACGGCAGCTTCCTCTTCGTCAGAGACGGCAAGGTGGATCT
>PJUD01000687.1_pt1 | contig 14532 bp, 9 predicted proteins | sample 1512341 | NCBI WGS metagenome assembly PJUD01 (sample SAMN08177675, study PRJNA422409) | Feces metagenome, whole genome shotgun sequencing project. | isolation source: Chicken feces (3) enriched on wood chips: beechwood xylan treatment | host: Gallus gallus | place: USA: Madison | collected 2015-01-15 | reverse complement strand
GGTCGGTCATGCGGAGGATGGAATAGAAGGCGAGCGTCTGATTCAGAACGTGCGCCCCGACATTCTCATTACGGATATTCGTATGCCCGGCCATGACGGCCTGTATTTGTCCGAATTCATGAGAACGTATCTACCGCAGTCGAAGACGATTATCATCACCGGTTATCAGGAGTTTGAATACGCGCAACGGGCGATTCGTCTGGGTGCATTCGATTTTATCGTAAAACCGATTCGCAATGATGAGCTTTATAAGATTGTAGAAGCAGCTGTCCGCGAGATCGATGCGTTGCGGTCCGAGAAGCTGGCCGTAGAGCAACTGGGCCGCGAATACAACGATCTGGAGCAGCGGCATAACAGCAGCTTGCCTGCTTTGCGCAGTCAATGGATGACGGCCCTGATCCGCGGAACGGCGATGGACGAAGAGGGTTTTCTTGCTAAGCAGAAGGAGCTTGGGATTCATTACAGCCGGTTTGCGTTGATCGCACTAAAACCGCTGCAGTCGGGAGTCCAAGAACGAGATCCCGCTAACGCCGCCTATCGCGAACGGATCGTAGACACCGTACTGTCCGCTTCGGTTAAATATGAGCTCCAAGTCATCCCTGCTTATTGGAACGACATAGTCTTGTTCGTCTGCCTGTTCTCCCGCATTCCAACAACGCGCGAAGCGCGAATGAAATTGAAATCGCTTGCATCGGATTGGCTTGAGCGTATTCAGCGATTAAACGGAGTACGTTCCCATATCGCTGTAGGGATGCTCCGAAAGTCGCTGAAGGAGCTGGAAGAAGCCTATAGTGAAGTAAGAGGGTTAATTGACTCCGGCTTTTTCCTGGACGATGACCATATCTTGCTGCGAGATTCGGGTTCGGAATCCCGGGCAACCGGGAAATTTTCCATTATGCAAGATCTAGAACAGTTTAACCGGGTCCTTGAGCAATCGACCGCGGAGGAAGTTATCCGTTACTTGGAACGATTTGTAGATCAGATTCGAGTCTACAGCGAAGGCAACATATTGGTCGTAAAAGGACTGCTGTCGGAGGTTTGTATCGCAACGGCTCGTTATTATTTCCGCTTGACCGGGGATGAGTTCGGACTTGGCAAAAGCATCGATCAGGTGCTCGACGACGTGTTCCGTTTAAATAGCCTTAAGGAAGCATCGGATTACTTGGCAGATTGGGTCGGGGTCGTCAAGCGCAAGGTAGTTGTCGGGGACAAAGAGTACAGCCTGATGGTCAGGAAGGTTATAGACTACATCAACACGCATTTCTCGGAAACGATCAACCTGACCTCTGTCGCCGAGCATTTCGGAATCAGCCACAGCTATCTCAGTCGGCTGCTGCGGACGGAAACCGGCATCAATTTCGTTGACCTGGTGTCTAAGGCCAGAATCGAAGCAGCCAAACGGCTGCTTCGAGATCCCAAATATAAAGTCAATGAAGTTGGCGAGTTGGTCGGATATAAAGAGTATGCGTATTTCTATCAAGTATTTAAGCGAATCGAGGGGCGTTCGCCCAAGGAATACAAAAATGCAGTTAAAGAAAACTAATAAAAGCGTAAAAATCCCGTATGTAAACCTCCTTTGCCCTACATTAAAGTGGGAGATGAACAAGGGAGGAGAATACGGATGCTGAAGCAGCAACTAGATCGGAATGAAATCGAAGCTTTGATCCAGAAGGTCATAACGGGCATGCAAAACCTTGAAATTGGAATCCAGGAGGACACGCCTGTAAGCATCATTTCGATGGAGAAGTGGGATTGGTCGCAAGGAGTCGGGTTGTTCTCGTTGTATCGGTATTATTTGGAGACGGGAAATGATTCGATCCTGACTTATTTGACGGAATGGTTCGACAATCGTATTCGGGAAGGTCTGCCCGCGAAGAACGTCAATACGATGTGCCCGCTGTTAACGTTAAGCTACCTTTACGATCTGACGGGAAACCCCGACTATTTGCGGATCTGCGAGGAATGGGCAAGCTATGCAGCCAACGAGATGCCGCGAACGAAAGAATTCGGCATTACGCATAACGCGATCGATAATCCCAATCAGGGCGAGCTGTGGGACGACACTTTGTATATGACGGTACTCTTTATGGGACGAATGGGAATCCTGCTAAACAAAGATCATTACGTACAGGAGAGTATTCGTCAGTTTCTCGTGCACCTCAAGTATTTGACGGATCCGCGGACCGGCTTGTTCTTTCACGGCTGGACGTTCGAGGGCAATCACCATTTTGCGGAGGCGCTATGGGGACGGGGGAACGCATGGTATACCGCCGGGCTAGTCGATTTTCTCGACATCGTTCAGCTCCCTCTGGGTGTCGAGCTCTTTCTCCTGTCCTCGCTGGAACGTCAGGTTCAGACGCTCGCAGAGTACCAGTCTTCCAGCGGAATGTGGCACACGCTGTTGGACGATCCGCTTTCTTACGAGGAAACGTCGGCGACCGCCGGATTTGCATACGGAATTCTGAAAGCGGTCCGCATGGGCTATTTGAGCGAGTCGTACAGGGAGATCGGGATGAAAGCCATGCATGCGGTGATCCGCAAAATAGACGATAAAGGCACGGTGCATGGCGTTTCTTACGGAACGAGAATGGGACGCACTTTGGATTTCTACAAGCAAATCCCGCAATGTCCGATGCCGTACGGTCAATCGATGGCCCTGTTGATGCTGGTCGAAAGCCTGAGGCATGTAGAGGATGATCAATGCTAGTTTTCGCGGGTCCTAAGTTAAATAACTAATAAAAAGTAAAGATTGCTATATTTGAAACGCTTACATTCCTTCTTATACTTGTCCCATAGCACTTGTGAGGGGACTTGAAGGCGGCTGCAATCAATCCTTTTAACTGCTTCATTTTTTCGATAAGGAGGGATTCGAAGTATGGCGGAGAAGGGGCGTTCCGCAAGCTTGAGCATACCGGGCAAAGCCGAAGCCCCGGCGACATTGGGGCCGTTCCGGAAGGAATTACGAAGAAACTACGACCTGTATCTGCTGCTCGTTCCCGGATTTTTGTTTTTCTTGATTTTCTCTTATATTCCGATGGGCGGCTTGGTTATTGCATTCAAAGACTACAACCTCTTCAAGGGCGTTTTTGCAAGCGATTGGGCAGGAATGACGCATTTCAAGGAAATGCTGGAGATCCCCGCTTTCTGGCAGATGGTTCGAAATACGTTGACGTTAAACGTTCTAAGTCTGTTAATCGGCTTTCCGGCCCCAATCCTGCTTGCATTGATGTTAAATGAAGTCCGAGCCAAATACTTCAAGAAGATTTCGCAATCGCTTCTTTATTTGCCTCACTTTATGTCTTGGATCGTGCTTGGCGGCATTGTGTACAATATTTTGTCTCCCAAGTACGGGATCGTGAACGAGCTGCTGCGGGGAGGCGGCTTCGAGGAAATTTACTTTATGGTCGATAAGTTCTGGTGGGTTTTCGTTTACACGCTTTCGGGCGTGTGGGCGGCAGCCGGCTGGGGGACGATCATCTATCTGGCGGCCATGACGGCCATCGATCCGCATCTCTATGAAGCGGCGGTAATCGACGGGGCAGGTCGCTTCCGTAAAATCTGGAATATTACCTTACCCGGCATCATGCCGACTGTCGTTGTCTTGCTGATCCTGAACATCGGGCAAATGGTCTCGATCGGTATCGAGCAGCCGCTGGCGCTCACGAATCCCGTCGTCACCGATGTATCGGAGGTCATCAGCACTTATATCTATTCCGTCGGGATCAAGCAAGGCGAATTCGGTCTGACGACCGCCGTCGGCATGGTTCAGTCGGTTATCAATCTCATACTGATCCTTGGAGCGAACCATTTGGCCAAGAGGATGGGACGCGAGGGAATATGGTAAAGCGAGCTTCGGAAGGAGATCAGCTATGACGCACTCCAAAGCGCAGGCACAGTCGAGGAGAGTTTTCCGAAAATATACGCCGGGTGAAATGACCTTTAATGTAATCAACTACGGTTTGCTGAGTTTGATTACGTTCGCCTGTTTGTTTCCTTTTCTTAATGCAGTTGCGAACGCTTTCAGCAGCAATCATGCGATCCAGAGCGGATTGGTAACTCTGTTCCCGGTGGAATGGCAGTGGGACGCCATGAAGACCGTGCTGGGCGACGCGCAAGTCATTCGATCCTTATTGGTAACCGTTTTCATCACAGTTGTCGGCACATCGCTGAATTTGCTGTTTACCGTCATGACCGCCTATCCGCTGTCAAGAAGAGATCTAAAGGGTCGCACGATCTTCATGAACTATATGATCGTAACGATGCTGTTCAGCGGCGGCTTGATTCCCTTCTTCCTGCTGGTGAAGTCGCTCGGTATGCTCGACACGCCGTGGGCGCTCATTTTTCCCGGATTAATCAGCTCATTTAACGTCATCATTATGAAGACCTTTTTGCAAAATATACCTGACGAAATGCGCGAAGCCGCCGTTGTCGACGGTTGCGGCAACATCCGTTACCTGATCCGCATTATCCTTCCGTTGTCTGGCGCTTCGCTCGCAACGATCGGTTTGTTCTATGCCGTGGGTCACTGGAATTCCTACTTCAATGCGGTGCTGTTTATTAACGATGCCGACTATTATCCGCTGCAGGTAAAGCTGAGAAATATTCTGTTGCTGGCGCAGATGGATACTTCACTCGAGACTCTGCAGCAGCAAAATCAGCTGCAAATTATAGAGGAATCGTTAAAAGCCTCGACTGTCGTATTTGCTACATTACCGATTCTGATCGTTTATCCGTTCCTGCAGAAGTACTTTGTCAAGGGGGCCATGCTCGGCTCCGTCAAAGGCTGACAGGGAATAGGGGCTTCTTTCGTAGAAGTTGCCGGAAGAGCTTCCCTTAAACATATACCTGTAGATTAGAAAAGGGAGGAATAGAAGTGAAAAAGGGTTTTATGCTGAGTTTGGTTCTCGCCATGATCACGACTATCTTTGCAGGCTGCGCTAAGAGCAATGAAGCCGGCAGCGGCGGTTCCGGGAACGCAACGTCCTCGGCTTCTACGTCAACGCAATCTGAGACGAAGTCATCCGAGAAACCGCAGAAGGTACGCGTCTCGCTCTGGGATCGCTCCAATTCACCGGACGGAACGAAGATTACGGACAGCATCATCGTGAAGTGGCTGCAAGAAAAAGCTTTGAAGGACGAAAATCTGGAAGTGGAATACGTCACCTTGCCCAGATCGCAGGAAACCGACAAGCTGAACGTGTGGATGGCCTCCGGAGGGGCTCCCGACATAGTCATTACGTACAATGCCGGATTGGTCTACCAATATGCCGAACAGGGCGGAATTTGGGAGCTCGACGACCTGCTTGATCAATACGGTCCCGATATCAAGAAGCTGGTCCAGCCGGCACTTGATGTTGCGGGCACCTATAAAGGCGTACGCTATGCGATTCCGGCTCTTCGGATGAATCAGAGCGGCGGACCTTCGATGAAAATCCGTCAAGACTGGCTCGATAAGCTTGGCATGCAGGCTCCAACCACACTTGATGAGCTGTACACCGTTCTTAAAGCGTTTAAGGAAAAGGATCCCGGCGGCGTAGGCAAGGAGAACGTCGTACCCTGGGCCTTGCCGACCATTAACCAATCGGCGAAAGCCTTCTTCTTTGGTCCGATGTGGGGGGCCGGCGTGAACAGCGGTCCGGGCTTGGTGGACCTCTATATGCCTCAAGGCAATCTGGTGGACGGTCAGTTCCATTCGGCCATCGACACGCCGGAAGGCAAAGAGTTCTTCGCCTTTATGAACAAGCTGTACAAAGAAGGGCTTATTTCCAAGGAATTCGTAACGGACGTTAACTCGCAGAAGTTCACTCAGCAAATGACGACTGGGCAGGCCGGCTTCGTTGATTCGAACGAAGATCCTTATATCATGACTACGAATACAAGGAAATCGGTCCCCGAGGCCAAGTGGGTAACGGTCATGCCGTTCAAACGGAAAGACGGCACCCAGTACATGGACAAGACCGGCGCTCAAGGATTGTTGAACATGATTCCGAAAAGCACCAAAAATCCGGAAGCGGCGGTTAGATATCTTAATTTCTTGGCCAAAAACATAAGCGTCGTCCAGAGCGGCTTCGAGGACGTTCACTACAAGGTCGACGACGGGCTTCGGATTCCAATCGATCCAGATAAGAATGCGAAGGAAATCGGGTGGTATCTCTCCGACCTGAACCTGCTGACACAGGGCTATATGGGATCCCCGACGAAGGAACAGCTTCTCAAATTGGATCCCGATCCGGAATATGCCGAATTAATGGCGCCTTTCTATGAGCAATTCCAGAAGTATGGCGGATCGGGTCCGGGAATCGACAGCCCTCGTCCGGTTGCCCAGGAGAAATCCGTTAACCTTACCAAATACGCGTATGAGGCGCTCTCCAAAGCGGTCATCGCTTCCGACTTTGAGAAGGAATGGACGAAAACGCTGGACGGCTGGATAAAGCTTGGCGGACGCGAATACGACCAGGAAATTACCGAGAAGCTTGCTGAAATCAGAAATAGATAAATCGAAAAATCGGTAAATTGAGAACAAACAGGCCTGCACAAACCGGTAATCCGGAAGGTGCAGGCCTGTTTGCCGTCTCATGCGAAGGAAATGACGGTCTCGTACATCGTTTTGTCCGAAGCTTGGATCAGCTTGAGCAACAGCTCTTTGGCTGCGTCGTAATCATCCGTATGGATCATGGAAGCCGACGTATGGATGTAACGGGCGCATATTCCAAGTACGGCGGTCGGTACGCCGCGGCCGTGCAGTTGAATTTTGCCTCCATCGGTCGCACCCGGCGATATGAAATACTGGTACGGGATCTTATGGGTTTCGGCCAGATCGAGGATGAATTCGGTCAAGGTGCGATTCGGGACGATGGCGCTGTCCAGAATTCGAACGACGGCTCCATTGCCGATACGGCCAAGGGCGTACGGATCTCCGCGAGTATCCCCGGCAGGTCCGGCCTCCAGCGTATAGCATAGATCCGGATCTATCAATGCCGCTGCGGTCTGAGCCCCGCGCATGCCGACTTCCTCTTGAGCAGTCGCCCCGGTATACAAAGTATTCGGCAGCGGAACGGACTTCAGCTCCTGTGCCAGCTCGATGGCCAGGCCTACTCCGAACCGGTTATCCCAAGCTTTGGCCAATATTTTCTTCTCGTTGTGCAGCGGCGTAAATTCGCTCACGGGTACGATGGAAAGCCCCGGCCGTACCCCCATACTTATTGCATGGTCGCGGTTGTCCGCGCCAACATCAAGGTGCATGGCGGCGATCTCGACCGGTTTGCTTCGCTGGGCCTCGTCAAGCAGGTGGCGCGGCGTGGACGCGATAACCCCCAGGATGGGACCCCGAGACGTGATGATCTGCATCCGCTGCGCGAGCAGCACTTGATTCCACCAACCGCCTAAAGGTTGAAAGCGGATCATCCCGTTGTCGAGAATCGCCGTCACCATGAACCCGACCTCGTCCATATGTCCGCATGCCATAATTCGAGGCCCGGCCGGATCTCCGCGCAGCACCCCGAACACACTGCCTAGCCGATCCTCCACCAGCTCGTCGGTGTGCTTCGCCAATTCCCGTCGTACGAACCTGCGTACCTCGTGCTCGAAGCCCGGTGCTCCCGGCAGCTCGGTTAAGGTCCGAAACATCTGCTTAGTCTCCTGATCCATTCTAATTCCCTCCAATCGCTTGATTACTTTCTCAAATTATCCCGCGCCTGTCGGCCTGTCAATATCGGATGCCGCCAAGCGCAATAATCCTAATAAAAGAACAAGATCGCACGATGTTTAACGGTTCCAACCGCTTTTATACTGGGTTTGACCATGAAACTAAAACGGGAGTTGAGCCTTGTGAGTAGTTCCGCCGTTGGGACGATTCGGGAAATTGTGAGACTGCAGGATGAACGATTAAGTCAATTTCGCAGCAGGCGTCTGGAGGCCGAAGCAGCGGGAGAAACGCCTGAGCCGCTTGGGCTCGTCTCCGCTTCTCTCATGCTGCCTTTGTTTGCTAATCCGGAATCAAGCTATTATCGGGACGCATCGCTCTTGCGCGAGCTAGAGGAAGCGCTGGCGCTATTTCTGCAAACCCAGCTGCCGAGCGGCTGTATCTCACTGGTAAACTGCAATATCGATTCGCCGCCGGATACGGCCTTTTCCGTACATCTGGCGGCTTTGCTCTATCAGATCGTCGATCGCTCCGGGATGGACGAGCTGTCAGGGGCGCGAGTGTCGTTGCTTCTCTTTCTTGAGCGGGCGAAGCCCTGCCTTCTGAACGGAGGCATTCATACGCCGAATCATCGCTGGGTGATGGCGGGGGCGTTTGCGAAAATTTATGAAATTTTCGGGGGCGAAGCCTTCCGCGAACGCGCTTTTCAGTTTCTAGACGAAGGTCTCGATATTACGGATTACGGCGAATGGACGGAGCGCAGCAATGCGATCTATAACGGAGCGTGCGCGATCCATCTGTACGATGTCGGACTGATCTTCGGGTACGAGCCGGCGTTTGCAGCGATTCGCTCGAATTTAAATATGATGCAATACATGCTGCACCCGGACGACTCCATCGTTACCGAATATTCCGGGCGCCAAGATTATGGACGGACGATGATGATGGACGATTGGTATTATGCGGTATGTCATCTGATGGCCACGCGAGACCGGAGCCCGCTTTTCGGGGCTATGGCCGGCGTCGCCGCCAAGACTGCGCCTCTCGGCGCGCATGCCTTGATTTTTTGGATGCTGTATCCGGAGCAGATGAATGCTTTGGACCTGTACGAACCGCTCTCGGATGACTACACGATTTTGCTTGGCGAAGAGAACGAGGTTCCGGTACCGAAGAACGTGCCTTATCTCGGCAAGCTTGTGCAGCATCCGCACGGGGCTTCCGTCCTTCGCCATCGGAAGGGCAAAATAAGCGTAACGGCAATGGCGGGGCAACCGGAGCTGCTCCATATTCGATACGGCAAAGCGGTCATGCACGGTTTGAAAATCGGCGCAGGCTGGTTTGGAATCGGGGCGGTAGCTTTCCCTTCGATTAAGAAGGTCGGCGAGCAGACGTACCGGATGGAAGTAGAGCTGGAAGGATGCTACTGGGGTCCGCTTCCCAAGCGCTTGACGGCAGGGACGAACGGCATGTACGTCAAGATGCCCAATCATTTGCGCGAGAAAACGAACGTACAGTTTTTGCCGGTTGCGCTGGAGATCACGATGCTGGAGAACGGCGTCGATGTTCGCGTGCTGTCCGAATCCATACCGAACATTTATTTGCAGACGGTCTGTATGTTTGACGCTAAAGGCGAATTGTCCGGACGTAGCCTGAAGGAAGCCGCGCCCGGCATCGTACAGCTTACGGATGGCGACGCTGTATTCTCAATGGACGAGGATGCCATCCTAATCTCGACAGGGGCTCATGAACACGCGGATGTCTCCATGCGCAACGATCCTATCAACCGTGATGCACTTAACCTGACCGTCAACTGGGTGACGCCGACGGACAAGACGCTCCGCATTCGATTCCGATAAGGGAGGACGGCAGGATGAATCGACAATCGTACCTGAAATACATCAAAGAGGCCGTCCTGGAAGGACGGCGGCAGTACGAGCGGCAGATCGAGAGCTGGAAAGCCTCGTTCGATCCGAATCGTTTCCTGGGTATGTACTCTCCTCCAGGGTTCATTCCGTTGCAAGCGCAGACCGAAGGCTTCCTGTTCCGAGTAACCGGCGAACGCGAATATGGAGAGCAGGCGAAGCGGATGCTGCTGGCTGTAGAGGAGTTCAAGGCGATCCTGCCTGCGGAGGTTGCACAGCGGCATCCCGAATACGCCAAGGGGATTCCTTCCTTCGAGACGATGTTCCAGGGGTCCCATTATATTCAAGGGTACTTATTCCTGAAAGGGTCGGAGCTGCTAAGCGAAGCGGAAACAAGCCGTATTGAGGCATCGATCCGCAGCGCTATTCACGGAATGCTGCATTATCCCGAATGGGGGGCGCACAACCGTTCTATGCTGCGGGTATTTGCGCTGTCTCTGGCTATTGCGGCACTTGGGGATACGGAAGAGACAAGGGAATGGTCCCAGCTTCGCGATATCCTCGCAGAGGAATCGTATGGTCGTTGGTCGATCGAGGATTCGGAGCTTTACTTGCCGCTATGGTTGATTTCCTGCATGGCTTATGCCGAGCTTACGGGCAAAGAAGCGGACTATTACGCCAAACCGCAGACGAAATATTACTTCGATTTCATCACTCGCGCTATTACTCCTTACGGGCAAATTCCGGATTACGGAGATGCGATGTTTAACAGCCACTGGCTTCTGTGGTTCGTCTGTATGGAGAAGGGGGCGGCGCGTTACCGCTGCGGGCAAATGAAATACGCGGCGCAACAGATCCGCGATTACGCCATGAGCCAGTTGGAAGGACTGCAGTCCCTGTTCGTAGCTGCTTATTTCACCTATGCTTATCTGTGGGGAGACGATACGCTGGAGCCGGTGAAGCCGGATTGGAAAAGCGAGCTGCTGCTTGACGACGTGATCGGCAAAAAGATTGTTTTCCGCGACGGCGCTCAAGAAGATTCCTCCTATTTGCTCCACAATTATCGAGACGAGGGCGATTACGCGTTTACTTCGCGCGAATACTTGCGCCGTACGATCAATGCCCCCGCGGAGAAGGTTCATCACGGGCATGCCGATGAAAATTCGATTTTGATGCTTGTTAAGCAGCAGAACATTTTGCTGCATGACGGCGGATATCGGGACCAGGCTCCTAACGGCAAATACCGGGCGGACATTTATCACAACCGTCTCGTATTTCGAAGCGGACGTCCCGATCCCGAAGGGACCATATACGACTTTATTCATGACGACGGAACCTATAGACGCGTATCCACGGAGCTGCTGCATTTCCATTCCTTCGGCAGCATCGAGTACAGTAGAACCCGATTATACGATCCATACCGACAGGTGCTGTGGGACCGCTGCATTACGTTTTTGAAGGAGGAAGGGGTGTACATTATCGTGGATTGGACGGTGTCCCGAATCGATCAGTCGCTTAGCACGGTAAATCTGTGGCATCCCGGAACGGTCATCGAGGCGGACCAAGATTACTATGTCGGACAGGTTAGGCATATTTACAGCGCTCCCGACGATCCGAAGCCGTTCGTTAACCGCCGAGAGCTCGGCTTATTGATCGAGTTTCCCGGCAGCAGTCGCCCTAAGGGACATGAACGGATCAGACGCTGTTACGGAGAGAGCGATATGATCTTCGAAGCGGACAGCCGGCAGTTGGAGGCTGGAGGAATGAGCTGCTTCGCGACGGTGCTGACTCCCATTCCGCTTAGTCGGAATGCGAGAGAATTCACCGGAAGAACCATTATTACAGCTCTTTCTCCATCCCATGATCAGCTTGCCTTAACCTATACAGGACTGAACAAGAAGATTGAGCTGACCTATAAATTGGATCTGAATAAAGGCGTTCTCGATGTTCCGGATTACCCTAAATATGATTGGGAGCAGGGCTGCCTTCATTACGGAAGCATCGCGACGGATGCCGATTTCTCGTTTGTATCAACGACGGACTCTTCTACGGGGCGGTATGGATTCGTGAACGGCATCGGAATTCGCTACCGGGATTCGGAGTTGTTTAGGACGCCTGTCATGTCCTCCTATCAATTCCAAACGGATAGCTACAAGGAAGCGAATCACAAGTGGCGAGCATGGCACGGCATATTCCATCCAGGAGGGACACGATGACTAGACTTACGGGAAAAGTAGCGATAGTGACCGGCGCAGGGCGCGGAATCGGCAAGCGGATTGCGATGGATCTGGCGAAAGCGGGAGCAAGCGTTGTCGTGAATTACGCCCACAGCGAGCAAGGAGCTTTGGAGATTGTAGACCAAATAGCGAGCATGAACGGTTCTGCTATCGCAGTCAAAGCGGATATTTCTTCGCTTGAAGGAGTCGATCATCTGGTACGGCAGGCCGTCGGCGAATTTGGCCGAATCGATATTCTGGTGAACAATGCGGCTGTCGATCCGACGGAGGATTTCTTTGAAGTTACGGAAGCGTTCTGGGACAGAGTCGTCAATACGAATTTAAAAGGCGCCTTCTTCTGTGCGCAAGCGTGTGCAAGAGAGATGGTCAAATTGGGCAAAGGGAAAATCGTCAATATCAGCTCGGTACACGGGACGCTCACGATGCCTCGTTATGCCGTATACGCCTCGACAAAAGGCGGAATCAACGCCATGACCCGGCAGCTGGCGTTGGACTTGGCAAAGTTTAACATTCAGGTCAACGCGATCGCTCCGGGAGCGACGGAGGTGGAGAAGCTCGCGGACAATCCCCTTCACGACAAGGAACACGTCGGCAGCCTGATTCCGCTCGGCCGTATCGGCTATCCGGAAGATGTCGCGAATGTGGTTGCGTTCCTGGCATCGCCGGAGGCGGACTACGTCACGGGACAGATCATCACGGTTGACGGAGGCTCCAGCACCCGATTATTTCTGTACTGATCTTCTTTGCGGCAGATTCGCAGAAGACAAGGAGATTCCGTTGACATGACCACTAAGAACAAACGGCAGGCGTTAAGACAGGCTCTGCTGCTCGGTTTATTTTCGATGCTTGGGCCCTTTACGATCGACATGTATTTGCCGGCATTTCCGGAGATCGTCAAGCAATTCGATACGACGGCGTCGGGGGTGCAGCTTAGCCTGACCGCCTGCCTGCTAGGGCTCGGCATCGGCCAGCTTGTGATGGGCCCGCTGAGCGACGTTCACGGCAGACGCCGTCCGCTGCTCGTCTCCATGACTTTATATGTGGCTGCTTCGTTGGGCTGCGCGCTCTCGCCCCATATCGGGCTGTTGATCGCCTGCCGGTTCGTGCAGGGCTTCGCCGCCTCGGCGGGCATCGTGATATCCCGCGCGATCACGCGCGACCTGTACCACGGTCATGAGCTCACCCGGTTTTTCTCGTTGCTGCTGCTCGTAGGGAATTTGGGACCGCTCGCGGCGCCGGTCGCAGGCAGCGGGGTTCTTTCCTTCTCCTCTTGGATCGGCGTATTCGTTGTGCTCTCGCTGCTCGGTACCTACCTGTGGACGGTGACCAAGTGGCGCCTGCAGGAGACGCTCCCCGTCGAGAGGCGCAGCCCCGCCAATATCAGGCTGCAGTTGCGGAACTATGGAGCGCTCTTGCGGGATCGCCACTTTGTCGGCTACATGCTGACACAGGGCATTATGATCGCGGGGATTTTCGCTTATGTTTCGGGTACGCCTTTTATTTATCAAAATATATACGGGGCTTCGCCGACCGTGTTTGCGCTGTTATTCGGCTCGAACGGCATCAGCCTCATGATCGGCTCCCAGATCGTCGGGCGGGCGGCGCATCGCGTGCCCGAACGCGTATTTCTGTTGTTCGGCCTCTGTCTTGCCCTTGCGTCAAGCGTCGTCGTTCTCGCGGTTGCTTTGTTCCACGGCCCGCTTATTGCCTTGGTGATTCCGCTGTTTTTATTTGTAGCATCTATTGGCATGACGTCTACGGCGGCGTTCCCGCTGGCGATGGAGAGCCAGGCGCATGTGGCGGGCAGCGCTGCGGCGCTGCTTGGCGTCATTCAGTTCCTGCTCGGAGCGGTCGTCTCCCCGCTCGTCGGCATCGCGGGCGAAAACACGGCTGTACCGCTGGGAGTCATTATCCTTTCGACGAGCATCGCAGCGATGCTCGCCTACTTCCTGCTTGTTAGAAAAAGCTCCCGTGCCGAGCCGAAAGCAACAGCGTACAAGGAACATAAAACTGCGGATTGTTGATTGGAGTCTGGAATTAAGCGCCGACCGGGATACGAAACTTTTCCGGGAGTGATCCGTCTATCCATATATGGGTTCTGAGGAGGGCAACCGGTTGCTTAAAAGATGGATAATTGTAACGTGTGTCATGCTGATGCTGATTCCCGCATGGACTGACGCTCCCGGCGTACAGGCGGCGTCCAAGCTATTATTATACGACGGCTCCAGCAATTCAGAGCAGCAGAAAGCGCTGGCGTCCGTGAACGAGCTCCGTCGACAAATGGGGCTGAACGAGGTGAAGCTGGACTCCGCTCTAACCAAGGCTGCGATTAATCATGCCCGCTATGCCAATGCCTACTACACGTTAAAGTCCACGGGGAACCTCTCCGCCGAAGAGAAGGGGAGGAAGTTCTACACCCAGCCTACGGCCGAAGAGCGAGCGGCTGCAGCCGGATACAGCGGGGCAGGGGATATTCTGGAGACCGTATATATGAAAGAGCGGGCTTACGATGAATTCGATATGGCTAGTGAAATTTATGAGCTATCCCTCGATCATGAACGCAGAGAAGTGATGTTAACCCCAAGGGTCTCTGCGATTGGCATTGCGAGAGTAGGGAAGGCTACCGTGATCGTGGGCGCTGCGAATGTAGAAGACGTCATGACTGCGCCGGTAACCGTAAGCGTATATCCTTATGACGGGATGAAGAAGACATGGGCAGGCTACTTTGGAATGGGAGATCCGCAGAATCTGTATCAAGGCATGGGCACGACGCTTACGATCTTCAGCAGCC
>PJUD01000686.1_pt1 | contig 14542 bp, 10 predicted proteins | sample 1512341 | NCBI WGS metagenome assembly PJUD01 (sample SAMN08177675, study PRJNA422409) | Feces metagenome, whole genome shotgun sequencing project. | isolation source: Chicken feces (3) enriched on wood chips: beechwood xylan treatment | host: Gallus gallus | place: USA: Madison | collected 2015-01-15 | reverse complement strand
GATCGCGTCCGGCAGCTATGTCGTCGGAACGGCTTCGACCTTGGAGGCCGACGCTCAACTGGGCTATTTTCCGTTCCCTGCGGACGAAGGCGATCCCGGACTGCTCATGATCGTGGACAAATCCTTGGTATACAGCAGCAAAGGTAAAAACCCCGAGCTGGCGCAAAAGTTCATCGATTTCTTCGCCCGTGCGGATATTATGAAAATGCATATCGAAGGCTTAAACGCCATCCCTACGCTAGGGGACACGAACGCAGCTTTGCCGCAAGCGCTTCTCGATCTCGGAGCGAGCGCGGCCAAATTTCGCTCCTTCTCTCAAGGCTTCTATCTGCCGGGCCGAGCGTACCAGACGTTTACCGAAAAGCTGCTTCCCGAGATTATTACGGGCAAGGGAGCGACGGACGCGCGGTTTGCGGAGCTGGATAAGCAATTGAAGGAGGAACTGCAAAATCCGAAAGTCGCCGTTCCATTCGAGGAGCAATGATGGCAAAGGAAATCCGAGCCTATGAGGAATAAAATTTGGACGTTGTTGTTTTTGGTTCCCGCCTTGTTTTTCTTTATCGCAACCGTGATTTATCCGTTGCTGTACAATTTTGTGCTTTCATTTACGAATTGGGACGGCTATTCGATGTCCGGCGTCCGGTTTATCGGATGGGACAATTACCGCAGTCTGTTCACGTTTCCGGATCTGCTGCAGCCGTTCGTCAATACGCTGAAATTCGCCGTCTTCACGACCGTTATCCAGAACCTGCTCCAGCTTCTGCTGGCGCTCGTTCTGGACAGCAAGCTGAAGACGAGAAGTTTCGCCCGCGTAGCCTTCTACATTCCCGCGCTGCTCAGCGGCGTCGTTCTGTCCTCGATCTTCACCTATCTGCTCGGCTACAACGGCGCCTTGAACGAGTTTTTGCGCTCCGCGGGCTTGGAATCCCTCGTGAACGACTGGTTCGGCAACGGAGATACGGCGCTCGGGCTGTTGATGGGCATCAACGTATGGCAGTGGACCGGCTTCGGGGCGATTATCTACCTGGCGGCGCTGCAAGGCATTCCGACGGACTATTACGAAGCGGCGAAGATCGACGGCGCCGGGGCGGGCAGCAGGTTCCGCCACATTACGTTCCCGCTGCTCATGCCTGCGGTGACGATTCTGACCTTCCTCGGCATCTCCGGCGGACTTAAGCTGTTCGAGCTTCCGTTCATCATTACGAAGGGCGGGCCGGCCGGAGCGACGAACACGATCGCGACGTTCATCTTCTCTCTGAACGCGGGCGGAAGGGTCGCGCTGGCCTGCGCGATCAGCATAGTCTTGATGCTGTTCATTGCTTTGCTGACGGGGCTGCAGCTGTTCGTGACGCGCAAGCGGGAGGTGGAGGCATGACGGCGACAAGCAAGCGTTGGCGCTGGCTGGCGGAGACGGCGCTGGGGGCGGCCGCGCTTCTGATGCTCCTTCCGCTGCTCTATATGACGGTGTCCAGCTTCAAGACGATGAAGGAAAACGCCAAGCCTCTGTCGCTTCCCGGCAGCTTGAACTGGGACAACTACGGCACCGTATTTGCCGAATCCAATGTGTTCCGAATGTTCGGCAACAGTCTGTTCGTTACGACCGTATCGATGATCCTGATCGTTATCGTCGGTTCGATGGCCGGCTATGTGATCGGGCGTTCGCGGAAGCGGTGGGCGAACGGCGTGTACTTGTTTTTTCTCAGCGGAATGATGATCCCTTTTATCGGCTCGATCGTTCCGATGTACCAGATGGTCAAATCGCTGCATATGATCGACAATTTGCTGCTGCTCATTCTGATTCCGATCGGAGGAGCGATGCCGATGGTCATTCTGATCTACACCGGCTTCGTCAAATCCGTGCCGCGGGAATTGGAGGAGTCGGCTCACATCGACGGAAGCGGCTTTCTGCGAACCTATTTTCATATTGTGTTTCCGCTGCTGCTTCCCGCGACTTCGGCGGTCGTTATCACCAATATTATCGCGCTGTGGAACGACTTCATGACGCCGCTTCTGTTCATCTCTTCGGAGAGCAAGCATACGATCGCCCTCGGCATCTATGCGTTCATGTCCGAGAAGACAAAAGATTGGGGAGCGGTCTATGCGCTAACGACGGTGACCGTCATGCCTCTGGTGCTTGTTTTCCTGTTCGGCCAGAAGCAATTCTATAAAGGCATTACGAGCGGCGCTGTTAAAGGTTAGCCGGGACGATCGCGAATGGGGCTGTCTCATAAGTAAACAGAGTCGAACCAAATGATTATCATCGACGGTTAATGTCGAGGGCATCTATCTCCTTCCGATGCTATACGATCCCGAAACCTGAATGGGTAAACCCGTGATAAGGTGGTTTCAGGACCGTATGAGGCAGTCTCCAGGAGATAGATGCCCTTCTTTTTCATCGATAATCTTCTACGCCCTTACATACGAGACAGTTTTATTGGACAATGGGAAGATCCCCGAGGGTTGGGCGGGGCTTTTCGTCACGAATGTTATTGACAGAAGAAATCCGGGCTTTGTATAATATAAAACAAAGGTAAAAGCTTTTACCTAATAAGACGAGTTGCGTGTCATTAGATAGGAGGGGCATATTGCCGAAAATCGTAATCGAAGAGCCGGTTCCTCATCGCATATTTCAAAGAAATTCGGATGATCGGGCAGATATCTCTTTCTCTCTCGTCGTCATGGAAGCGTTTCAAGGCAAGGTGGAAATTCGGATATCCGATTCATCATGGCAAACGGTAGGGAGAGTCAATCAATCGCTCGAATGCTTTAAGGGCAAGATTGAAAGCGTTGCCGTTGGCCAACATTTCGTGGAAGCGCGGATCATTCACGAGCAAACAGGCGAAGTTCTGGAAGAGACGCGGATCGATCCGATATTCGTAGGCGACTTATGGCTCTTGGCGGGGCAATCCAACATGGAAGGCTGCGGCAAACTCATCGACTGCGAACAACCGCAATCCGGCGTCAGTTGCTTTTATTTCGGAGACCGTTGGGATATCGCGGTCGATCCGCTAAGCTGGCAGCTTGAGTCGGACGATCCGGTTCATTGGGGCGATACGGCAGACAGGCAGAAGGCTATTCGGGATCATCGGGAGCATCGGGTTAACGGAAGCGGTCTCGGGCTTGCTTTCGGCAAACATCTACTACGGGAGACGGGCGTTCCCATCGGACTGATTATGGTTGCGCATGGCGGCACTTCGATGACTCAGTGGGATCCCGGGCTTGCCGATCAAGGCGGAAGATCTTTGTACGGATCCATGCTGCGCATTATTCAAGTCGTCGGAGGCAAGGTAAAGGGATGTTTATGGTATCAAGGCGAGAGCGATGCGACAAGCGCGGATTCGCCGCATTATTTCGAGCGGTTCAGAAATTTCGTGCAGAGTCTTCGTCTGGACGCCATGGATTCCGCTCTTCCCTTTATTTATGCTCAATTGGCGCCTGTATTCATCACGCTTGGCACCCTTCCGGATTGGCCGGAAGAGTCACAATGGAACAAAATACAGCACGAACAGCTTCGAATGGAAAGTGAGTTGGAACGCATTCGTCTTGTGCCCGCCATCGATGCCAAGCTCGACGATTTTATTCACGTCTCCACGGAATCGTTAAGAGAGATCGGCCGAAGAATGGCTTGGGCGGCAATGGAAATCGCATACGGCCGGCCTATGGTTCGATCCGGTCCTCGCCTGTTGGGAACGTCATGGAATCGCGCCAGGACGGAGCTTCTATTGGATCTGGCTGGGGTAAACGGAGCTTTACGGCCGGTTGACAAAGTATTCGGATTTCGTTTGACGAGCGAAGGCGCTCCGGTGCCATTCGAAGCTTGCGTGTCGGATGATCGCAGTCAGATCGTGCTTCGATTTAGGGCTCCGGCTCCAGAAAATTGCGAATTATGCCACGGATCAGGGCTTAACCCCGTCATCAATGCAAGAGATGAATTGGGGATACCTTTGGTTGTATTCGGACCGATTCTCGTATAAATGTCCGGACCCTAAGAGGGTCTGGATTATCCACTTTAAGTAAAAGCTTTTACCACCATAGAACGAGGAGACAGAAAAATGAAAGTGAATCTGATCGGCGCGGGAAATATCGCGGAATACCATGCGCGTTCTATTAAAGCATTAGGATACGAGCTCGGCATAATAGCGGATTTTAACGAAAAAGCGGCGAAAGCGCTAGCCGAGAAATACGGAAGCCGATGGACGACCAGCACGGACTCGCTATTATCCGAGCAAGCGGACCTTGTAACCGTGGCCGTGCCGAATGCTTACCACTTCGTAGTAGCCAGCGCGGCACTAAGTTCGGGTCACGCCGTACTGTGCGAGAAACCGATGACGCGATCGGCCGACCATTCCAAGCGTTTAGTCGAACTGGTCAAACAAACGGGATGCCCCTTTTTCGTCGGTTATATGAAGCGCATGCACCCGACGGTCCAGAAGTTCGCGGACTTTTCGTCGCGAATCGGACAAATGAGAAGCGGTTTGGTTCGGGTTTATCATCCCATGCCGAGAGAAAGCTGGCCGATGATTACCGAGCAGCTTGCGAAATTTCCAAGTACGCCTATGGATGGCGTGTTCGTTAATTCGGGGAGCCATATGCTCGATCTGCTGCTGAAATTCGCGGGTCCTGTGAAGAAAGTAATGGCGGCACGAATGCAATACGAAGACGGTTGTTATCCGAAAGCGGACAAGCTAGCCCATGCGCTGCTGGAGATGGAGAACGGTGCGACGATTGTCGTAGAATGCGGCTGGCTTCCGTTGTCCGGCGTTGGAAAAAGAGAGAACGGATGGGATGAATTGTTGGAGCTTCGCGGGGAGTCTGGACTGGCCACCCTGCATACGACCTGGTGGGAGCGGCCGCAGTTCGAATCTCCCGTGGCCGAACTGTGGGACGAATCGATCAAATCAAAGGAGTCGTATATCGGAGGCATGATCGACAATTTTCAGGAGGAATACCGTTGGATCGAGAAAGCCCTTGCCGGCGAAAATACGCCGCTAGCATCGGCGGAAGAAGCGTACGCGGTGGATCGATTAATCGACGATATTTTCGAGGCGGCAGGCGTTCCGATCCATGTAGAAGGAGTTTTGTCAGAATGAGCGCGGCGCACCGGGCGGATCGCGTGGATTGGAGAGAAAAGCTTGAGCTTATCCGGAACGAGCTGCAGGCAAAAGGCAAGGCACTGCAAGGAGCTTTCAAGTTAAAAGAATGGCGGACAACGACGGGAGAGAGGACGCCGGAGCAAGCGTTGGACGAGCATGCGAACTGGCCTGAACATTCCTTGGTGTACGCTTGGTCACCGCGGGATGGCGATCGGATGTTCTTTAACCGCGTCTCCGTGCCGGCCATGGTGATGGGTATCCCCCTTCTTTCCTCCCAAATTGGCTTGGAGCTGTGGTTGAATATTGGGGCCGCGGTTTATGTCAACGGCGAAGCGGTCTACCAGGTCGATTACTGGGCGGATACGCAAGTCGTGCCGATCGAGTTAACGAAGTCGGCAGGCGGAAACGATACATTCGACTTATTTATTCAATGTAAACAAGGAGACGGCTTCGGTTATTTCCAGATGGCGGACATTCGCATCGACGCTTTGGACGAATGGATCTTTCAGCTGGATACATTGGAGGAGGAGCTGGGATTCGTCCGGTTTTTGATCGAGAACGGCGATATCTCGGAAGAGGTCATAGCCGGAACGCTGCATGAAGCATTGGAAGCATTCGATCATGACGCCTTAATAAACAATCGTTGGGAAGCTGTGGAAGCGAACACAAAGGAACTCCGTTTCCGCTTATCCTTCCTTCGTCCTTATGCCAAATCTTATAAAGTGCATCTGGTCGCTCATGCTCACATCGATATGAATTGGCTGTGGCCATGGAGCGAAACGGAGAGCTTGATCGTTCGGGATTTCGAAGCGATGCTCGGGATCATGGAGGAATTTCCCCAAGTTTGTTTCTCCCATAGCCAGGCTGCGACATACCGACTCGTTCAGAGCCGTTATCCGAAGCTTTGGGAACGGGTAAAGCGTCAAGTGGAACGGGGCGTCTGGGACGTGACCGCCTCCACGTGGGTGGAGGGAGATCTGAACCTGTCGGGGTACGAGTCGCTCGTTCGTCAGTTCCTTCTCGGCAAATCGTACGCCCGAGAACAGCTAGGCGTAGATCCTATCGTCTGCTGGGAGCCGGATACGTTTGGACATCCGGCCACGATGCCACAAGTGCTGGCCGGAGCGGGCATTAAGTATTACTACCACAGCAGAGCCGGGCGGGGGATTCCCGTGTATTGGTGGGAAGGGGCAGAGGGTTCGCGTATTCTCGTCTATAACGAGCCCAGTCCGACGGGGTACATGGGCCGCATTTTCGCTACGCGGATCGTTCCCGGATTAACGGCATTGGCGCGAAGCTACGGTTTAAAAACGGATATGTACGTCTACGGAATCGGCGATCATGGAGGCGGGGCAACGCGACAGGACGTGTTACGGGCGATAAGGCTGAATGAAAGTCCGCTTCTTCCGCGTTTCGAATTTAGCAGAACGGTCGATTTTTATGAGGAACTGGAACGGTTCGGCTCGCGTTTTCCCGTCATTCGAGGAGAACTGAATCCGATCTTTACGGGCTGCTACTCCAGCCATGGGGATATCAAGAGAGCGAACCGTCGAACGGAACACGCCCTCGTGCAAGCGGAGACTCTCTCGTCTATCGCCGATATTCGCCACTGGTCTCTTAGGAAATCTCCCGAAGTCGGAGCGGGTGGGGACCGCATGGGGGAGCAGCTAGCCGAAGCTTGGCAGAGGCAATGCTTTAACCAGTTTCACGACATCCTGTGCGGTTGCTCTATTCGGTCCACTTACGACGAGGCCGTACCGGCTGCCGAACAAGCGGAGAAAACGGCAGAACTCGTTAGTCGGAAAATGATGAGGCGGATTAACGAGGCTTCTGCAGAGTCGCCGTCCGCCAAAAAAGATCGAGAGCAGACGCACGAAACCTTGGTCGTCTTTAATACACTGTCCTGGCATCGCACGGACGCGGTTGTCTTGCGACGGGAGGATTACCCCGACGCCGAGCATTGGAAGGACGGGGATTGGCTTGAGGATGAGGCGGGCGAACGAGCCGATCTTCAATGCACCGGGGGGGAGATTGTATTCGTTGCGAAGGGAATCCCCCCGCATGGGTATAAGGCTTATCGTTACTACAGAGCCTCCGAGGCGCCGAAGACGAACCCGGATTGGAGCATTCTCTTGTCTCCATTTGGAAATCCGATCCTGGACATCGGCAGGTACCGCATGGAAATCGACCATGAATCCGGCACGATCATCGACTTGAAGGACAAAGAGTCGGGAAAGCGCTACAGTTACCCGCATGAATGGTCCGACCGATCGCCAAAGGGAAAACTGAATTTGCTAGAGGTTCAGTACGAAGCTCCCCATGCGATGTCCGCATGGATCATTGGAACGATCTCCGGGACGAGACGTCTCGTCGAAGGGGCCGACGTCCGCATGCTTCATCAAGGGCCGGTATTTCAGGCAGTCGAAATCAAGCATCGATTCAACGAATCGGAGATTTGTCAGCAGATCCGGGTTTACCGGGAGCTGAACCGCATCGATTTTCCGACAGTGGTCGATTGGCGAGAGCAGGGTTCGGGAACTCGGGAAGCCCCGATGTTGCGAGTATCGTTTACGCCTTGCATTAAGGCTGCGGAGCATACTTCTCATATCCCGTTCGGCACGATCGAACGACCGGCGGACGGAACGGAGATTCCCGCGCTGCATTGGATCGACGTGTCCGAATCGGCAGGAGATGAGGGTTACGGAATGACCTTGCTCAATACCGCCAAATACGGGCACTCGATTCAAGGGAATACGATGACGATGACCTTAATCCGTAGCTCGTACGAGCCGGATAACTCGGGGGACGTAGGCCGTCATGAATTCACTTACTCCGTTTATCCTCATTCAGGGAATTGGAGGAAGTCGCATTCCGATCGAAGGGGATGGGAGATCAACCAGCCTTTGAAAGCGATTCTTCTTCACTCGAATGAGTGCGTGAGAGCCGACTGTTTCAGCGCTTTGCAAGTGGAGGAGCTCACCGCGGACGGCTGGAGGGAGGCGACAGGGACGATCGTCTCCGCGTTCAAACCTTCCGAAAGGGTCGGGGGCGGCAATGTCAAAACGGTCCGACTCGTTCAAATGCATGGAAACGCCGTCCAAATACGTATCCGTGCTGCCATGCCGATGAGGGCGGTGGAAGAAGTCGATCTACTGGAGGAGCCGATCCGTACGATCGTGAACGCCGAAGGGAGCCTCATGGAAATTGGCGGAATGAAGGAGGGAGAAATTCGGACGATTCGTCTCCATTTCAATACACATGAATAGGAGTGTTCCCGTGTTCTATCAAAGCGCTTATGTAAAATCGCCTTGGAATTGCGAGCTGCGAACTTTGCAGCTCCCCGATAGTCTTCCGGATGCGCACGTTCTGATTCGAATAGAGGCTTGCGGGATTTGCGGAACCGATTTAAGCCATGCAGAGAATGGGATGGAGGAGTGGCAGCCCTTTGGTCATGAAGTCGCTGGCGTCATTGAACGAATCGGTTCGCATTGCGACGATCTGCAGGTTGGCGATACCGTCGTTCTGGAGTCGTCGGGCTTCTGCGGGCGATGCGATTGGTGTCGAGACGGGAGAGTGGACTTATGCAATAAGGCCCCTAACTTCTGGAAGTCGGGACCCTCGCTGGGATTTAGCGAGTATATGATCGTTCCTGCGTGCTGCGTTGTCCGTTATGAGGGGATGACTCCGGAAACGGCTTGTTTGGCCGAACCGGCAGGGGTCGCGTACGATATGGTCAAGACGGCGGATATTCGGCATGGGGATCGGGTATGCCTCGTCGGGCCGGGGCCAATCGGCTTGATGGCCATCCCCATGGCGATAAGGAGCGGCGCCGATGAAGTCGTGTGCGTGGGGCGCACGCGAAACCGCAAAAGATTGGAAGCAGCCGAGATGCTGGGCGCCCGAGTCGTCGCGAGCGATCTGCCCTTATCCGAACAGGAGGAGCTTCACGGCCGTTTCGACCGCGTGCTCGTCACCGCTCCGGTTCAGATGATTCCGCAAGCTTTGCGCTTGCTCGCTTATGGAGGAATTCTCTCCTACATCGGTATCGGCACCGAAGACGGGAGGATCGAATTCGACGCTAACGATTTCCACTATCGCAAGCTGCAATTGCGAGCAAGCTTTGCTAGTCCGGCGCTCTATTACCCTGCCGTTCTGAAGATGCTGAAGAAGGGGACCATTCCCGCCGATACGATCATCTCCCATCGCATGCCGCTTAGGGATATCGCTGGAGCGATGACGATGTGCAAGGAGGACAAAGGGGCCACGATCAAGGTAGTCATAACCCCCGAAAGGAGGCGGGCATCCAACGAAGGTTAGCGGGAAGTTGCATTGTTTTATATAATGGGAAGATCAAGCATCGAAACGTAAAAGGTGAGAGGTCCTTTGTCTATTCACGAAATCGCCAAGCGCGCGGGCGTATCGATCGCCACGGTCAGCAACGCCTTGAACAACAAGAAAAAAGTAAGCCACAAAACGCGGGAACGTATCATGCGATTAGCCGAAGAATTGAATTACGTTCCGAATTCTTTGGCGCAGGGCTTGCTGGCTAAAAAGACGAATATCGTCGGATTAATCGTACCGGATCTCTCGGTACCCTATACGTTATCCATCATCCGTCATCTGGAATTTTATGCTCGTGAGAACAGCTTATTTATTCTTCTCGGACATACGGACGGACAGTTCGACACCTTATGGAGCATCGTGGATAACTTCATCAATAAAAACGTGGACGCGATTATCCTCGCAACCGGTCTTGAGGGAGCTCAGGAAGAGAGCATGGCCAAAGTGATCGCGCGCATTCAGAAATTTAACGTGCCGATGGTCATTATGTCTCCTTTACGGTCGCTCCATCAGCACAGAACGAATTACGTGATTCCGGATTTAGAGGAGGGATCCCTCCAGATCACCCGGTATTTAATGGAACAGAACTTGCGCAGCGTTGTCTATTTCGGCGGCAATCCATCGGAATATTTAACCGAGGTCCGGCACCTGGGCTTTACGAAAGCGTTGGAGGAAAGCCGTCACCCCGTATCTCCGGACATGTTTTACTATTGCGGATATACGTTCCAGAACGGCTACCAAGCTATCGTCCGCTATCTGGATGAGGGGCAGGAGCTTCCTCAAGCTATCGTGGCGATCAACGATATGGTCGCATTCGGAATCCTTCGGGGGTTGAGGGAAAGAGGAATCCGCGTACCCGAGGATGTCTCGTTGGTCGGGTACGACGATATCGAGCTGCAGCTATTGGATTTCCTCCCGCTAACGACTGTTCAAATTCCGGTGGACGAAATGTGCAAGCTGTGTATCGACGGCATCATGAAGTGCAGGGAAGGGAACAACTTGACCTTCCAGTACTCCTTGAAACCTAACATTGTGATTAGAGACTCGGTGAAGACCAGGTCCTAGATTCAGGCGACTGCCGAGCTAACGCAGATAAGCGACGTTAGCTCGGGATGTCGAGATCGCAGGACAAAAGTTTGAAAGCGATTACATTTTGGGTTTTTTACAAATATTAACCTTAAGGGGTGTTTGTTTAATGGCAGTTTCTAAGAAAAGAATTGTTTGGACGAATGCAGCGCTTGTATTGATTCTGATATTCTCTTTAACGGCATGCGGCGGCAAGAAAGAGGAAACGAAAGCCGGTCAGACCTCCTCCTCGCAAGAAACAAGCGACGAACCCGTGACGATCACTTACTCCACGTTCAGAGCGGAAGACGAAGTTATTTTCAATCAGCTTATCGAGAAATTCCAGCAGGAAAATCCCGGGATCACCGTTAAATTCGAGTCTAACAAGGACGGCGGCGCTTATTATCAGACGCTGAAGGCCAATCTATCGTCCGGACAAGCCCCCGACGTGTTCGACATTCATCCCAACACGGACTATACGACTTTCGCCAAAGAAGGAATAATCGCGGACCTGTCGGACCAACCTTTCGTAACCAACTATCAGGACGGACCCAAAGCGCTAACGACGATCGACGGCAAAATCTACGGCTTTAACCATGCCGTCAATTTGATCTGCGTTATTTACAATAAGGAAATATTCAAAAAGCACAATGTGGACGTACCTAAGGATTGGAACGATTTCGTAAGCATCGTAAACAAGCTTAAAGCGGGGGGCGAGGGCGGAATCGCCTATGCGGGAGGCGATGTCAAGACGGTGTGGTTGTTCAACGCCATTGCTAACGAGCTGATGAATCCCGCAGACTACAAGGCGTTTACCGAAGGAATAGACAACGGCAGCGTCACGACGATCAAAGATAACGCGAAGATTTATACAGCGTTGAAAACCCTCTCCGAGTATAACAAACAAGGGCTGCTATATACGAATTCCGACGGCGTGAAGTATCCTCAGTCGTTGTCGCTCTTCGCGCAAGGGAAATCCCCTATGGTGATCATCGGGACATGGACGTTTGGAACCAAGGATACGGACTATCCGGGAATCGACGTAGGCATCTTCCCGATCCCGACGCTCGAAGGGACCCAAGTCGGGTATGCGGAGCCGGCGCAGATTTCCGTAGTGAACGCCAAGTCGAAGCATATCGAAGCGGCGAAGAAATGGGTAAACTTCCTAGGCTCTCCAGAGAATGCGGCAATCTACGTCAACCAAGCCAAGATGACGACGACGGTCAAGGGCGTCGAGGCGAATTTCGACGGTGCGGATATTCTCGGGGTAGAGATGAAGAAGCAGGTGAACGTCTTTCCGATTATCGGCACTCAGAACGTAGACAGCTATCAGGCGGATTACGACGCGATGAAAGACAATATTTTGTTCAAAGGCGAGGATGTGGACGAGGAAATCGCCAAATTCGAAAAACTGCTTCAAAAGGCAAACCTTAAAAATCTGAAGTAAGTAACAGAAAGCCGTTAACCCTATGATGCGGGCGTTGAGCGGTAGACGAATCGTATCATAGGGTTTAACAAAGGAGAGTTATACGTGCAGAGCAGCCTGAGAAAGAAACTATCTCCCTATAAGTATGTGTTGATCATGCTTCCCGGGCTTATCGTATGGTTCGTGCTTGCGATCTGGCCCCATCTTCAAGTGTTCCCGATGGCGTTTTATAAATGGAACGGCTTTTCCTCCAACAAAGTATTCGTCGGTTGGCAAAATTTCGAATCCTTCTATCGCAGTTCCGGGTTTATGGTCGGATTAAAAAATACGGTATTGTACGTCCTGTTCCTATTCGTCGTTCAGACGGTTCTCTCCGTTGTTCTGGCGGTCGTCTTAAAAAGAAACACGAGGCTCAATCGGTTTTTTCGCACGTTTTTCTTTCTTCCGCTTGTGTTTTCGTCCGTCATGGTCGGGTTAACTTGGGGATATATGTTCGACCCGAACTTAGGGATGCTGAATCAAATTTTCGGCGCGCTCGGAATAAAAAGCCTCGAATCGTTTAATTGGCTGGGGGAACCGGTAAGAGCTATTTTCTGCATCGTAATGGTGCACATATGGGCGAATATCGGATATCCGTTGACTATTCTGACAGCCGCATTGCAGACGATTCCGGACGATCTGTACGAAGTATCGGAGATCGAAGGTGCGACCTCCATGCAGCAATTTAGGAAAGTCACGCTGCCGTTAATCACTCCCGCCTTGCTCCGAATTACGCTGTTAACGGTTATAACAGGCGCCATGGCCTTCGATTACATCATTATCCTCGGTTCCAGCGTAGGCACCGCCAACGAGTTCGATACCTGGGCCGTGAAGATCTATCAGGGGCTGCTAGGACCGAACCTTGGGGTTCCCGCAGCCATTGGCGTATTTCTTGGGGCCGTTCTTTTTATCATTTTTCTCATTCAGTTCGTCTTTACCAAAAAAGCCGAAGATGCGATTCATTAAAAGGAGGGACACCGCTTGAAAAAAAATAACGCGTTCGGCAGAATTGGCGGAAAGCTTGTCGTATACGCCTATGCCTTGTTCCTCCTGGCGCCCATCTATTTTATTACGGCAACCTCTCTGAAAGGAGAGGGGGAGGTGACCAAGAACCCGCTCGGCCTTCCCGCGTCACCGATGTTCGGAAATTTCGCGGAGGCTTTTACTCGGGGGAACATCGCCAAGTACAGTCTTAATAGCGTAGTCATTACGGGAACAGCGGTCGCATTGAGCTTGCTTAACGCCATCGTCGTATCTTACTGTCTGCATAGAATCGCACACAGAAAAATTGGAATGCTGATCTATGCGCTGATTATGAGCAGCATGCTTATTCCCGGCGTCGGCTTCGTCACCTTGCTGCATCTTTATCAAGATCTTCACCTCTATAACAATCTTTTGGGTCCGATTTTGATGGGAGCGACGGCTAGCTTGCCGTTTAACGTATTCATTTTGGTCGGTTTTCTCCGGACGCTTCCGAAGGAAATCAACGAAGCCGCCGCCATCGACGGCTGCAACGATAGACAGCTTCTCTTTTATATTTTGCTGCCGCTGGTGAAGTCGGCTATTGCTACCTTGGGCATATTCGCTTTCGTGAGCAACTGGAATAGCTTGCTTGGACCTCTGATCTTGCTTAAAAATAAAGAGCTCTTTACGATTCCGCTTGGGCTGCTGGATTTCAGGGGGACCTATACTGTCGAATACAACTATATGTTTGCCGCAATTCTGATCACTTCTCTCCCGTTAGTGCTTGTTTATCTTAGATTTCAGAAATATTTCGTCGAAGCGTTGTCTGGAAGCGTAAAGGGATAAGCAAATAATTATACGGAAATGAATTTCGGCAAGAGGATTAGCGAGATTGTCGCTGGTCTTTGCACGCGAATGAAAGCGGTTACCAAGATGCTGAGAGGGGATAAAATTCATGAAACAACTCAGGATAAAAGGTTTCGTTTGCTTGATGGTTGCGTTGCTTCTCGTTCCGTTTTTCCCGAACCCGCGCGCGCAAGCCGCAGCTATCTCCATGCCCGCGCTGGGGGATTCTCTCAAATTAATCGTACGCAACGACGAAAATTCAGGCAACCATTATCTCTATCGAAGCTTCTCGAATTCCTCCTATACTTTCCAGCCGGGCGATTATCTCGAATACGACGTGAACATTGATCAGCGGGCCGCAGGAATTGGGGGACTCGACATCGAGACGACGACGGGCCAGAAGCTCCGGAATTCCGGTTGGTCGGATCAGAACGGACTCTCGGGGCATCCGGCCGCGGATATTTCCGCTTACGCCTATAAGAGTGGTTACCACCGAAAACTAGCGATTCCGAACGCGCTCGTAGGCACGACGGCCGACAAGTGGATGGTCGCAGGGGAGGCCGATAATCCTCTCTATGTGTACGCGGCTCGTTACGATAACATCGTCATTACGGACGGGAACGGAACCGTTCGGAAGATCGTTTATCGTCGGGCGGCGGACGCCAACCGGAATGTCGTGGAGCTTAACGCCTATACTTCGTCATCTTCCATGGCAACCGTCGTGGATAATTGGGACAAGGAAAACGCGGGAACGGCTTTGCGATTGGCG
>PJUD01000685.1_pt1 | contig 14545 bp, 8 predicted proteins | sample 1512341 | NCBI WGS metagenome assembly PJUD01 (sample SAMN08177675, study PRJNA422409) | Feces metagenome, whole genome shotgun sequencing project. | isolation source: Chicken feces (3) enriched on wood chips: beechwood xylan treatment | host: Gallus gallus | place: USA: Madison | collected 2015-01-15 | reverse complement strand
TTATTGAAAGAATGATTCAATTAATTAATTTCGAAATTTACAACTATTTTCTCGATAAATTTCTCATCAAATAACCCTTTTTTCTCTTGATTTCAGCTAATTAACCCCAACACTTGATAAGTTTAGAGCTTTTTCTCACACGAAACTACAGTCCTCCAAAATAGGCAATTTGACCGATAAATTGTCAAAAATACCGAAACCAGCAATGTGAACCAGTTCAAGTATTTAGTTGACACTTAAAGTGCAATTAATTTTTAATCCAACATATTAAGAAAAAAACCGAATGTCCCTGTACTTCTCCTTCTAAATGGCTTTCAATCCCCAACATTTACACTCCGACATTCAAATCCCCACATACATCAAAATCTCACTCTGGCAAGCCAATCCCTCAGTTTATTCAAAAACTCTCGCTCCTTTCATTCATGTCTTATCTCAATTCCAAATTATCCTAATCCTCCTCAAATCAGTCAGTCTAAGCTATCAAGAGGACCACTCCAGCCTTCCTTGGATCATAAACAACATCTGCAATGCTGTATTCCCAGAAGATCATATAAAATTCAACGTTTCCTCAAGTGTAACATTAATGATAATGGAAATCATCCTCATATATGCTATCCTTTACATTGCAATAGTCATATATTTGTTCTTTCAAACCTTTCAATCAAGAATCGTTCCCAATCTCCTTAAAGAAACATGGAATATAATGGCGATTTCTCATCCTTTGGTCTTATTCTATCCAATCCATGTCATATGTTTAAAGATTTTTGATGGATTAGCCCAGCAAAGCGAGCACCTTGTCTTTGACAATAAACAGCAACCGAGAGGACCTCTTGCAACCATATCCTTCATCATAATGATAACAAATATCATTTGGTCATTTTTACTGGTGACCATTTTCGAACCAAATATCAAAACCAAAAGTCCTCTCTCTACAAAAACAAAGGCACTCACTTTCTTTGAGCTAGCTTTCAAATTCTTCATGCCTATCCTCTGGACTTGCATCTCCCCATCCCAATCCCTTTATATTGCGCTTATCATTATCGGATTGCTCTTTTGTCTTCTCAAAAATTTGGCATTTTTCTACTATTTACCCTACTACCAAATTTTCACCCTCAAACTTGCCAACTTGTCTCAGTCTTTTGTTACTGCCTTTGCTATTGCTACTCTCTTCTCCAGAGTGATTGGTAATGCTCGAGAATATTCAGAATATCTCTTTCTTCTCTTGCTTTGGATTCTCTTTACTATAATAATGGTCAGTCTTTATTCCAATTATCTTCAAAAACTGCTCATAAAAATCCTCATACGTCCAATGGGAATAAAGAACCCATATCATGTTATTCATTATCGAGAGATTTCGAAATATTTTGCCAAATTTTCAACATCAGGTCTTGCTGCAAATAAAATTGATGAACAATATTTCCATCATATTACCACTTTGAAACAACAACCTTCTCTGGCAAAGATTTTCTCATCAAATTCAGATTCAGAACAACAGCTTTGTACAACTACTTTTCAAAAAGAAATTAACGATTACTTTTATTCGTTTTATCTTGACCTTCTCAACACTCATATCAAAAGATATCCCGGAATAAAACTCCTCAAAGCTGTTCTTGCAAGATCCTATGCTAAACAAGAAAATCAGTTTGTTATATCAAATAACGTTCTTGAAGAGCATATCAGGCCTGTCCTTGCTTTAAAGAATTCCTTTTACCTCATCAAACTCACAATCCTCAAAAAACTCCACATTACTTCCTCCTTGTACAAATCAAAGACTTCACTTGAGATTCAAAATTATATCCAGACAAGCTATCAGTTTAAAAACATCAAGAAAGAAATGGTTGAGCAGCTCAAAGTCCAAAGTCAACTTTGGAAGGCTTTTCAATCCAATGATTCAAATTATCTTCAGCTTCTCACTCAAGCTCGTTTTATCCACTCAAAGTCCAGGCTAATCAGTCTTCTTCTCTCAGAGTATAAAAATTTTGACAGCACAGGCTTTATTAAAGCTTTGCTTATCTCAGGTCTTTATCGATCTTTTGTTCAATATGATACTGCAATTGGACAAAAAATGATCAATGATTATTGTGCCCTTGAAGCTCGTAAAATTCAAGCTGAGAATTTCTCAAATCACAAAAATGACATGATGATCAACTCTTTTCATTTAATCATCTCTACCTTACCAAAAAAATTGGGAGTTATAGTTGATTGTTCAGGAAAAGCAAAGGAGATTTTTGGCTTATCTAAAGACATTCTTATGGGTCAAAATTTAACTGCACTCATGCCTTCAGTCTATTCAAATTATTTCAATAATGAGATCTTCAACAACCTAGCCAGATCTTCAGGGGAAGAGATCAAAGAGGTTGCTTTTTACACGAAAAGAGGATATCTTTTCCCAATGAAAGTTCATATCAGTTTAAGTTACTTGCAAGAATTTGGGCTCTCTTATTATGCCTTGTTGAAGCCAATTGAAGATCATAGAAGAGTACTTTTGGTTAATTCTCGAGGAGAGATTTTAGATTTCTCAAAGGATTTTGCAAAAGATATGGGTATTATTCCAAAGCAAGATAAAAATCATAATCATTGGGAAATCGCTGAACTTTGTCCTGAAATTGGAAAAACGCTAAAAGTTCTTGACAATCGAAAAGTTTTCAAGACTCAAAAATCAAGTAAATCCTTGGCCAATCTTGACAAAACCAAGCACAAACTCTCAACTTCTTTGCATGAGAATATTTCATCAACATCAAAGATTAGTCTTACAGGAGTTTCTTTAAATTTCCATCCTCAAAACCAGACAACTAAAACCCTCGAAACACCCAAATCTTCCAGCAAAAAAGAATCAACTATCAACTACACCGTTTCTATCCAAGAGCATATCATCGACAATCTATCCATATTCGAACTCAAAATGGATCGAATCACCAGCAATAACGAATTTGACACTCCATACGTTTCTTATCAAAAACGTTTATCAAGATTACAATCTGCTCTGTATTTCCAAAAAGAGCAGCAATCTCCTGAAGTCGAGCCTGTAACTACCACAAATGGTCCTTTGAGAACTGATTTTGCCTTTCTCCCAACAAGTCCTGTGGCAACCTCAAAGAGAAAATTGCTTTTCACTCTTCGAACTAACGAAGATGCCAGATCTCCAGAAAAAGAGGAAGAGCTAATAATCACAACAACAAGCCCATCCAGGAGAATTTTTGAAAGAGAACAAACTGGGTTCTTTAACTTTGGAGATTTTGCTGAAGGAGTTCGATCTGAATTGCCTCCTGCATATTCAGGCCAAATGAAAACTCAATTTGTTCCTCATCAAGGCGACTTACATGAGGAAGATATTGAAGCTACTGAAGAAGAAGAGGATTTTTCCGAATTCTTTGAGTCTCATACTCACGTTGAATCAGCTAAAGATCAGAAAAAGGCTTCAACTCATCATCACCTCAAGCAAATGGAGGCGGAAATTCTCCAAGCTCATATTGGAGGGGAAGCTTCTTCAGCACAAGAAACGCAATTTATCAAAGAAAATACTCGAACGATGAGAGCCCATAAATTGATAAGAGAACTTACTCACTCCAAAAAATACAGCCTTGCAACAATCTACTACAATATTTCATTCGTCTTATCGATTCTGGCATTAATGGCATTTCTGATATGGTTAAATTATGATACATCGAGGACTTCTCAGAATGTTGGAAAGCTTGGAAAGGTTGTTGGTGAGGCATACTATCGAAACTATTGGACTAAAGTAGCTTGTCAAGATACAAACTTGATGTTAAATTGGGGAGATGATAATGCAATTCGTGCAAGCACAACATCTTTTAATGGAATGATTGAAGCAAATCGAGCCTTTGAGATTTCAATCGCAGATTTGGACACTTCTTTACAAGAGATATTTTATGAAAAGAATATTGCTATCTACGATATCGATGAGAGTGGGAATGATTATCAGATTGGTACGGATAATAGTTTCCAGGCTACCAAGAGAATTTACAGCGCAGGACTTCATTTTATCGCAACGTGGGTCGCAATTGACCCTAGTCTGTATCCTACCAATAGACCTTCAAGATTTATCCTTGATAATAGCTCCAATGATCTTTTAATTGTTTCTGAATATCTCTTAGAACTCCTAAAAGCACACATTTTTGACTCACTTTCTCAATCCAAAAATACCATGACCACATTGCTGATAATTACAATGGTGATATTACTCCTCTTTGTGTTTGTTTCATTGGGATATGTCATGCACCGCAATAAAAAGTCTCAAAAATTTATGGAAGCTTTCTTTACTATCCCTTCTAATAAAGTCGCCATCATCGAAAAAAGTCTCACAAAATTCAAAGATTCCCTCGAACAAGACCTTGAAGGGGTCGACCTTCTTGCTGTCATGAACTTTACCAAGCTAGAAATGATCCAAATTGACACTCAAAGATACCTCGGCTCATCCCACAAAATAAACCACAATCACACCCAAAAAGCTTCTATGAAATCTTTCAATACAAAAAATTATATCATCTTCTCCAGTCTTTTCGCTTGTCTTGGCCTTTTAGTCGGCTTCACAGCCTTTTATTATCGACAGGCACAAGATAAACTTGTAGTAATGCAAAAACAACAAATTAACTCCAATGCCGCTCTTGACTATTTGAATACAATCGCAGAAGTCAGTATCCTCGTCCAACAAATTCTCCTAGAAAACGCCATGACCACAATTCGCCATCAGCCTTTAATTTCTAGCCTTGAAAAAGCCGCCTTAAAAATCAAACAAGTCAGCGAACTTCAAAATAATCTCATGAATAGCAAGGGTGAATATTCTCCGGGTCAAGAATCTATTCTCTTTAACTTTGAATGTCCAAATGCATACAGTGATTCTTATTCTTGGGGCAAGAATATCTTGGTTCCAGAATGTGAGCTTCTTTCCGATGGTCTTGGTGTTGTTGGACTTGTAAAACTCCTTTCAAAATTAGAAGTTGCTATTGGACAATTTTTGGACAGATATCCAACAATTCCAAAGGATATGCACAGTTTATTGCTGGCTTTTTATTATGAATATATTGATTATCGCATGATTGGGAGTATGACGGATATCGGAATAGTTGTTCTGTTGCATTCTTATGATGCTTCAACGAAGGATTTTGATGATTCGGTGCATAAATTGGAAGATGAAAGAGTGATTTTAGGCTGGGTTGCGAGTATTGTAACAATTGGTTTGGGGATTTTTACGTGGGGTTTTGTGATTAGGAAGCTATGTGGAAGTGAGTTTCAAGAGAGGAAATTATTGGCTTTGGTCCCAAATAGATTGATATTGAGTAATTTCTTGTTGAAGAAATATCTGGTAAAAGTTTCGCGAAATAATGAAGCTTATAAACTTTTTGTTATGAAATAGAATTTCCAAAAATTCATATTGTAATAATACAAAATCGTTTTTAAAAAAATAGTATCAAAGTTTACTCATTGTGTAATCTTACAAAAAACAAGAAATTCTCATACAACTCATTGTTAGATCATAATTTGTTCATAAATGCTGAGTAATTTTCGATCAAGTTTATTTTTGTCAGATTTGAGGACTGTACGATGATAGGCGTCAGTAATCAAATCTGCCTTGATACCTTCAGTGATAAACTTGGCATCTTTCAATTTTACAGGAGCTATAGAACCAGAATCCTCCATTTTGGTCTGATTTTCGGTTGATAACTCTGGTTTCGGCAGACCTTCAAACAAAATTAGTTGCTCATTTTCAATCAGCAAAAACTTGAGTTTATCCAACTCACGAAGCTTTTTCAAAACATTAAAAATGTCAAGTCTTTCGTCTATTCTCTTTATACCATCCTGAAGAATCTTTATCTTTTGCTTGACTCCTTTGTTTCCAGGTAAGAATGACCGTAGATACTCACAAAAAGACAAATTTATTTTATCAGAATGTTCCAGACAAAGAGTTCTCAGTCTCTCTATCTTGGCATTTTGTTCGCCTTTATCAAAATTAATTTCATCCAAAACTTTTGTCAAATTTTCTTCTGCTTCATCCCTTTCTGTTGAAGCCTTGAAATTTTGTTCCTCAGGTTTTTCTCTTGGAGTAACCATCTCAAGTAAAATATCCTCTGCTCCTTCTTTCAAATTTGGAGACTCTTGTATTGAATTTAAGCTCAATATTTTCCGTTCTGTCTCATTGTCATCTCTCAAATTGACGGCCATATCATCCAATAAGTTTGAACCTCCAACATCTTCTCTCAAAAGCTTCAAGATTGGTTTCACTGGGGAAGGCTTTTTCTGCAATGATTTCGAGAATGATAGAAGTTTTCTTTCAGTTTCTTGCTGTTTTAATGGGCCTGTTAGGGTTGGTGCACTTTTATTCGGGACCATATTCCTTTCATCCTCGGAAGGAATATCAATATTGAGATCCTTTGCATTGGGAAGTGTATCGAACAAGATTATTCTCTCTGTCGGAAGACTAGTCAAAATTTATAAATAAGAGATATTGAATCAATGATTTACTTTTTTGTGTCAGGATTGTCACTGGTAAGAACTGTGGCTTTCAATGATTCTCTACGCTCCATCTCAGCTACAGAGTTTTTCTTCTTATGAGGACCCATAATTTTCAGTTTTTCTGGCTTCATATTGATCTTATTCGTATCCTCCTTTGGTGCCAATTTTATCATGAATAATTCATTGATAAGAGTTTCATAAAACTTCAAATTTGCATAAGGTGAGAGAAGGATAATTAAAACAATCAAAGCGACTGAGAATAGACCATTGACTTTTGCAGAGATATCCTGTACCTTAATGTATGATCTATTAAAAACTCGAGTCACCGACGATGGCTTGATGACAAATCTTGCAAATGGACCTGTGCTGCTTGGAACTGAATTTTGAATATCTTTTGTGTCTTGATACATAACATGACTCGACTTTTCAAAATCCTCAACAAGCCATCCTTTGTCTGTGGTCAATTCAATTTTTTGAAGAAAGAAATTCACTTCTTTAAACATCGTGTAGGGATTGACAGGAGTGTAATAATTATCCCTATATAAACTAATTGGTCTGTCATAATTCTGGAGATTTATTGCTGTATTTCCGAAATTTATCATGAAATTCGTACCACTCACAAATTTCGCTTTTATTTCCTCATCACTTCCACACAGCACCGAACTTGTTGATGAATTACACAGGTGAAACTCAATCACAAAGCCCTTATATATCTCAGAAGAAAACAGCCCTTCTAATGTTACAGGATTTTCAGCATCTTGGCCCACACAATAAAGACCTGCAAAATCATTGTAATCGAGATCATTATCACCGACAAATTTTTCTACTTCGTCTTTTTGACAAGCCTCCAATTTCAATGGATTTCTAGTCACACTTACTTCCACTGTTCCATCAGATTTAATCATTCTTTTTCGAAGTATTTGGTAAGCTTTGGGAAGATAAATACTTTCATTGATATATCCGACCTGCGTTTTCGGATCGACTATCGCAAAAGCAAAGGGAAACTTCTCCTGCGTGATAGTCATTGGAGGCGGATCGGCCGTGTAGAGCTCTGAAGTGACAATAGAAGGGTCTTTTTTGAGAACAATTTCTCGACCAAAGTAATAGACTAGCCAGACTCCGAACCCAACTAGCAAAAGTGTAAAGAGAACTCCAATCTTGCTTTGAGACTTGTGGCTGCCTTGAAAGTTTAGGAGCACAGGCTTTCCAAAGAGATTCATCTTTGGGAGAACTTTTTCTTGAAAAGTTTTCAACATTTGAGGGAGGAGGTCGAGAGTTTTTGATAAAATTTATTTGAGGCTTTTTGACTGTTTCTCAATTTAGCCGTGGAATTTTTTCTAAAGAAATTCAGAGAAAATACGTTTATATTGATGAAAGACTCGATTTGGATAGCTTTTTTCTCCTCAGATCACAAAATTCAACTCTCTAAAAGTTGAAAAAAAAAAGTTTGAGATTTCTCATCTCTACAAAATCATAATGGCTAGCACAAGGTTTTTCGACCACAACAAAAAACTTCATTTTCAAAATAATGAGAGCATTTTTTCAAAAGAGTTTAAAGAGAGACTTTATAAATGATCATAAAGATTAATTAAAGACATACTCATTCAATTGAGTAGCAGCAGACAAATTATATGAATTATTTAAAGCTTAGTAAAAGTGAACTTTTCGTTGGCATTACAAGTTCTGCTTTCTTGGATAGCAAGTCTGTTGGAGCCAGAAGATTTGCTATCACTGTTGCAGTTCAAAACAAGTCCGGAAGCTCTGTTCTTGATCAAATAGCTGCCATCCTTAGCAACCCAGAAACTGAATTGTTGGTTGGTGTTTCCAGTGACAGTTTGTTGGGTGAAACTGGCTCCGCTGGAGGTGGACTTAACAGTCAAAGCTCTACCACTGTTTTTAGCAACCAAAGTAGCCCAAGATCCATCAACGTAATTCACAGTGAATTGTTGGTTGGTACCAGTGTGCCAAGGGTAAATAATGAGGTTGGAGCCATCAGAAGTGCCGCCGTATTCAATATCCATGACATTTCCGTTAGAAATGCAGGTGATCTTGTAGAGGCCAGGGGCGATGAAGGTGGAGGTGGTGAAGGCAGCAGTAAAAAGTAAAGCGAGAGCAACAAGAGTGAGCTTCATTTTTGTGGGATAATTGGGAATGTTTTTATTAAAAAAGAATGATTTTTGTTTGTTATTATCATTTGGGGAAATTTTCCCACCTTAAATAGCCGAAAAGCTCTGACTAAAGAGATTACTGATTCTCAGTATACCTCAGTCTCAAACTCCTTTTCGCGCTTTGAGAAAATGGAAAAATAGCTACTATAAAGCGCCAGATGGAAATTTCCAGTTAAAATTTGAAACCTCTGACTTCATCAAGAGCCTTTAATCAGAACTCTCAAAATCAAAACCGTTTTTGGTCAGTAGAAAAAGAGTTAGGTGAACCAATTCCCACGGGAAAGATTCAACGGTAGATTTCACTTTTACTGTCTCATTTATGTTTAGGAGTGAGAATTTGATCTGACTTGAATAGAGAGAAAGGTTTTTTCCTCATTTATATGACCCTTTATTTTGGTAAGGATGGAATGCAGTTGCGTCATCAAGAGAACCCGCGGGAATTGAAAATATTATACTCATATTCCACAAATTAATTTCAGTCAAGGACTCTCATTAATTTTCTCATTATGTTATTCTTTTATCTTTCCTGACCCTAGTTAATGAAAATCTTCATAATGAAAGAAGGGGTCTTGTTTTTGAGTCAGTTTTTATTGATATCTTGATAAATTCAAGGTATTTTCTGAAGAATAAAATAAAATAGAATCTTAAAATAGAGATAGCTGACAGGAATTAACAGAATAAAATTCTTTGTCAAAATGTCATGATTTCTCTCTCCAAAGATCTTTGTGATCTTTTCGTAGAGATTACTTGAAGTCTGTTCTTGAGAAACTGACATTTTTTTTTAAAGATGGAAAGTTCAAATAAATTTGCGCTTTAATTTTTAAATTCTTAACAAACATTTTTCCATCTTCCCTAATCAAAGGAATAAAAGGTTTCAATCATATCTAATCAACTTTAAAAGGAGAACCTCTATCAGAAAGGGCTTGTAATTCCTCAATACCTTCTTAGGATCTCTTGATGAAATTATGAGGGTAAAATAGCGCGAATTTTTTTCTTGAAAAATTTAATTGAAAAAATCAGTAAATAAAACTCTAATACTTTTAACATTCTTCATTATTGATTTTCAAATTCTATTTAGCCAAATATAAAGCTTTAGCTCTTCGCAGCGAAGATATGAGAGAGCTATAAGACTCATCAGAGCTCGAGTATCCTTCGCTCTAGAACTTTCGAGTCAAGAGCTACTTGCTCCTCTAGTTTTTTCTTTTTTCAAAGACTGTTGAGACAGAAGAAAAAAGTGCGGCAAAAAATTATTTTATTATTTTTTCCTCTCTAAAATCATAAATTTCTCAAAATAACTTTTTCAAGAAAATTTCTTCTTTTTTCATCCGAGTAAACAATATATTCAACTCTAAATTTCTATTCTTGACTGAAATACAAGAAAGCTCAAATTTCAATCAGTAGCTCCAATCTCACAAATTTTTCATACAGATGAACAAATATTTCCCTTCAACCCCCACTTTTTTATTGAAGTCATGGGAGGTTCAGTAACGGAGATAACCATCAGCGGGATTGATAAGATGAGTTATTTCAGGACTAAATCATCCTCTCTGACATGCACTTTTTTGGGAAGAGGGGGAAAAACTCACTAAAAAAGTTTTCATAAAGAAAAGATTGATCTCATTCCCTCAACTCTCATTGAGATTCTTTCCAAAAAGGGACTGCTATTTTTAGTCAGCTCTGCTCAGAAAACGCTTTGCCACGGATTTAAAAGTGTGCCCTACAATTCTGATCGCCTTAATCAAACTGTAAATGATCTCATTTCCGCCTTCTCAACTGTAAATTTACTGAATAATGTACAGTTACAGGCTATTCTCGGATTTTAGTTCACATCATCTCATGCTTGTAAGCGTTTTTGACAGAGACTACCAAGGCAAAGAAATCATCTTTTTACGAATGGGAGATCTCCCTTATTTCAAAAAATACCACAAAAAAAAACTTCATTCCTCCTGTCAATATAGCGTTATTAATTGTGTCTAATTTTTTTGTACCTCGGTCAAAGTTGAAACGAACTGAATAATATTTTGGCTCCAACATTCTTATTGCCTATTTAAGCTTCATGACTCTTAGCATTTTATAATCCAAAACAAAAACTCCACAATTAACACAACTGCATCCCTCAATGAAGCTCACATTTATCACTCTTGCTTTACTTTTCACTGCTGCCTTCACCACCTCCATCGCTCCTGGCCTTTACAAAATCACCTGCGCTTCTAACGGAAACGTCATGGATATTGAATACGGTGGCACCTCTGATGGATCCAACCTCATTATTTACCCTTGGCACACTGGCACCAATCAACAATTCACTGTGAATTATGTTGATGGATCTTGGGCTACTTTGGTCGCTAAAAACAGTGGTAGAGCTTTGACTGTTAAGTCCAACTCTAGTGGAGCCAGTTTCACTCAACAAACTGTCACCGGAAACTCCAACCAACAATTCAGTTTCTGGGTTGCTAAGGATGGTAGCTATTTGATCAAGAACAGAGCTTCTGGACTTGTTTTGAACTGTAACAGTGATAGTAAGTCCTCTGGCAGCAATAGACTTGCTATTCAAGAAAGCAGATCTTGCAATGCTAATGAAAAATTCACTTTTACTAAACTCAACTAAGTCTGAAAATTTTTAATTAGTCTCTAATTCATAATATAATACTTGAAAAGTTGTCTTTGATTTGTAATGATTTTATTTCCATCTAAAAATTAAAATATCGTCTCGAAATACTCTCTTCTCCTACTTGGATCTTGAAAAAAAATCCAAAAGGTCTTCTCTAAAATGTCGATGATGACTCATTCATCCTTTCAGGAAAGATTCAGAAGTGAAAGAAAATGGAAACGAAGTTCAGAAGTCAAAAATTTAATAAGAAACATCCTCCATTTTCTTCCATTCAAGAGGGGAAAAAAATTCATTTCAGAGAATTAAAACTCACTAGAATATTGGATTTGAATAGAGTCAATTAAAGGATAAAGGGCATTCTCAAAATTAAAAAAAAAACTCACATTCGGAATCTCTCATCCAGAAAGGAGCTATTTCAAATAATTCAATTTGGAGAGGAAAGTGAAACTCTTTGAAAACATCTTTGTCGGGAATTAATTAATATTTCTTATAAATGCGCTTAAACTTCTGAAAAACTCAAAAACTGGAGGGATTTTTTCTTTCCACTAAAGTGTATTCATCTATATTTGGGATTAAACTACTTTTCGAAAAGGCCTTCAAGGAAGGCTTCTTCTTTTCTTGCTGACTTAAATCAGATCAAAACTACAAATATTCAATCTTGACACTCGAAGTTCAATAGAAATTTTCGAGATAGAAGCATATTTTCTTGACATTTTTCTTCCTCAAAAAAGAGACTTTGCTCAAACTCCTCTAAAAACTTGTTTACAGGCGGGGGCATATTTTGTTTAATTGATAAAAAATCTCGATGTAACATAAACTTTTTGATCCTAAAATAACTACTGCTCTTCACTAACGCCTAGTTCTTTGCTGTTGTCATTTGAAGTGCTCGCTAGTTGCTATATCCTTAAAGTATATCATTGCTAGACATTAAAATCTTTGATAAATTCTTCTTCTTTGAAATTAAAATTAATAACTTCAGCTATTATTTTCAAAGAAAAAAATTATCAATGGAAACAAGAACCTAGCATTCGACTTGGAAGCTTTCTTTCTTCATCAATGAATCTCATTCCTTCTCAGGCTAGAGTGCTTTCAAGCTTCTTCTTCTCAACTAAACTCCCCTCCATTTTCTTCTTTTAAAAAACTGATAACCTCAAAACCTTCAGATTTATATCGCGGTTAAACAAAACCAAGCCAAATAACTTCCCCGCTTCTCCCGTTTTCTTTTGTTTATTCCCTTATACACCGCGAAAATTTCACTTATTTAAGCCCCCATCTTCATCTCAAAATGGAATAAAAACCAAAAAAATTTTCATCTCTCAACTCTCTCATGAAAACTGCTCTTATTCTCATAGCAGTGCTTTTTGCAATTGCTCAATCACAGTCCATTGTCCCAGGTACCTACAGAATCGACTGCCCAGATGGCAATGTCTTTGACATCAAAGACTCCGGTATGGCTGACGGTACGCCTCTTATTACTGGGTCTTGGCATAATGGTCTCAATCAACACTTTATTGTCGAATATGTTGATGGAGTTTGGGCCACTATGTACGCTCAACACAGCCATAAATTCCTCACTGTCTCTAGCCCAGCTGTTGGAGCCATTTATACTCAAGAAGAAAAGATTGGTGTAAATGGAGCCTGGACTCAACAATTCAGATTTGAGGCAACAACCGACGGCTTTACCAGAGTCATTAACAGAGATACAGGAAAAGTTATGACTTGCCCTGCTGGCAAGAACCCTGTTCAAGGAAACAAGGTTTGTGATCCTTCTGAAAAACTCACTTTTGAGCTTCAGGGTAATTAATCACTGGATGTGCTGCGAGTCTTTTAGCAATAGAAAAGTTTAAGGAAAATTGATATTTTTAGACAGGATAAGTTTGTAAGGAGACTCTGAATAATTTTATAAAGAACCACTAAATTAACTCAATACACTTTTTTAATCGAAATGTTTGAAATTATTTCTTTCCTTCACGCTATCTTTTTTCTTAATTAAAAACGAAAAACGCTAGAATTTTGATTTCCAGTTGTTTCTATTCTCTTCTTCAAGACGAGCGGTGCTTCTAAAGAAAATACTATAAAAGGCTTCCAAAAATTATTTCTGAATGAAAAAACTTTCGAGTTATCTCAACTTTATCATCAAATTAAAAATTTAGAATAATTTATAAATTTAAACACTATCAAAGGCTAATTGTTGACTTATAACAATTCTTATACCAGGTAAACAATTTTATCAACTTCTCGAAATTACATTAATCTAATTGACAAGTCAAAGAATTCCAACTCCGGCGCGTTCCAGCTATGAAACACCACTATTTTTCGGAAATTTATAACATCCTCCATATTTGAGAAACTTCAAGTTGATCCTTGTTATTTTGATATGTTACAGTTCAAAGAAAAGAATATGTCTCATATCTCGTTTATGTCAAGAGACCAATTGACCAGAAATATCAATAACAAAACATTTCTTGTCTTTTTCTTTGAAAAGGGAGAGTTTTGAGAAAGAATGTGAATCTTTTCCTCCAAAAAATGTCTCCATGTTTGCAAAATAAATAATCTGAGAAGTGGCTTGCCAGAGAAAAATATTTAGGAATATTAGCTGAGAATAAGTTTTAACCATTAACTGCTCAATTGATTAAAAAGTTATCTCGATTTTCAACACTTCCATATCAAAAAGACAAAATTATTTGAAACAAATTTTGCCACCAATTTCAAAAAATAGATAGAAAATTTGAAGACAATAATTAAAAATTAAAATAGGATTAAATTTCTAAATTTAACTCAAAGTGTGAGATTTATTTTTCAGAGAGAAAACGTCATTTTGATATGTCATATTTCCAAAGCTTTAAAGTTTGAAAATAACAAGATTTCAAAAATTGAATATCATCCTTTATACAGTGACATATTCAACCAAATGAAAAGTAAACAAAAAAAAATGAACATAATACACAAAAGTGTGGAAGTTAATCAGAATACATCGTAGAATAAAATAGTTTCCATGAGAATATACTTAAGAACCTTTAACGTCTATTTCCATCTTTTGTTTAATGTGAGCTCTTTTACACTAAAGGTGCGGGAAGGTTCACAGTAATTATGGGAATCTGGCGGGGATTCACAAAAACTAAGTAACGGCCATTAGAAGGAAGTTCGATAATTTGTGTCATATCAAAAAATTCATTTGGTCGATCAGAGTCCAGGAGATTCAACAAATGGAGCGCAGGTAGAGCATAATTTGGAGGTAAGAGGCTTGAACGATAACTGTTTAATAAACTGAATAATTGAATATTCGATAGGCTTT
>PJUD01000684.1_pt1 | contig 14547 bp, 26 predicted proteins | sample 1512341 | NCBI WGS metagenome assembly PJUD01 (sample SAMN08177675, study PRJNA422409) | Feces metagenome, whole genome shotgun sequencing project. | isolation source: Chicken feces (3) enriched on wood chips: beechwood xylan treatment | host: Gallus gallus | place: USA: Madison | collected 2015-01-15 | reverse complement strand
TACTCTTTGAAGATAACAACAACGAGTTACTTTATCATATGAAAAATAAACAAAAACAAATTACACACTCTATTAACAAAAAAAATTTTACTTTTTATTTGCAAAAAACTATTTATAAATCTCTTCTCATTGATTCAGGTCTTCTTCCATCTCTTTTAAGATCCATCAAATTTTGAGCTTTTCTTGAGATTGATACATTATCTATATCTTTTGGTGCAAGTCTTACATTACTAGCACTTCCAAATCCTATAAAGGTTATTTTGGCGATACTAACAATCTCTTTACCATAATTGAAAGTATATTTCAATTTTCCTTCAGATTTTGAAGTATTTATATTATGAGCACCACCACTTCCAGTATGTCTTTCACCATCAGCTGGAGTGTATGTATTTTGTGGTGCTCCACCTGTGCTAAATACCATATTGTAAACCTCCTCCAAGACAATTTCATTCGATAAGAAGTATTCCATCAAATTTCTCTTATCTGTTGCAGAGAATTTCGTTATATCGATTTCTTGAGGAACTTGTGGACCTCTATTATAATCCCTAAGAAGAACATGTTAAAATACCAACTTCCAAAAGTTTCATTTACTTGTAAGTTTTATTATTTCTTCGTTTAGCGATATCTCTTTTGACTTCATTGATAGATTCAACCAAAATTTGTTCTAATTCGATTCTTCGAACCATCATTTGAGATTTTTCTTGACGTAATTGTCTCACAGTCTTCTTTTCCTTATCTAATTCAACCTTCATTTGCTTAATTATCTCCAAAAGCTTTTCTTCATTCTATGACAATCAGATTATTCTCTCTCATTCAATCATTATAATTACCACTGAAAATCCTTGAACATTCATTCCATTATGATCAATAATTTCAACTGATTCATCATCAACACCATTCTCACTTTGTCTATTCTTCTTTGGAGTATAAGCTATTCAGATTGTTATTCTCACTTATTCATCCCCAAAACTTACTGTTCTTTCCAAGTTCAATATTCTTTTTCTTGGCACTTCCACCAGTGCTTCCAAAATTTCTTGTTTGTCCAGCAAGAGGAGGGAATTCTTCGATACTTTTCTTGCCAAGTTCAAATTGAAGGAGTTCTTCTTTCAAAGCTTTATTCTCCTTCTTGGCGGTCAAAACGAATTCTTCATAATAGTTTTTGTCTTCGTTGGTGAGTTTCAGCTTAAATTTAAGCTCAGTCAAAACTCTTTGTTGCTCTATTTTTATTAGGCCTATTTTCACCCTCAAATTATCCAAACCTTTGCAAACTTTATCCAATCTTATGGCTTCCGTTCTAAACCAATCTCTTTCTTGTTCCAAAATATTCATTCTCTCATCATTCTTTCTTTTGTATGTCTCTTCATCAATCTAATCATACATGTCTCGTTAATTATTCCACTCATATTTCTATGTACCTTCTTCTTTAAAGCCTTAAGTTCCTTTTGAATATGCATCATTTGCTCTTTATATGCCATCAAAAAGTTGGTCTGGTTTTCATTTAACAAGATTCTCACTTTGCTATCTAAATTCTAATAAACTTAGCAGTTATTTCCATCTCCATTCTTACGTCCACCAATCCGTTCAATTTGTCATGATAATCATAAACATCATTCAATTTGCTCTTTTCAGCAAAACCAACTTTTCCCACAATGTTTGTAGCAGTCACAAATGATGACTTTAGATTGATTTCATTCTTGGCTTTTAATTGAGGACTTCCTGGTTGTTTGAGAGCTAGTCAATAGACGTTAACAACAAAATCAATCAATAGGCATTCTTACAGCTTGATTTAAGCAAACCTTCAGTCTCAACGTGCTCCAGAGTGCCCAGATTTTTTTGAGGGGTAGTAAGATCAGTCATATGCGACGAATATATTCAATAAAAAGTTATTTTTCCCAGATATAATGTAATATTCAGCTTAACCCTCACGAAAATTAAACTCTCTCCGCCTTTTACCAAAAAGAAAAAAATCCTCTTCTTCTCGAGGGAAATTCTTGGGTTTAGAGTTGGAGAGTCCGAAAATCTATTATTTGATTGTCTTGGAGAACTCCTGAAAATCCCAATAAAATTTTTGAAAAATCTATGCATGATTTTTTTTAGATTTCCCAAAATTGAAGCGAGATTTTTTTTTCATTCGAACTTTTGGAGTGGCGAAGAGATGGGAAATCTCCCATCTGAAGACAAAATTTCTCAAAGAAAATTTTTTGGAATTTATTTGGTCAAAATTTTTTTTTGCAAATTTTTCTCCAAAAAAATCTTTCTGATTTTTGATCACCAGAAAAAAAAATTTCTTAAATAATTTTTTCTCCTTTTTACTTTTTACTTTTTTTCTTTCACTCTTCTCCTAGCCTTTTCTTCCCATTTTCCCCCTTTAAATAAAATAGTTCGAAGTTGTTATGGTCTCCTAAAAGACCAATAAACCTGATGAGATTTCTTTTTCAATTTTATTCTCAATTATTTTGGAAATATCATCAAAAATATTATTTCAACATGGATTCAAGTAATTTTCTTCATTCTCATTCTCTCCTTACCCAATAACAGTTCAAAATATCTCAAAGCCAAAATGGATCCCCATACAATGTCCAGAATCAACAAACATATATAGCCATACTTCTATCCCTTTCAAAAACTATATTATTACCTTTGGTGGAACTGATGATGTCCACTCAAAGAAAGAGACCTTTGCTCTTGATATGGACACCTACAAATTGCAAATCTTAAACATCACTGGAACGAAGCCAAAGTCAAGATATGGACATTCGGCTTGCTTATGGGGAAATGATGCAGCAGTTATCTTTGGAGGAAAAAACGACTCTATACTCAATGAAGCTCTCGTTCTCAACCTTACTTCTTTACGTAAGAGCCCATTTTTCAGTTTTATATTATCATGTTTTAACAGCTCTTTCGGTTGAATATAAAACTCTCAAAACAAAAAAGGGAAGCGATCTGCATCGAATGTGGCATACTGCAAATATTGTTGAAGGCAATATGTATGTTTTTGGTGGAAAAAGTAAAAAACAAGAGACCACAAATGAACTCTGGAAGTTAGATTTAAGTAATTTTTGAGAGAGAAAATTGGATAATAATTTCAAAAAGCAAAATTGACCTGGGAAAAATGTAAACCTACTGGTTATGCTCCTGGTATTTTTAGAATATTTGATGAGATAAAATAACCATCTGGAAAGAGGAGCGTTATAGTCATTCAAGTGTGATTTGTAATGACAAGATCTATTATTATGGAGGATATTCTTCAAAATTGGACAAAAATCTCGTTGATCTCTTTTGTTTAGACCCAAGTAAAATTTTCTTTGGTCTGTTTCTTAATTTTCAAGAACAAATGACTTTTACTCAACTTGCATCTGGGAAGACTTGCCCTGAACCAAGGAGAGGAATGTCTCTTTTTCAACAACATAATCACAAACTCTACATTTTTGGAGGAAAAAAAGACAAGGATACTTATTTCAATAATATCTATTCTTATGATCTCAGTAGTATTTTTCAAATAATAAATACTAAATAGTTTTCCCAAAAGATGACAAGAAGGGATGGATAAAGATTGAAACAAAAGATACAGGTCCACAAGGTAGAGGTTGGCAAACGTGTACCCCTTATAAATCCAACTTTGTGGTCTGGGGTGGAGCTCGTGGGAACATCATTTTTCATGATATTTTCATGTTGGATTTTGGTTTCTTTCAACAGGAGAATGAAATCGATTTTTCAATAGATTCTGAAGAATTGCAACAAGAGAAAACTTCTTCAATTACTCTGAACAACAATTTCTTGTCTCAAATCAAGAGCATGTATACACAGAAATTATTTTGTGATGTTTCTTTTGAAGTTGAAGGACAGCAATTTCAAGCTCATCGAGGAATTCTAGCTGCTCGAAGCAAATATTTCACCAATATGTTTAATAACAGTTGAGATTTTTTCGAAACAGCAAATTTATTTAGTTTAAAAATAGGTGAATCATTTAAAGATACTATTCAAATTCCTGATGTCAAAAAAAATATTTTTGAAGGTTTCACTCAATATTTGATTTTTCCTTAACAAAGACATAGCATTTTTGAATTTTATTTATACAGATGAGATTGACCAGAGCAAACTCGAGACTATGATGGGATTATTTGAACTTGGTGAAAAATGGTCAGTCTTGGATCTTAAAACTAAATGCGAGGAATCTTTGAGTCAGAGTATTTCTCATACCAATTTGATCAAGATTGCAAAGCTTGTGGAATTATATCCCACTGAAATGCTCAAGGATCAAATCATTAAGTTTATGGTTAAGAATTTCAAAGAATTGGAAGATAAAAATCTTTTGGAGCAGTTGCCGAAATCTCTCTTTATTAAAGTCATGTCTTCTCTCGTCAAAAATTCATCTTCTTAATATCATTGTTATTTTTAAGGATTAATAGTTCATATCTTGAACAAATTTTTCAGACTTGAAGAAAAAAGAATTTAAACCCATATTTTACAATTACAATAATATAAAGACTGAATCTTTCATTTATTTTATGGTCTCCCAAGAAACTAACAAAACCTGATGAAATTTCTTTATCAATTTTATTCAATATTTTTTTGGAAATATCATCAGAAATATTATTTTAAAAAATGGATTCAAGTATTTTTCTTCACTATTAGTTTTTTCTCATCTTCTTCCAATATTAGTTCTAAATATCTCAAAGCCAACATGGATCCCCATAAAATGTCCAAAATCTACAAGCTTATACAGTCATGCTTCTATCCCTTTCAAAAACTATATTATTACCTTTGGTGGATATGATGATTCCCTCATAATGAACCAGACCTTTGCTCTCGATATAGACACCTATAAATGGCAGAGTATTAACATTATTGGAGGTAAACCAGCGGCAAGATATGGACACTCAGCTTGCTTATGGGGGAATGATGCAGCAATGATCTTTGGAGGAAAAAGTGCTTCATTACTCAATGAAGCTCTCGTTCTTAATCTTACTTCTTCACGTAAGGGTCTATTTTTTCTTCAGTTTTATATGTCTTTTTAGCTCTTTCGGCTGAATATAAAATTCTTCAAACAAAAAATTCAGGTGATTTGCATCGAATGTGGCATACTGCCAATATTGTTGAAGGCAACATGTATGTTTTTGGTGGAAAAAGTAAACAACAAGAAACGACAAATGAACTTTGGAAATTAGATTTAAGTAATTTTTGAGATAAAAATGATATAATAATTTCAAAAAGCAAATTTGACTTGGGAAAAATGTGAGCCAACTGGATATGTTCCCGGTATTTTTACAATATTCTTTGTGAGAAAATAATCTTAAAATGTCCCAGAGGAGCGTTATAGTCATTCAAGTGTAGTTTGCAATGAGAAGATCTATTATTTTGGAGGATATTCTTCAAAATTTGATATAAATCTCGTTGATCTCTTTTGTTTTGACCCAAGTAAAATTTTCTTTGGTTTGTTTCTTAATTTTCAAGAACAAACGACATTTACTCAACTCGCATATGGGAGTATTTGTCCAGAATCAAGAAGAGGGATGTCTCTTTTTGAACGACATAATCACAAACTCTATATTTTTGGAGGAAAGCAGGATAATGACACTTATTTTAATGATATTTATTCTTATGATCTAAGTAATATTTTTCGAATAATAAATGCTTAAAAGTCTTTCGCGAAAGATGATAATATGGGATGGATAAAGATTGAAGCGAAAAATAAACGCCCGCAAGGTAGAGGTTGGCAAACGGTTACTCCTTATAAATCTGGCTTTGTGGTCTGGGGTGGAGCTCATTGGGATATCATTTTTAATGATATTTTCATGTTGCATTTTGGTTTCTTTCAACGGGAAAAACTAAATTGATTTTCCAATAGATTCTGAAGAATTGCAGCAAGAGAAAGCTTCTTCAATCATTCTGAATAATTTCTTGTCTCAAATCAAGAGCATATATACACAGAAATTATTTTGTGATATTTCCTTTGAAGTTGAAGGACAGCACTTTCAGGCTCATCGAGGAATTCTAGCTGCTCGAAGCAAATATTTCACCAATATGTTTAATAGTTCGATATTTTAGGAGCAACAAATTTATTTACTTTAAAAATAGGTGGAATGAAAGAATCATTTACAGATACTATTCCAATCTCTGATGTTAAAAAGACTACTTTTGAAGGTATCTTAACCATTTATTTTCCCGAAACTTCAAATCAATAGCATTTTTGAATTTTATTTATACAAATGAGATTGACCAGAGTGAGCTTGAAATTATGATTGAATTATTCGAACTGGGTGAGAAATGGTCAGTCTTGGACCTTAAAACCAAATGCGAGGAATTTTTGAATCAAAATATTTCTCAGACAAATTTGATCAAGATTGAAAAGCTTGCTGAATTATATGACAATGAGGTACTAAAGGATCAAGTAATCAAGTTTATGGTCAAGAATTTCAAAGATTTGGAAGATAAAAGTCTTTTGGAGGAATTACCCAAATCTCTCTTTATTAGATTCACTACTTCTATCGTCAAAAATACATCTTCTTAATTGCATTGATTATTTTTAAGGATTAATAGTTCATATCCAGGACAAATTTTAGACTTGAAGAAAAAAGAATTTAAACCCATATTTTAGAATTACAATAATATAAAGACAGAATCTTTCATTTATTTTAAATAAATTAATTTAATTCGAGTAAACATAATCTATCAGACCTGAAAAGATGCAGTCACTTTTCGGATTATCTTCCCAAACAGCCTCTCAACGCCCAATCGACCCTCCAATGATTCGAGATAAACAGCCAACTTGGACTAGGGTAACCACTCGAAGCAGCAAAAAGCGTTATCTTCACACTTCGACTGTCTTTAAGCATTACATTATCACTTTTGGAGGATCAAAAGACAACGACGGCTTCGATAGTACATTTGGAGACATTGTTGTATTTGACATCAATACCTATGAATGGAAGCGAGCTAAAACAAAAGGACGTCCTTTAGCCCCAAGATATGCCCACACCGCATGTATGTATAATGAAAATACAATGGTTATTTTTGGAGGACATAATGACAATATAACTCTGGATCAAACCTTATTCTTGACTTTAGACGAAGAAAACAGTAAGAGTCCTGCTTGATTTAGTATCTAATTTTCCCCTCAAGTCTATAACATACAAGTTGAAGATAAGTGGGACAGAAACAATACTGGAGATTATGCAAGATGCAGACACACAGCCAATGTATTTGAGAATAAAATGTACGTGTTTGGTGGTCTTGATAAGAACGGAGACAGTACCAACACTCTTTGGTCATATAATCTAAATCAAACGACATTTGGTGCACCTGAATGGAAAAAATGTAAAACTGCTGGAAACATCCCAGGTAACTTTCTTTTTGATTATCGAGATGACTAAATCTATCCTCTTAGATGAAAGATATGGACATTCAAGTGCTGTTTATAACAACTGTTTATATATCTTTGGAGGTTACAAGACTCAATCAGATGAATTCTTAAGCGATTTATACATTATGGATCTGAGTATCAACCCTTCATTACAACTCGGCCCTAAATTATTTTAGATGCTTTGGTATGGGATCGTGTGCAAATGCCAAGTTCTCCAAATCCTCGAAGAGGAATGACTCTTGTTGGAAAAAATGAGAAACTCTACATGTTCGGAGGCTGTGATTATAATGGAGGCCATTTAAATGATCTTCATGTCTTAGACCTGAGTAATCTTCAGTTGAGAATATTAAATCTAACAAGGATAGATGAATATACATGGAAATCAGTCGTAACAAAGAATAATAGTCCTGATGGTAGAAGTCGCCATTCTGCAGTCTATTATGATGAAGGCATGTTTATCTGGGGAGGTTCTGGTCATGCTTATCATTCCGATATTTATCATTTGGATCTTCGTAAGATGAATGATTGAATTAAATTCTTAAAAATTAGGTTTATTGGAACGTGAAGGAAATGGAGATACTTATCAAGATTATGTGACACAAATTCAGGATTTGTACACAACAATGAAGTTTGCTGATATTGATTTTGTTGTGGGAACTGAAAGATTTTCAGCTCATAAACTTATTCTGGCTACTCGAGCTCCTTTCTTTGCTAAATTATTCAACAGTAAGTTTTCTTTGAAGCTTTTCCTAATTCTTATAAAGATGGAGGCAAAGAATTTAATGGAACAGAAATCGTTATTGATGATGTCTTAGTTAGTTCTTTTGAAGGTATTATTTTATTGTGAACCACAAAATCCTTAACTCTCTTCAAAGCAATGTTAGAATATATTTATTCAAATAGAATTACAATTAATGCTGAAAATGCCATTGATATATTCCAATTAGCCAATAAATGGGGTATCAAAAAACTTGAAAACCAATGTCAACGATTCCTTACGGACAACTTAACTCTCTCGAACTATGTAGAAGTTGCCAATGTCGCTGCTAAGGTTGGTGCAGAAGACCTCATTGAGACAGCTGTTGAGTTTGGAACACAACACCTTGATGCTTTGCAATCCGATAAATTAACGGGTCTATCTCAATCTATCCTCGTCAAAACTATCTTTAAAGTCAAAGATATGAGAAATGCTTGTCACTGTAGATCTAGACGTAGATGTAGATGCAAATTCTCTAGATTTAACTAAATACAGAGTTTATTTTTCTATAAAAATTTTTCTTCATTCATAACACAATATGAAAAACAAACAAAAATTTTTTGAAATAAAATTATTTCTTAGAAGATTCAACAGCTTTAAAAAGAGCTTTAACAAGAATTGAATTTGGAAGAGAATATAATGCTGATGATTTTTCGAGATCTTTCAGGTGTTTTAACGCAAATTTCATTGCTACATCCATTAATTTTGGAGTACCAAGACTTTCTGCCAACTGGGCAAGTTCCTTGAAATTTTCCAATGAAATTATATGCATCAAATACTTCTCACATTTATCTCTCAACCCAATTATATTCCATTTATCTGCCAATCTAAATAAATCCTTGGCCAAATCTTCATCTAATTCCACATTTTGTCCATAAATATATTTGATCAATGCTGAAAAAGTTGCAATTGAAATATCTGTAATTTGAATTTCTTTTGAATGGGATTCAAGCATTTCACTTGTAAACATATTTTCAAAATATTTGCATTGTGCTGAAAGTATCACCTTATGACAACAAATTTTTTTCCCTTCCACCACAAATGTCACATCAGAAAATTGCTGATTAAATGCATAAGATTTCATTATCTTGGCATCATTATTTGATATTATTCTCATTCTCTCCAATCTTCCTATCTCATCATTATTATCTGCTTCTATTTGATAGTTAGATAACTCAAGTCCAAGATTTACTGAGTTTTAAGCGATAGATATTTGAGAAACAACCACTTGGAACTCCACCTCCCCAGATAATCAAATCATTCTTATACACAATTGCAGAATAACTAATTCTTAGAGTTGGACCAGTATTTCTTGCTAAAATCTGATCCCATGTATTCTCAACTACAAAATTGTTATGATCGCATTTCCATAATATCCTTACTTGTATCATAAACAAATAGATCATTAAAACTGCCATCTTTTCCTCTTCCACCAAAGACATAGATCTCAGCATCATATTCTTGGATACAAATTGCATCCCTTGCCATTGGTGGATTTCCTTTTGGTTCAAGCTTTTCCCATACAAATGTCTCTAAATAAATAAAATCAACAAACTGTCTCTCCCCTTTCCTACTTAAATCTAAAATCAAAATTTCATTTAGATAGATTCCAGCAACTGGTTGAGGGGCATAGCCTCCAAATACATACATTTTATCGCGAATTATTAGACTTGAATGTCCATGACGCGCATCTAATCTCATTATACTTCTCTTGAGAGAGCTCAAATTTACCTGGTTGAAATCCTCGAGTTGCACAAACTGCCCATTCAAAAGAAGCTAAAAAAAGCTGATCTTAATGCGCAAAAAATTTCAAATCTATACTCAAATTCATTCGAAGTAAGGTCTTTGTAGAAGTTTTTCTTTCATCTTTTCCTCCAAATACATACATGTTATTCTTGTAAATATTCACTGTATGTCTTGTTCTTGCTATATCTCCAATATTTCCTCCATCATTTATCACACAAATCACAGAATCCACTAATTTGAAGTTCAGGCGTTTTGGGGTCAAATATGAATAAATTTACTTGCTGCACTGTCAAACTTCATCATCAGTGTTTCTTTTAATATACTTGGTGGTGGACCGCTAACTTGTCCACCATATATCACGAATGTATCTTTTCCAAAAATGTCTCCAGCATGTCCATATCTTCCAAGTGGCCTCTGGCCCAAAATTTCCACAGCCTTCCAAGTATTTGTCTCAAGGTTAAAAGCTATCAGGTCATCCAATGATTCACGCCCATTGCCTCCTCCAAATGTGAGAATGTACTTGTCAAAGAGAATTGAAGTATGCATCCATCTTTTTCCAGAATTCGCACAATCGACTTCTGACCATTCTGGCTTATATCTACTCTTGACAAGTTCTAATTCAGGACCTGATGGTGATGATTCCATTTCAGTTATTTTATCCATTATTCTCAGGATTTACAATTTTTCCGCTGATTAATTTATTGTACAGAAAACAAATATTGAAATAAATTTAGACTTGAATCTCTCAAACCTGACTTAACCCCTCAAAAATACTTTGTTCTTGTTTTCAACCAAATAAAGCTCCATTTTTGCAGTTGATCAAGCTTTGCTTATAATTAAGATTTTCTCTAATTAATCCACTTGTCAAAAAATAAAATTAGAAAGAACTTTCTTTGGAGAGCCAACGAATGATTTGTAGCGTTTTCATAAATTTAAATATATGATTGTCCTTTTGAACCTCCTCCTTCTTTAATCGAAGTTTCCATCACCAAATTCATTTGATTCATACTTTACCATCTCTGTTTGCATCCATATTTTTTCAACTTTGGTTTCCATAAATGCTTGTAAGCACCAAAGAGCCTTTTGGTATTATAAAATGTCAAAAGAATAATTCTGCTTATTTGCCTAGAAAAATCAAAAGTTATTCAACTTCTTCTTTTTTCTGAAGCCAAAATTATCATTTTTCCTTATTAGGTTAATTAATTCTATCAAATTCTACAAGATAAATAAATCCGCTTTTCGTCTCTTTATAATGATTAAAAGAGCAAAACCGCAATATCTTACAATGACTCAAAGTAAGCTCTCCAATATGACAGCAATCTTACTCAACTAGATTCACTAACAAAAACTTCAAAACCTCGAGCCATTTGGAATGAAATCCAAAGCTCAGATGAGAGTGGTAAGAGGTGTCTTCATACCTCTATCGTTTTCCGTCATTATATCATTACATTTGGTGGCGGAGGTAGCGACGGTATTGAAGAAGCTCTCAACAATGTTATTGTCTTCGATATGGACACTTATGAATGGCACGAAGCTGAAATCAAAGGCTTCAAACCTGAATCTCGATGGGGACATAGTGCTTGTCTCTATGAAGAAAACAAAATGGTCGTTTTCGGAGGTATCCACAAAGTGGGACTCCTCAATGAAACTCTTATCATGACCTTATCAGATCATGGATCCAGTATTTGAGATATTTGCTAACTTGAAAACTCATTATTTAATCATAGGAATCTCTATTGAATGTGAACTTGCAAAGACAAGAGGCTCTTCTGGGCTGAATAGATGTCGACATACGGCTGATTTCTACAAAGATGAAATGTACATTTTTGGTGGTATTGAAGAAACTGACAACAATCTTAATCATCTCTGGAGACTTAACATGAGTTCGGACAAATCTTTTGATTTCGCATATTCATAACTTTTTATAGAGGATATGATTTGGAGAAAATGTAAAACCACAGGAGAACAACCAAGTAAGTGTTTCATAAAAACCAATTTTCTCAATCAATTTATCTCTAGAGAAACGTCATAGTCATCGAAGTGTTGTATATCAAGATAAGTTCTATATGTTTGGAGGCTATCTGATTTCAGACTCTCGAAATACTAATGATTTGTTTGTTTTGGATCCAGAAGAATTACATTGGGAAAGAATCAATCCTCAAGGATTTGAACCAGGACCAATGCGAGGAATGTGCCTTCAAGAAAATAAAGGCAAAATGTATTTGTTTGGAGGACATGATGAAGATACTTATTCAAATGAATCATTTGTTTATGATATCGATGAAAATAAATGGGATAAAGTTCAAACCAAGAATAAGCCTCCATCAATCAGAACAAATCACACTGGTGTTCTTTATGAAGACGGACTTGTCATTTGGGGTGGAGTTAATACTGATGAATATTTCTCCTCCATTTACTATCTTGATCTCAGTAAAATCTTTAAATTGTTAAAAAAAGGAATAACATCATTAGAACCACTTGAAAAACGCCAAAATGAACCAGGATTCCTTTCACAGATTCAGGAATTATATTTGAATGACCTTCATTCAGATGTCTCTTTTGTTGTTGAAGAAAATTCCTTCCCTGCTCATAAAAATATTCTTTCTGTTCGATGCAAATACTTTGCCAATATGTTTGCAAGTGGAATGCAAGAATCAAGAAGAGATAGTATTGAGCTTCCAGATATTCAAATCCCAACTTTCAAAGGTAAATTTCAACATCTATTAGACACTTACCATTTCAAAGCTGTTCTGGAATATATTTATTGTAATGAAGTGAAATTAACAGAGAAATTAGCTATTGATCTTTTGGAAATTTCGAATAAATGGCTTCTATCTGAGCTTCAAGATCAATGTGAAGTGTTCTTAGGGGAAAATCTCACTTTGGAGAATTTTAGCCAGATCGCTGAACTAGCCCAAAAGTTCCCTACAATGCATCTCATGAATTATGTTGTTGATTTTGGATCCCAAAATCTCGAAAGACTCGAAGAGAAAGAAGATTTATATAAACTTGATCAATGCACACTTGTCAATTTTATTTTTAAAGTGAGATGTCAAGATGCTTGCAAATGTAAAGATCTCTCACAACATGCATAACATAAAAATTTATTTCAATATTACTTCCTACTCTGTATACAAAATAACTAACTATTTGAGCTGAGGTCTCATTTTGAAGACAGTTTTTACCAAAATACTTTGTGGAATTTTATACAAGTCTTCACTCTTTTCTAATTCCTCCAAATTTTTTAATCCGAAGTCTACAAGAGCATCTGTTAACTTTGATGCCCATAGTTTTTCTGCCAATACTGAGATTTCATAAAAATTCTCAACACTCAAAGTCTCCATCAAAAATCTTTCACAATCTTGGAGTAAAGTCACCATTGACCATTTATCAGCAAGCTCAAATAATTCTCTTGCTAATTTATCGTTTAATTGAACTTCATGTCCATAAATATATTCTAAAAATGCCGCAAAGGTTGTCTCTTGTACTTCAGAAATTGTCAAAGTTTTATTCTGACTCTCAGACATTCCACCTATGAATTCAAGTTAGAATATATAACATTTCCTTCAAGGTTACTTTTAAACATATTTTCAAAATATCGACATTGAGAAACAAGAACCATCTTATGACAATCCCATTTTTGTGTTTCAACTTTTATTATAATATCTGAAAGAGCTTTATTATTCAAAAATGATTTGAAAATTGCCGCTTTCTCTTCAGATATTACACCTTTCTTCTTATTACTTGTTGACTTGATCTCTTGTCTATCATTACTCGATAAAACCGAGATATGATAAATATCATTAAAATAATTCATATTTTGATGTCTTCCTCCAAGAATAATCAACCCATTATTTTCAGCAACACAAGCGTGATCTGAGCGTGCACATGGGCCTCCATTCTTTGTTTGAATTTGATTCCATATCCTCATGCTAGGATTGTATGAATAGAGATCACTCAGTGAGCCAAGGTCTGAAATTCCTCCAAACAAATAAAATTGCCCTTTAAATTCCACAAAACTCATCCCTTTTCTTTCACTTGGAATATTCCCTTTACATTCCACTTTATTCCATTTATAATCATCTATTCTCATTTCAAATTTATCTATACGTCAATATCTTTACCAAAATTCAAAGTCCATAAATCATTCAAACTCGTCGATCTTTGATCACATTCTCCTCCAAAAATATACATTTTATTCTTGTAAATTATATTCCCATGTCGACTCCGACTATCTATAAAATGTTCGCAAATTATCCCCCTTGTCCCCAAAAACCTGGAAAATCTTCAGTTATGCCAGAGCTTAAACATTGAGTCCAAGTAAAATTCTCTATTCACATTATTTTCCTCCTGTACAACAAACTAGTACCAAGATTAAGTCTCCATAGTTGGTTGCTACTTGTTCTATTTTGATCTTTTCCTCCAAATAAATACATATATTTGTCTTTTATATGAGCAGAATGATAGAATCTAGACAGATCTTGACCCCTTTCATGTTGCACTTCTTCACAATGTATGAACAAAGCTATTTAGTTTTATGCTCAAACTTGCAAATCATTTTTACGTTGTTTTTCATCTAGAGTGATGACCAAAGTGCTATTCAATGTATTCTCTCCATCATGTCCTCCAAAGATTATTAATTTATTTTTCTCATAGAGACACGCTGAATGTCCATGTCTTG
>PJUD01000682.1_pt1 | contig 14645 bp, 2 predicted proteins | sample 1512341 | NCBI WGS metagenome assembly PJUD01 (sample SAMN08177675, study PRJNA422409) | Feces metagenome, whole genome shotgun sequencing project. | isolation source: Chicken feces (3) enriched on wood chips: beechwood xylan treatment | host: Gallus gallus | place: USA: Madison | collected 2015-01-15 | reverse complement strand
TTTTTTAATAATTATTTTATTAAATTAACATATTACTTATTTTTTTTTTTTTAATAATTTGATTTATTAAGATTGAGAACTCCATCATTTCCTTAGTGAATAATTAAGCTCAATTAAAAATTTCATCTTCTGAATCTTCTTTTCTGGAGAAAAGAGACGAAGAATGATAATCAAATTATTTGAGAAAGGGTTGGAGGCCAAAGAAATTGAACTGAAAAATTGTCACAAAGTCAGGGAAAAGTAAATCAAAAGACATGAGTTTTTATTTCTGAAAAAATCATGAATCTCAATAAACTATTGGAATTATGAAGAAAGAGAATATTTCAAAAATGATTTGATCTGATTGATGGAGACAGGTTTTGCCTTCAAAGAAGCGAGTTTTAACGAGAATAAGAGGGAGTGCCCAAAACTTTTATGATTTATTTCAAGGGGTTTCATCTCACATCGATGCCAAATAAAATTCTTTGAAATTTTTTGTTGAATTGGAAAAGTATTTTTAAAAGCAAGAAAATTTCAAAAGTGGAAATTTTGAGGAGAACAATAATTTAAAAAAATTTTTTTTCATTTTTTTTACAAATTTTTTTCTTCCAAAGAACACATAAAAAATATTGAAATTATTTTTCTGGAAGGGTTTTTTCTTTTTCAATAAGCTCGTTTTCAAGAAGAAAAAACTGAAGGGAAACGAAGTTTTGTCAGTTTTCAATAATAGAATTCTAAAAATATTCATCGAAAAGAAAATTTCTCTTCAAGAAACTTTTCAAAAATGTCAATATAAAACACAATAGTAGAGAATATGCCTTTTAATTAAAAATAAATTAATACTTTCATATAAATATGCTTTGAACAGGAAAAATGAAATTAGTTAGATTCTTTATTTGCCCAATAAGGTTGAGGTAATGGGCTCCTGGATCGCTTTATTCTCGGTTCTGAACCTCCCCGTTTTCGAATAAAATTATTATTTGACTGGAGAGACGGGTCGAAATTTTGCATAACAAATCCTGAAGGATTCCGACTTTGATTGTAATTTTGATTCCTATTTCTATTTTTAATCATCTCTTCTCGGATACTCTGATAAGATCGAGTCTTATTTTTTGGGATTCGAGTCACTACCCTTTGAGGTTGAGAAGCTTGAATCTCATGTCTTGAATCTTGGGATGGAATAAACCGTTTTGGTGAAGGAAGGGAGGGGATCTCAGACATGATTCTGGGCCTTCTGGGGTTTATTCTGCTCCTAGAGTGGATTGTGAGATTATTCTGTGGCTTTTGGAAATAGAAGTGATCAGGAGGTGTCATGGTATTTAAGCTTTCCATGCTGGAGTTTTGAGATAAGTCAATAGTGGCTTCTTGAGGATGGATTTTGTCAAGCTCTCCAAATAGCAAGATTTTGGCCATTTTGAAGGGGTTTCTGATACCTTGAGCCCTCATTTCTTTCCAAGTTTTATAAGCTTTTATTAAAAATAAAATCCATTCAAAGGCCAAAAATGCCACTGCAGAGACATAAAAGATAATGATGATAGCAATGATTATATTCCCAAGGTTAAATCGAGCGTCAGGATCGTCAGCTCCCTCTCTGTCCATTTTGGCAAGTGCCAATACACAGACCAATTCGATATCTCCGAGAATTTCATTGAGGAAGAGCTGAATGATATTGACTCTGTTTTGTAAAGGTTTGTAATACAGTAAATAGCCAAAGATCAAGAGATTAATCGCGTTGAGAAGTATGCTCTGAATGAGTGGATATTCGTATAAATTAGCAATAATTCCAAAGAAGAGTAATGTCCTTATGACATATATCACCATATAAGCCAGCGAAAAGAGCGATTCTTGTTCGATTTCTTCATATAGGATTTCATATCCTTTCCACTTTTCCAACCAGAAGGAGGTTCTTTTTTGTTTTTGGTTATGGAAAAAAGCAAGTAAAATTTTGAAGCAGATTCCCAAAATAACAAAGATGAAAAATATCAGAAGCAGAGTGACAATCAAAGAGACGATTGATACCGTAGAGCCAATAGGAGTATTTCTCATGTACAATGAGGCATAGAAAATAATGTCGCCACAATCTGCACAAATCATAGCAAGGAGGGTATTCCATTTTAGCGATTGGATGACTCTGGTTATAAGGTGAGAAACTTTGCGATTTTTCTTGAATAGTCTTCTTAATCCAAGAAGAGTTAAGAGAATAAATATGACAACGATAGCAGTCGTCATGAGGTCCCACATATTGTTGATAAAGTTTGACTCCAAGTCGTATTTTTCAAAGACGTCAGGAAGAGGGTAATCATCCAGTTTGTCTTGAACCCAATTTGGAATACTAAAGTCAATATTTAAAGAGATGAGCTTCGCACCATTTGCCTCAAAAAGCATTTTAAGCCTCCAGGGATAATTTATTCTCATATATCTGATATATTGGATTATCGTCGAAAGCTGGACGAGCAATGGCGATCTCGAACCGCTCAACTCTGGTATCAAGATAACTTTTATGATTGCGCTTGTAACTTGGCCAAGTGGTTCAAGGATTCCTGTTATTGTTTCTATCTTTTCGATTTCTGAAGAAAGAGTTGAAGCAGTAATATGGCAAACCTTGATAGTGTTGATTATTTGTCTGACATAAGGAAACTCACAAGTATCATGGCACTCTTTTTCAAGGTCATAAAACCATTCAGAGGGACGAAGACAAGGCTTGAGACATTGATAAACAGAGTCTCTATAGAGGAGAAAATATGGAAAACTGCATTCTTTTCGGCAAAACAAGTCTTGATACCAATAAATATTTGGCATGTCACAAGGAAGGAAACAAAAGAAATTGCCAGAGAGGTCGAATTTGACCAAAGGAATCGGGCATTGACTTGAACAAGACTGATTCCAATACAAATATTCGGATGGTTGGCATGTATACCAGCAGAAATTCCTTTGTTTAGTTATACCCTGTGTTTCTGGGGATAATGGTGAAGGACACGTGTTGATACACGACCCATTCCAGAAGAGATACTCTGATGGTTGGCATAGATACCAGCAAAAATTTCTACTTGAAGATGCTCCCTGCTGCTTTTCTGGTGCTAAAGGGTAGGGGCAAGTGTCGATACAAGACCCATTCCAATAAAGATACTGAGTCTCAGAGCATGTGTACCAACAAAAGTTCCTTTGCTGAGAAGTTCCTTGTATTTCTGGGGCTAGTGGCGAAGGGCATGTGCTCATGCACGATCCATTCCAATATAAATAATCTGAAGGCTGGCATGAATACCAGCAAAAGTTTCTGCTTGAAGAAGAGCCTTGCTGAGTTTCTGGTGCTAAGGGGTAAGGGCAGGTGCTAATGCAAGATTCATTCCAATACAAGTATTCTGATGGTTGGCATGGGTACCAGCAAAACTTCCTTTGCTGAGAAGTTCCTTGCGTTTCTGGGGATAAAGGTGAAGGGCATGAACTAATGCACGACCCATTCCAGTACAGAAATTCTGATGATTGACAATGATACCAGCAAAACTTTCTCTGCTGGGAAGTCCCTTGTGTTTCTGATATCAAAGGAGAAGAGCAACTATTCACACAAGAGCCGTTCCAATAGAGATACTGAGTTTCAGAGCATTGGTACCAGCAAAACTTTCGTTGCAAAGAGGTTCCTTGTGTTTCAGGGGATAAAGGCGAAGGACATGTTGCAATACAAGATCCATTCCAATACAAATATTCTGATGGCTGGCATTGATACCAACAAAAGTTTCTTTGTTGAGATGTCCCCTGTGTTTCAAGTGATAAAGGTGAAGGGCACGTCGAAAGACAAGAGCCATTCCAATAGAGGTATTGGGAGCTTGAGCAAGGGTACTCACAGAATTGTTTGCCTTTATAAGTTGTTGGAATGAGAGGACTTGGGCAAGAACTCAAACAAGATGTATTCCAATAAAGATATTCATTTGAAGCACATTGATATGTGCATTCAAGAAAGGTATTCACAGTTGCTCCAACCATTGCATAAGACCCATAGGATGTAGTATAAGAGCAAGAGGGAAAACAGCTCTGATCCCACCAGACATATTGTCCTGGGCAAGGGGTCTCACAGTATGTGACCCCTCCTAATAGCTTAATTGAGAGAGGATAATCGCAGGCTGGATAGCAAGTTGTCTCAACAAGATATGATCCAGTAGAGCACAAAGTACATGTTGTAGTTGTGTCAGAGCATCTTCGACAGCTGGTTGAGCAAGAAGAAGAAGGAAAGCAGAAGCCATAACTAGCAGGCTGAATAGAGTTGGCAGAAGTCGTACAAGAAGTAGAACAGCGACTTGATGAGAGATAAGAGGAAGGGACCCCTGGGGCACATAAGCTAAAATAAGGAGCACTATTCGTTAGAAACTCAATTTTGATGTCTCTGAAACCAAAAGATTCGTTCGAAGAGTCTTCGTCACTATAGCTGATCATTTTCAAAGTAAGCGAAGATGCAGAGTGAGGATATGCCATAGAGAATGTAAATACAAAATCTGTATCGATTGCACTTGATGCCTTTCCACAAAGAGGGTATGTGCCTGAGTAGGTGGAGTAGAAATTCCACCCCATAAGCTCGTTTCCATCGATGGATATGCTGAAATAATCAAAGCCAAGGGCACCTCCCACATAATCCCAGCTATCAAGTTGGTAAAATCTCATTTGTATATATATCTGGTGATGAGTTGGGAGAGAAGAGTAGATTCGCTGAAAGTACTGTCCGGAACTACCTCCCAACACATTATATCCTCCCATGATATAACTACCGGCGCAGTTATAAAACTTCACACCTGCTGTTCTATAACTTGATAAAGTCCAAGCAGCTGTTTCGGTAGTGAAGTCTGAGAGGGTATTAGTCTCGAGATCATAGAAAATATTCCCTAGTGACGGTTGAAGAAAATTTTAAAATCAAGAAAAGAGATACCATCCCAATGAAAGCAAGAAGTGATTTGGATGAATAAGATGAGGGTGAGAAGAAGAATTATTGAGAAACTCATGGTAAAATGGAGCAAACGATATTTTGTTTATTATAAGATGATGCAACAAATAAAATTTTAACTAATTTTTGTTCTTCGAATAAAATTGTGAGACACTAAGAATACAAACTTTAATTTAAGAAAGGTCTTAATATTTATCACAAGATTAAAATTTTTCTATATTTCTGGAGGGAAAGGTCTGATTGATGCTCTCTTTTGACATCTGGTTTTTAAGACTCAAACTCACATCCGTTGAGAATGTGATCCTTTGGATTAAAGTAGACTATTTTTATTTCAAAATTCGTCCCAAAGGTATCCTTTTTGGGAGCTTTGACTTTCGATTTTTTTGTTTTTTGGTGACAGATGAATCTAAAACATCTTCAAAATTCTTTCAAAAGGAGACGAGCAAAAAAAAATAATTGTTTTTAATTGTTAAACCCTTCTTTGTTTTGAAAATTTCAAAAAGCATTGAGGAAACTAACCACTTGAAACTTCTTTGAAATTATCTTTTGAAAGAAGTATTCGAGCCTAAGCCTCCTTCTTATCAATCAATTCTTCATAAATAACAATTTTTCTGGAAGCTTTATGGTTTTAATTATTCTCTCTTCAAAAGGATTTAAGATTCACTTTGTTAAAGAATCCGATTCTTGGAAATAAAGGAGACATTGTTTTCTTTTGAGTTTCTGTTGATCTGTTTTGATCCAGAAATTTCATATTTAAATTTCAAGCTGAATAAGGATTGATTTTCAGATCTGATTGGAGCATATTCGGATGACGTCGAGCGTTTCAAAGGTTTTTCATAATAATTAAAATTTTTCAAGTTTGAGAGGGAGAAATTTTTCAAAAAGAAACAATCTTTTTTTTTTTTGCTTCAAAGTTAAAATTTGGCTCACTCTGATGTCACTAAAATAGACCTAGTGCTCATATGAAGAATTTTTTCATGAAATGAGATAATGGTTCTCCTTTATCTTTTGCCATCATTATTATCCAAATCTTCAATCGGAGTGGTTTATTAAAATGAGAACACGTAGTGCCTTTGAATTTCTCTCAACGAAAAACTATTTGTCATCATTCGGACTCCGTTCACGATGTAACAGAGTTTTCTGAGGGTTACTAAAAAGTTTTATTGAAACATTGAATAATAGGACATTGTCTCTGAAAGATGGAGTATGTTTTTTACTGGAACAAATTTTTTATGGAGAGGCTGAGAGATGAAGTAAAGGAAGGAGACGATGAGAAAAAAAAGACTATAAGTTTGATTTTTTAGATTTCCCTCTCTATCTGAGCAATAAATTCAATTTAAAGGTAAATTGATGGAAAAAACAATGTGGAACCCTGAGGAATTGTACCAAATATCTATTCGAAAGCCATCTTTGCTTCAAAGAGAACCAAGGTAGAAATAAATTTTCAACGTTTAAAAAGATCAAATTGGTGTATGGAAAACAATATATTCTGTCCCTCAACAAATTATTTGACCTGTGGAGAAGCTTCTTTCTCCGGGTTTTTTGCGTGAAATTTTTATTTTATTTTTCTTAGAAATCTCTGTTTTTGGCCCTGTCAACAAGGCTTTGATGTATGTTCAAATTTATTCTCAGATTCCTTTGGCAGTGATTTAGAATGTAGAGTTTTCTTGCAAATGTTTTGAGAAGTCCGAATCTCAATCTAGGAAAAAAGGATTTTTTTTTCTCGAATAGCCGTGGGTCAAAGAGAAATGAGGGACATAGGATCTTGAATTTCAAAGAAATATTTGAATTATTTCCTTCTGATTACTCTTCACTTTAAAATAATGTCTTTTGAGATTTTAGAATTTTTCTTTTCTTTTGCAAGAATTTTATTTTTTCTGAAAATTTTTGTTGACAGAATTTTTTTTGAGAAAAGGAAGACGAAAATTTTTTTTTGAAAAAATTTACAAAAAAAGAGACGGTCAATTTTTTTCAATTTCCAAAAAAAGAGACGGACAACTTTCTTTTTGAAAGAAAAAAGAGAGAAAATTATGAAAAAAGAAGGAAGACAATTTTTTCAATTTACAAAAAGAGACGGATCTTTTTGTTTGAAAGAAAAAAGAAAGAAAATTATCAAAAAATCTGAAAAAGATTTTCAGAAGTGGTTCTGATCGGGGAGAAAATCTCCTTCAATGAAAAATGTCTTTTGAATTTTTTTTTTCGTTCCAAAAAAGTTTTCTTGAGAAATTGAGAAAAAAAATTTCAGAATTTTTTTTTCTCTCAAATCTCAGAAGACAGTAAATGAAAGTAGAAGAAGAGAATTTTTGATTTTAATCAGTCTTGAAACTGAATTTTGAGTTAGAAACGGCTTTCCTTTAAATTGAGCAGTTAAAACTCTTTGATAAAATATTTTCGATTGAATTTTGGACTTCAACCACTAAAAAGAATTTTATCTAATGAGCCAAACACCTTTCAAATTTACTCAACGTACCCTCTCTTTCCCCTTTCTCAAAAGAATTCAGGATGAACTTGTTGGAGAAAATTCAAGCATCGTTTTTTCTCTACTTTTTTGTTGAGAAGAAAAAAGAAGAAATTTTAAGCATAATTCTAAAATATTCAAGTGTCGTTTTCTCAAATAAAAAAATTCCAAAAGAATCTCATTTAAAAAAGTGAAGATGTGAATCCAAGAATAACAAGTACATTTTCTTATAAATTATAAAATTAATTAAATTATTCATTCAACCAAAAAAGTTCATGCACTGGCGGACTTGATCTTTGAAATTGGGTGTGTGACCTTCCCCGATTTCGAGTTAAATTCACATTTGGCTGGAGAGATGGATCGAAATTCTGTCCAATGAATCTCGAAGGATTTCGACTTGGATTCCTATTTTTATTTCTAATTATCTCCTCTCGTATGCTGTGAAAAGTTCTCGTCTTGTTTTTAGGTTTTCGAGTCACTACTCTATTTGATGACGAAGCTTGAATCTCTCCTTCAGTATTTTGATTTTGAGCAGAAATTTTCGAGCTATGAAATGGGGTAATACGTTTTGGTGAAGAATAGGAAGGGATCTCAGACATAATCCTGGGTTTTCTGGCTTTTATGACTTCGCTACCAGGATGAATGATGCTCTTGCTATGTGACTTTTGGAAATAATTATTCTGGAAATGAGCAGGAGGTGTCATGGTATTTAAGGTTAACATACTGGAGTTTTGAGATAAATCAAGCGTGGGTTCTGGAGGAGGAACTTTATCAAGCTCTCCAAATAGCAAGGCTCCGATCATTTTGAAGGGGTTTCTGATACCTTGAGCTCTCATTTGTTTCCAAATTTTGTAAGCTTGTATGAAAAAGAGAACTCCTTCGATGGCTAAAAATACCACCCCAAGCACATAAAAGGTCACTATAATAACAATTATGATATTTCCAAGATCAAATCGAGCGTATGGATCATCAGTCCCTTCTCTATCCATTTGAGCAAGTGCCAATACACAGACCAATTCGATATCTCCGAGAATTTCATTGATGAAGAGTTGGATTAGATTTGCTCTATTTTTTAATGGCTTGTAATACAGCAAATAGCCAAATATTAAGAGATTTGTAGCGTTGAGCAGAATGCTCTGAAGGAATGGATATTCGTATAAATTAGCAATAATGGCGAAGAATAGTATTGTTTTTATGATGTAGATTCCCATATAAGCAAGCGAAAACAGCGAGTCTTGTTCAATTTCGTCATAGAGGATTTCATAACCTTTCCATTTTTCCAGCCAATCTTGATTTTTTGGAGGGGTTCTTTTTTGCTGGTGATGGTGAAAATCAATCAAAATCTTCAAGCAAATTCCCAAAATCACTACTATGAAAGAAAGCACAAACAAAATTGTTATCAAAGAGATGATCGCAGTTGTATCATTAAGAGGAGTATTTTGAATGTGAAGTGATGAATAGAGAATAATATCGCCACAGTCTGCACAAATCATAGCAAGAAGGGTATTCCACCTCAAAGATTGAAGGATCTTTGTGATAATATGGCAGATCTTGCGATGTTTCTTGAGTAATCTTCTCAATAAAAGAAGCACGAATAAAGAAAATAGAGCAAGGAGAGCTGTTCCCATGAAATCCCATAAATTGTTTATGAAATTTGAATCCAGGTCGTATTTTTCAAAGACATCAGGAAGGGGGTAGTCATCAAGCTTGTCTTGAACCCAATTTGGAATACTAAAGTCGATATTTAAAGAGATGAGCTTCGCACCATTTGCTTCAAAAAGCAATTGAAGTCTCCAAGGATAATTGATCTTCATGTATCTGATATATTGAACTATTGATGAAAGCTGGACAAGCAATGGTGATCTTGGGTTGTTTAACTCTGGTATAAGGACAGTTTTTATGATGGCACTTGTGACTTTTCCAAGGGGCTCAAGGAGTCCAGATAATGATTCTATCAGTTTGAGTTCTGAAGCAAGAGTTGAAGCAGTAATATGGCAAACCTTGATCTCATTAATTAATTGCCTAGCATAAGGAAGCTCACAAATGTCACTGCACTTTTTTTCAAGGTCATAAAACCATTCAGAGGGACGAGGGCAAGGCTTGAGACATTGGTAAACAGAGTCTCGATATATTAAGTTATATGGAAAACTGCATTCTTTTCGGCAAAAGAAATCTTCATACCAGTAGATATTTGGCATGTCACAAGGGAGGAAACAAAATAGGTTGCCAGAAAGGTTGAATTTGACTAAAGGAATCGGGCAACGACTTGAACATGACTGATTCCAATAAAGATATTCAGTAGGCTGGCATGTAAACCAACAGAAATTCTTTTGTTGGATGGTCCCTTGAGTTTCAGGCGATAAAGGTGAAGGGCATGTACTCAGACAAGATCCATTCCAATACAAGTATTCTGAAGGTTGGCATGAATACCAGCAAAAGTTTCGACTTGAGGAAGAGCCTTGTTGAGTTTCTGGTGCTAAAGGGTAAGGGCAGGTGCTGATACAAGATTCATTCCAATACAGGTATTCTGATGGTTGGCATTGGTACCAACAAAAATTTCTCTGATGAGAAGTTCCTTGTATTTCTGAAGCTAAGGGGGAAGAACATGTAGTAAGACAAGATTCATTCCAATACAAATATTCTGATGGTTGACAGGGGTACCAACAAAACTTTCTTGGCAGAGACAAGCTTTGAGTTTCTGATGCCAAAGGAGAAGGGCAAGTGCTTGAGCAAGAACCATTCCAATACAAATATTGGGTCTCAGGGCATTTATACCAACAAAATTTTCTTTGTTGGGAGGTCCCTTGAGTTTCAGGGGATAAAGGAGAAGGACATGTAGAAAGGCAAGAACCATTCCAATAGAGATACTCTGATGGTTGACAGGGATACCAGCAAAACTTTCTTTGCTGATAAGTACCCTGTGTTTCTGATATCAAAGGAGAGGGGCAACTGTTCACACAAGAGCCGTTCCAATAGAGAAACTGCGAGCTTCCGCAAGGATATTCGCAGAATTTTCGGCCTTTATAGGTTGTGGGAATGAGAGGGCTTGGGCAAGTACTCAAACAAGATGTATTCCAATAAAGATACTCATTTGTAGCACATTGGTATGTACACTGGAGAAAAGTATTCACAGTTGTCCCAACCATTGCATAAGAACCATAGGACGTGGTGTAAGAGCAAGAAGGAGAACAGCTCTGATCCCACCAGACATATTGTCCTGGGCAAGGAGTCTCACAGTAGATGACTCCTCCGAGTGTTTTTGTTGAGAGGGGATAGTTACAGCTTGAGTAGCAAATTGTTCCAACAAGATACCATCCCGTCTGGCAGAAAGTGCATGTTGTTGTCGTGTCAGAGCATCTTTGACAATTGGTTGAGCAAAAAGAAGAAGGGAAGCAGAAGCCATAACCAGCAGGTTGGATAGAGTTGCCAGGAGCCGTGCAATAAGATGCGCACCGACTTGCTGAAAGATAAGAGGAAGGGACACCTGGGGCACATAAGCTAAAGTAAGGGGCGCTATTCGTTAGAAACTCGATTTTGATGTCTCTGAAACCAAAAGATTCGTTCATAGAGTCTTCGTCACTATGGTCGATCATTCGGAGAATTAGAGAAGATGCAGAATGAGGGTATGCCAGAGATATTGTAAATACAAAATCTTGTTTGAATACAGTGATTGGATTTCCACAGATCTCAAATGCACCTGAATAGGCATAATATAAATTCCAACCATTAAACGAGGCTCCATCAATAGATATGCTGAAATAATCAGAGCCGCTCTCTTGATCCCAACTGTCAAGTTGGTAAAATCTCATTTGAAGATATATCTGGTTATGAGTTGGGAGAGAAGAGTAGGTTCGCTGAAAGTACTGTCCAGCAATTCCTCCTAGGACATTATATCCTCCCATAATATAACTGCCAGCGCAGTTAAAGAATTTGACACCAGCTGTGACGTAACTTGATAAAACCCAATCTGCTGTTTCGGTAGTGAAGCCTGAGAGGGTATTGGTCTCAAGATCATATAGGATATTCCCTAGTGACAGTTGTAGTTGAAGGAAGCTTAAAGAAAATAAGTACCATCCCAATGAAAGCAAGAGCTGATCTTTATGAGGAAGATCGTGATTAGAAGAAAAATAGAGGTCATGATGAAGTGAAGAAAATATTATGAAAATGGAACGGGTTTGGAGTTGATTATGAAATGCTGCAATAAATAAAATTTAAACTGATTCTGATTTTCGGTTGACGTGGCCATATAAATTTTAATTATTAGAATAAAACAGGTGCTGAGATGATTAATTTTGAATAAGAAAGATTTAATTAATTATGAACAGATTTATATTTTTCTATATTTTTGGAAAGAACTGGTTAGCTGTGATCGATCTCAGAGAGACTCAATTTCATCTGTTGTTCAATGGAATCCTTTGAAGAGTGAGTAGACGAATATTTTTGAAAACTCCTCCAAAAATTGCCTTTTCGGAGAGTTTCTATGTTCATCTTTTGGTCATTTGATAACAGATGAACCTCTGAAATCCTTTAAAATGGAGAAGAGAAAAAACATAGTTTTTTTATTCAATACAAATTCTTTGAAATATAGAAAGTCATTAATCAACTTCCTTTTTTATACTCCCGATCAATCACCTCTTAATAAAGAACACATTTTTCTTGAAGGTCTATGGTTTTCCAAATAGAACTGAGTTTTTCTGTTGGAATCTCTGGAAGGTTTTGAACCAGAGGTTTCAAATTAAAATTGAATGACTGAGTTTTAAAATAACTCGATTTTGATTAGAGAATATTGGTCACATTTGAAAATCAACTTTAGTTTTGTGAAGTTTGAGAGGAGGAAGTTTTTCATAAAGAATTTTATAAAAATGAAACAATATCTTTTTTTGACTTCAAAGTTAAAATCTGAATGAAGACGTCTCTCTTTTTCTTTTGTTATTTAAGCGGAATGAACAACATAGGTTGAAATTTAATTGAATTCAAATTATGGCTCCTTTTTAAGAGAGAAAATTAAGGGGTGTCCATTGACAGAATGGATACCAAGGCCTCTTTCATTCATCAAACATTCCAAGACATGACATTTTCTGAACCTCTACATCCCTCAGAAGTGTGAAACCTTGAATATATGATCATAGATTTCTGATACAGTGAAAATGGGGAGACCTGAAAGATATGAGCAGGCTTTTCTGTCAAAAGAAAGGGATAAACATTGAAAGGAAATGAGGAGTAAAATTTGCGTTGCAAGAAACGTGATGAAACGAATTTTATTCAACTGTTGGTTGTCTTAATAAATTAAATTCAAACAAAAAATTCTGGAAAAAAGTTCGATCTCTCGAGAGATTAACTCAAACACTTTTTTGAAATAAGACAATTCTTATATCTCAGAAGATCGAGGCTTCAGAGTTGATTTTCAATATCCGAAAAGATAAAATTCATTACATAGAAAAAATTATTTTATACCTTAATAAAATTATTTTCTCTGTGAAGAATTTTTCTTCTTCTCAGACTTTTTTGTCTGAAACTTTCATTTTATTTTCCTTGAGAATATTATCAGGGTTTGATATATGCTCAAAACTGTTCTCAACCCTTTCGGAAGTTTTTTTTCTAAATGTGTTCGATCTCAAAAAGTTTTGTATAATTATTTCATTGGGATCTTTCTGGAAGCCATCAAATAGCAATTCTCCTTTCAATACAGCGTTTTGATCAAATGTTAACTTTCAAAGAAGTATTGGAAATATTTCCTTCTGATTACTCTGCTCACTTTAAAATGTCTTTTGAGATTTTAGAATTTTCTTGTTTTGATAAAATTTTATTTTCTGAAAATTTTGACTGAAACTTTTTTTTTAAAAAAAAGGAAGACGGATATTTTTTTTCATTCAAATTTTTTTTTTTAAGGAGACGATGATTATTGTTTAAAACAAAAATTGTTCAGATTTTTTTTTCTGACGTTTTCGATTTCTAAGATTCTTTTCTGAAACTTTTCGGGATTTTTCTGATCTTTCCTCAAAAGGATTTTCAAACAATTTATCAAAAAACAAAAAAGAATTCACCAACTACTTTTCAATGAGCCATTCTTAAGAAGAAAATATTTTCATTTCCCTCCCAGAAAAAAAGAAAATTCAAAGATCATTTTTTTTTTCAAGTCTCAGAAAAATAAATTTCATGGATTATTTAAATAAATAAATTTTCTAAAGTAAAAAAACCAAAATTCTATATAGTTTCCATTTCAATAAAAAGTGCAGAATTTGATACAAGGAGAATGAATGCATTATCTTATGAATTATAAAATTAATTAAATTATTTGTTCAACCAAAAAAGTTCATGGACTGGTGGATTAGAATGTGGAATTTGAGTGTTTGATCTTCCCCGATTTTGAGGTAAATTCATATTTGGTGGGAGAGATGGATCAAAATTTTGTAAAATGAATCTTGAAGGATTCCGATTTCGACTCCGAATTCGATTTTGGCTCTGCTTCTGATTTCCATTTTTATTTCTCATTATCTCTTCTTGTATAGTTTCATAAGTTCTAATCTTATTTTTAGGTTTTCGAGCCATCATCCTATTTGGTGCCGAAACTTGAATCTCAGGTTCAATATTTTGCGCAGAAATCTTCGTAATACGTTTTGGTGAAGGACGAGCAGGGATATTAGACATAATCCTGGGTTTTCTGGCTTTTATGACTTCGCTATCAGGATGAATGATGCTCTTGCTATGTGACTTTTGGAAATAATTATTCTGGAAATGAGCAGTAGGTGTTATGGTATTTAAATTTAGCATACTAGAGTTTTGAGATAAATCAAGAGTGGGTTCTAGAGGAGGAACTTTATCAAGCTCTCCAAATAGTAAGGCTTTGATCATTTTGAAAGGATTTTTGATACCTTGAGCTCTCATCTCTTTCCAAGTTTTGTAAGCTCTTATGAAAAAGAGAATTCCTTCGATGACTAAAAATACCACGCCAAGCACATAAAAGGTAACTATTATCACGATAATGATATTTCCAAGATCAAATCGAGCGTATGGATCATCAGTTCCCTCTTTATCCATTTGAGCAAGTGCTAAGACGCAGATCAATTCTATGTCTCCGATGATTTCATTGATAAAGAGTTGAATGATGTTTACTCTATTTTTTAACGGTTTGTAGTAGAGTAAATAGCCAAATATCAAAAGATTTATGGCATTAAGCAGGACGCTTTGAAGGAATGGATATTCATAGAGGTTTGCAATAATAGCGAAGAAAAGTATTGTTTTTATGATATAGATCGCCATATAAGCAAGTGAAAAAAGCGA
>PJUD01000679.1_pt1 | contig 14677 bp, 14 predicted proteins | sample 1512341 | NCBI WGS metagenome assembly PJUD01 (sample SAMN08177675, study PRJNA422409) | Feces metagenome, whole genome shotgun sequencing project. | isolation source: Chicken feces (3) enriched on wood chips: beechwood xylan treatment | host: Gallus gallus | place: USA: Madison | collected 2015-01-15 | reverse complement strand
GATTTGGACCGCCGCCTCCGTGTTGCTTCTGTGCGCTTTCGCTTATCTGTTCGCTCCGCACGACCCTTACCAGATCGAGCTGGGCAAGCGCCTGCTGCCGCCCAGTGCGGAATATCCGTTCGGAACCGACTCGATGGGGCGATGTCTGTTGTCCCGAGTTCTGTACGGAGGGAGGACGACGCTCGGCATCGTGCTGCTGACTTGGTTGGCTACGTTGGCCGTAGGCCTGCCGCTCGGCATCGCCGTCGGCTTTTGGAGGGGCAGATTTCGTGCGCTAGGGGACAGCTTTCTGAACGTATTGGCTTCCATTCCCCCGATTGTCTACCTCATCGTGTGGATGGGCGCTTGGGGAAGCGGAACGAATACGGTTGTCGTCGCCCTGACACTCGCGTCTCTGGTTAGCTTGGTCAAGCTGGTCAAGGCGAGGGCGGAGATCGAGCGGGACAAGGCGTACGTCGTCTGCGCCGCTGCCTCGGGAGCCTCTCGCCTGCGCATTCTGTTCTGGCACGTGCCGCCGAATCTGATCCGGGAATCCGTCGTCCTGCTGAGTCTGATCAGCGCGGACATCGTGCTGATGATCAGCGGATTCTCTTTTATCGGATTGGGCATCGGGGAAGGCGGCATCGACTGGGGCGCCATTATGACCGATGGACGGACGGTCGCGCTGCTGCGGCCGGACATTATGCTGTACCCGCTGGCGTTGATCGTGCTGTGCGCATTCGCCTTCAACGTGCTGGGGGAAGAGCTGAAATAGGAGTGGATGGCGATATTGAAATTCGATCGATTGTCAGTGTCCGCCCCAGGGGGACGGCAATTGCTGCGCGAGACGACGCTTACTGTGAGGCGCGGAGAAGCGATCGGAGTGACGGGGGAGAGCGGCTCGGGCAAGACGACGCTGCTGAGGGCGGCGATGGGCGTTCTCGGCCGAGGCTGCGAGATCGACGGCGGAGAAATTCAACTGGACGGCCGCGCGGTGGACAAGCTCCCCCCGCATGAACGCAGGAAGCTGGCCGGGACGTCGCTGGGATTCGTGCCGCAGCTGCCGATGACGGCATTCGATTCCCGCATCGCGATGGGGAGGCAGATTCAAGCCGTCTATTGCAAGCGGCTGGGCTTAAGCCGCGAGGCCGCGACCGGGCTTGCTCGGGAGAAGCTGAGACAAGTGAATTTGCTCGATGCGGAGCGGGTGATGGGCAGCCGCCCCGGAGCGCTGTCCGGCGGTATGCTGCAGCGCGTCGCGATCGCGATTCTGCTCGGCTTGAACCCGCCTTTCATTCTGGCGGACGAACCGACTTCGGCGCTCGATCCGGATAACCGGGCAGCCGTCATCGCGTTGCTGCAGGACCTCAAGCCGACGTCCGGGCTGCTCGTCGTCTCGCATGACACCGAGGTGCTTGGGCGCGTCTGCGATCGCGTGCACGTTCTGCATGACGGAGAGCTGGTCGAAGAAGGAAATCTGGCGGAGCTGCTTGCCGCGCCGAAGCACGACTGGACGGCGCGATTCGCGGAAACCGCCGGGCAGCGGGAGGAAGGGTACTGGTCATGGGAGAGATGGTAGTCTCGAAGCTGTCCGCGAGCTACGGAAGCGGCCGCCAGCGCCCGGTATTGGCGCTGGATCAAGTGTCTTTCCGCTGGCGGGAAGGGGAGAGCATCGCCGTCATGGGCAGCAGCGGCAGCGGCAAGAGTACGCTGGCCCGCCTGTTGCTCGGATTAGAGCGTCCTTCCGCGGGAACGATCCGTCTGGACGGAGTCGACCTCGCCTCGCTGAGCGCCGGAGCTTGGCGGCCTTATCGCCGAATCGTGCAGGGCGTGTTCCAGGATGCCTCCGGAACGCTCAATCCGCGCTTCTCGGCATACCGCAACATGGAGGAGGCGCTGCTTAATTTGACGGACATGACGGGCCGAGAGCGCCGCCGGGAGATCGAAGGCTTGATGGAGCGCTTCAACCTGGAGCGGCAAATGCTGAAGGTGCCCGTACGTTCGCTTAGCGGAGGACAGCAGCGCAGATTGTCGCTGCTGAGGGCATTGTCGGTCCGACCGAGGTACTTGGTGCTGGACGAAGTGCTGAGCGGTCTGGACCGCGTGTCCTGCGATGCGGTGCTGGAGACGTTAGCCGATTACCGAACCGGCTTCGGCTGCTCGTACTTGCTGATTACTCACGATGCCTATAGCGCTTACCGGCTTGCGGACAGCTGCCTGCTCCTGGAGCAAGGGAGGCTTGCGGGCCGGGCGGTCAAGAGACCCGAGACGCTACAAGCTTTATAATAATCAATTTATCTGGAGGAGAGATCGAAATGCCAACCCGCTTATTCCGTATTCAAACCGCCGTTGCGCTGCTGTGCCTGCTGCTGGCGCTAACCGCCTGTTCGTCAGGGGGGAGCGACAGCAAGGATAGGGATACGCTCGTCATCGGCTACGTCGGGGAACTGAGCAATTTCTACCCGACGATGGTCGACATGCACAACAAGCCGGTTATCCAGCTCGTGTACGACATGCTCATACGTTATGAGAACGGGGAGTTCAAGCCGGGGCTTGCCACCGGGTGGTCGTTCAACGAAGCGGGCACCGAGCTGACGATGAAGATCAAGCAGGGCGTCAAATTCCATGACGGGGAGCCGCTTAACGCCGCGGCCGTCATTGCCAATATGGAGTATTACCGTTACGAGGGCAACGCCTCCTTCCTGAAAGCCGTCTCGACGATCGACAAGCTTGAGGCGCTGGACGAATATACAGTCAAGGTTTCCTACAAAGAGCCGTATTATCCGATTTTGCACGACCTGTGCACGCCTTATCTGGCTATCGTCTCTCCGAAATCGATTATTAAAGACGACTACATGAAGATGAACGGAACGATTGGAACCGGCCCATACGTTCACGAATCGTTCAAGAAGGGCGAGAGCACCGTATTCCGGAAAAACAAGGATTACTGGGACGGAGAGCCGGCCTATGAACGAATTGTCGTCAAGTATATTCCCGACGCCGCTACTCGGCTGAAGGCGCTCCAGACGGGCGAGGTCGACGTTATCTTCAGCTCCACGATGATCACGAACAACGAGTTTAAGCAAGCGACGTCGATGGCCGGCGTGAAAGGCGAAATGTCCGAGGGCAGTCGGACGAGGGCATTGGCGCTGAACGCGTCGGGAGAGAAGCTGGCCGATCTTCGGGTGCGCGAGGCGATCGTCTACGCAATCGACAAGAAGGAGCTCGGGGAAGGCTTGACTTACGGCTACGAGAAGCCGGCTGAAGAGATGTTCGAGACCCGCATTCCGAACATTACGAACGAAGGATTGAACAAGCGGGGCTTCGATGCCGCCAAAGCCGCCGAGCTGCTCGATCAAGCCGGCTGGAAGTTGAACGGGAGCACCGGATACCGGGAGCTTGACGGCAAGCCGATAAGCCTGAGGTTTACTTATGAGACGGGAGATACGTTCAACAAGGAGCTGGCGACCGCGCTGCAGGGCCAGTTGAAGAAGGTCGGCCTGCAGGTCGAGGTGGCGGGATCGGACGTGATGACGTGGTGGACGGAATGCGTCGAAGGCAAGTTCGACATTACGATTTGGGACTCCAAGGGAGCGCAGGAGGACCCGCATCATTTTATCGGACCGATGCTCGATCAGACCGCGCACACGGCGGCGCTGGCCCGCTTGCCGGAGGCGGACGAATTCAACGCCCGTATTTTACAGGTGCAGCATACGCGGGACGACGCGGCAGTGACGTCCGGTTATAATGAGCTGCTTAATTTCCTGAACGACAAGGCGATCGTCGTTCCGGTTACGCGCGCCAAGGAATTGATTTTGTACCGCGAGGACAAGGTGGCGGACTACTCGTTCGGCGGACTGGAAAACGCGTTTAATCCGATGGGAGTGCGGAAAGCCGAATGATCGGCAAAGGAGAAAGATAGCTATGGCTGGCAACGGAAAAAAGAAGGGAATTGCGAGATTGCTGGAGTTGGCTGGCCAGAAGAGAACCCTGCTCGTCGCGTCCGCCGTTCTGTCCACTTTCAGTATGCTCGTCCTGCTCGTTCCTTTCCTGGCGATCTATCGGGTTCTGGCGGAATTTCTCGAGCATGCTTCGGCTCCGGGCCGGATCGACGTTGCGTTGATCAAACGTTGGTCCTTAGTTACGGTCGTCAGCCTCGTCGCGGGGTTTGCGCTCATGTACGCGGGCGGGATGGCTTCGCATATTGCGGCCTTCCGCCTGCTGTACGGCTTGCGAATCCAGCTGACCGAGCGGCTCGGCAACCTGTCTCTGGGGTATTACGATCACAGCAGCACCGGCAAGATCAAAAAGATCGTCGAGCACGACGTGGAGAAAATTGAGAAGTTCGTCGCGCATCAGCTCCCGGACGTCGTTAATGCCGCGGCAATGGCATTCGCGCTGATCGGCGGCATGTTTTACTTGCAGCCCTGGCTTGCGCTGGCCTGTCTCCTGCCGATCGCGCTCGGCTTTTGGGCGCAGTTCTCGATGATGATGGGGGAAAGATCCAGACAAGCGCTGAGACAATATTACGACGCCATCGAGAGTATCTCCTCCTCGTCGATTCAATACGTACGGGGGATGCCGTCGATCAAAATATTCGGTCAGACCGTCCATTCCTTCCGTAGGTTTTACCTGGACATGACACAGTACCGAGACTTTCTGCTCCGATATGCGGACGATTTTCGGCATGGCTACGTTACCTACCGGGTACTGCTGCTGTCGTTGGCCGCGTTTATTATGCCGGTCGGAGTGTTTCTGCTGAGCCGCGATCCGCGCAACGTCTCCTTCGCTGCGGTGCTGCTGCTGTTTTTGGCGCTGTCTCCGGGCATTGCCGTTCCGATCTTTAAGCTGAACGGTCTGGCATCGACGCTCGGCATGATCGCGGAAAGCGTCAGGCGCGTCGACGAACTGCTGGACGAGCCCGAGCTGCCCGAACCGGCGCGCCCGCGGGTTCCGACCGAGTATACAATCGCGTTCGAACGCGTCGGCTTCTGCTATGAAGGAACGGCGGGGGAGCGCATACGGGCGCTGTCGGACGTCAGCTTCGTCGCGCGGCAGGGCGAGGTGACGGCGATCGTCGGACCGTCCGGCTCGGGTAAAACGACCGTCGCGGAGCTGATCGCCCGTTTCTGGGATACTCAGGAGGGAGCAATTACGATCGGCGGGGCGGACATCCGGGACATTCCTGTCGGAAAGCTGATGGAGCTCTTATCGTTCGTATTCCAGGATAGCTTTCTGTTCTCCGACACGGTCTACAACAACATTGCGATGGGCAATCCGGGGGCGAGCCGGGAGGAAGTGTACCGCGCGGCGCAAGCGGCCCAGTGCAGCGAATTTATCGAAGCTCTGCCCCAAGGTTACGAGACTCGCATCGGACAAGGCGGCGTCTACCTGTCCGGAGGCGAGGAGCAGCGCGTATCCGTGGCACGCGCGCTTCTTAAGAACGCGCCGCTTCTCGTCCTCGACGAGGCGACCGCCTATGCGGACCCGGAGAATGAGCATCGGATGCAGCGGGCTTTGAGGGAACTGATGCGCGGCAAGACGGTCATTATGATTGCGCATCGGCTGCGGACGATTCGGGGAGCGGACAACATTATCGCGCTCCGGCAGGGGACGATCGCGGAGCAGGGCAGGCACGATGAGCTGCTTCGGCTTCAAGGCTTGTACGCGGGAATGTGGAACGCCTACGTCGAGACGTCCAATTGGCGCATAAAGGAAGGGGGGCATTCCGATGGAGCTGATTCGCCGAATGACGGCGGGCAACCCCGGATGGTTGATTAGGCCAATCGCGGCCACCGTGCTTGCGAACCTATGCGGCATGCTGCCCTATGCGCTTGCTTCGCTTGCAGTGATGCGAATCTACGAGGCTTTCGCCGATACCGGCGCGACTCTGGCGATTCGGGAACTGTGGCTTCTGTGCGCGGGTATGCTCGTATCGCTTGTTCTGCTGTACGCCAGCGAATCGCTCGCGTATCGGCTGTCTTTCGGAGGAGCGTACGGCTTAGCGGCCGAAGGGAGGCGAACGCTGGCCGAGCATTTGCGCAAGCTGCCTCTCGGCACGCTGATGCGCCGGGACGCGGGCGAGCTCGGCAATATGATGATGGGGGACTTCGCGCAGCTCGAGACGGCGAACTCGCAGCTTCTTCCCCAGATCGTCGGGGGGATGATCGCATCGCTGCTGGCCGTTATCGGCTTTCTGTTCCTGGACTGGCGCATGGCGCTGGCGATGATTGCCGGGTTTCCACCGGCGCTGCTCATTCTGTGGGCCGTGTCCGGCCTGGAGCGCAAGTACGGGACCAGCCATGCGGAGGCCAGGAGCCGGGCGTCGAGTCGGTTGCAGGAATACATCCAGGGCATGAAGGTAATTAAAGCCTACAATATGAGGGGCGGCAACTTCACGGGATTGGAGCAGGCTTTCCGCAGGCTGATGAAGGAAAGCATCAGCCTGGAGGGCCGATTCGGTCCGGTGTTTCTCGTCGCGATCGCCCTGGTGAAATCGGGGGCGGCCTTTATTCTAATCGCGGGAAGCTATCTGGCGGTCGGCGGCGAGCTGTCCGTTCCGGCGCTCGCAGCTTTTCTGCTGATCGGAGCCCGCGTGTACGAGCCGATTGCCGGAGCGATCTTCGCCTGGCCGGAATTCAAGTATTACGCCCTGTACGGCGGGAGGATCGCGGATATGCTGGCCGAGCCGGCGATGCCGGGAGATCGGCCTTCTCCGTCGGGGCACGACGTGGAGTTCCGGGACGTCGAGTTCGGCTACGGGGACGAACCGGTGCTGAGGGGCGTCTCGTTCGCGGTGCGGGCGGGGACTCTGACGGCGGTCGTCGGGCCTTCGGGAAGCGGGAAGAGCACGGTTCTGAAGCTGATCGCCCGTTTCTACGATCCGCGATCAGGAGAGGTGAGGATCGGAGGCAGGCCGGCGAAGGAGATGGCCCCCGAGGCGTTGATGCAGAAATTGTCCATGGTGTTCCAGGACGTATACCTGTTCAACGATACGATCGGCAACAACATTCGTTACGGCCGCCAGGGCGCTACGCAGCAGGAAGTGGAGGAGGCGGCGCGTCAGGCGTGCTGCCACGAGTTCATATCTCGGTTGCCCGGGGGCTACGATACGATGGTCGGCGAAGGAGGGAGCACGCTGTCCGGCGGGGAGAAGCAGCGGATTGCCGTGGCCCGGGCAATGATCAAGCAAGCCCCGATCGTACTGCTGGACGAAGCGACCGCTTCGCTCGATCCCGAGAACGAAGCGGAGATGCAGCGAGCGATCTCGCGCCTCGTCGCAGGAAGGACGGTCATCGTCATCGCGCATCGTCTGAAAACGGTCGTGGAGGCGGATCGGATCATCGTGCTGGAGCGCGGCAAGGTCGCGGAGCAGGGCGGGCATGAGCAATTGGTTCGCGCGGGAGGGCTGTATGCCAGACTGTGGCGCCTCCAGCAGGAAACGGAACAATGGGGCGTATAGACAGGTCGAACCGGAACGAATCATCGAGAAAGCTCGGTGCGATATGACGATGGCGGAACAATATCGTATACCGATGTCGCATTTGTGGATACACATCGGTGTTGCGATCTGCTACCCTGATCTTGTCTAATCCGAATCCTGATAGGTGGAGGCTAACGATGAGCAGATTGCGTATCGGTATGATCGGCACGGGTGGAATTGCGGAATGGCACGGAAGGCAGCTATTGGAGCTGCCGGAGGTCGAGATTGTAGCACTTGCGGACACAAGCGAGCGGAGCAGAGACAGGTTTGTCGAGAAATTCGATTTGCGCGAGGCGGCGCAGTTCGAGGATTACCGTGCGATGTTGGAGGAAGTCGAGCTGGATGCCGTCGTCATCTGCTCCCCGCATACGCTGCATTATGAGCAGGCGACGGATACGCTGAACAAGGGGCTGCATACGTTGATCGAGAAGCCGATGACCTGCAGTTCCGCGGAAGCGGAGCGGCTGATCGAGACGGCGAAGCGGTCGGGGAAAATTTTGCAGGTATCGTACCAACGTCATTTTCAACCGGAGTTTCTATACATTAAAGAGGCGATAGCACGAGGAGAGATTGGCAAGCTGACTTCGATCACGGCGACTCTGTACCAGGAGTGGAGACAAGGAACGCCAGGCACCTGGCGGCAGGACCCGGCGTTGTCGGGCGGCGGCTTCCTGATGGATTCGGGCAGCCACATTATCGACGTGCTGCTGTGGACGACGGGGCTGACGCCGGTCGAGGTCAAGACGCAGCTGCACAAGCATGGCTCCCCAGTCGAGATCGACACGTTTACCTCGATCCGCTTTGCTGAAGGCGCGGTAGGCGGGCTGAACCTGATCGGCTATGCGCCGTGCTGGCATGAAACCTACGCCTTCTGCGGCGAAGAGGGCGGCATCTTCTATGACAACGGCCGCATTACGCTGCGCCGGCTGCGCGAGGAGCCGATCGTTCCCGAGCTTCCGCAGCAAACGACGAACCAGGACAAGAGCTTCGTCGATGCGATCCTCGGACGACAGGAAGTATCGGTAAGCGGCGAATTCGCCTACCGGGTCGTAAAGTTCTCGGAGATGGTGTACGAAGCGGCAGGTTATTCTCCGATCGAGGATGCGCGCGCGGCGGGAGGTGTTCAGGCATGAGTCTCAGGATCGGAATGAGAATCCCTCCCCGGATCGGGGAGGAAGGAATCGGAGCGGTCGCCGCTTGGGCGGCGCAGGCCGGGCTCGACGCGCTTGACGTACCTGAGCTTACGACGGACGTCAAGACGGCATGCGACCAGGCCGGCATCGCGATCGGCTCGGTGGACGCACAAAGCGTCTCGCAATTGCTGAGCAGGGACGAAGCCAGGCGCGCGGACGCCGTTGCATCGGTGAAGAAGCAGATGGATGGGATGGCGGCTCTCGGGGGTAAGGTGATGTTTATGTGCCTCGTGCCCGAGGACTTGACGCTTCCTCGCGCTGACGGGTTCGCCATCTGGCGAGAGACGTTCCCGGAGGTGGTAGATCACGCGGAAAAAACGGGAGTCTACATCGCAATCGAGGGCTGGCCCGGACCTGCTCCGCATTATCCGACGCTCGGCTGCACCCCGGAAATGTGGCGGGCGATGTTCGAAGCGATTCCGTCGAAGCATTTCGGCTTGAACTACGATCCGTCCCATCTCGTTCGTCTCGGCATCGATTACATACGGGCGCTGTCCGAGTTCGGGGAACGGATCAATCACTGCCACGGCAAGGATACGGAAATGTTGCACGACGAGCTGTACGAGTGCGGAACGCTCCCTGCGACTTTCGGAGCGAAGTACGACTTCTCGGAAGGGGCGTGGCGCTACACGATTCCCGGACACGGGGAGGTCGATTGGGGCAAGGTTGCCGTCCGTCTCGATCGGCTGGGCTACGAGGGAGCGATCTGCATCGAGCTGGAGGACCATCGCTATTGGGGAACGGTCGAAGCCGAGCGGAGGGGCATCGAGAAGGCGGCGGCTCATCTGGCGCAATATTTCAGATAGTAGGCCTTACGGCGAAGCTGTCCCACAAGCATAAAAAGAGTCGTACAAAAGGATAATCGATAGAAAGTGTTGTCGTGCATATATCTCCTTACGATGCTATACGATCTCGAAATCTGACTGGGTAAGCCCGTTAAGAGGTGATTTCGGGATCGTATGAGGCAGTCTCCAGAAGATACATGCACTTTTTCTTTACCGATTATCTTGTACGACTCTACTTATGAGACAGTTCCTTCCTTTAATCAATCGCCGAGAAGGCGACCCGAAAGCCCGCGTTGCCGGTCGAGCTGTCCGGCGTATTGGAGCTTCTGGCGGCGACGCGATACCGATTGCAGTAGGAGCGGTGGCACAAATACGAGCCGCCTCGCATAGACCGTATGCCGGTAGGCTGCTCAAAGCGCGGATTCGCGTTCGGAGTCGCCTGATGGTAGGCTGGGGTGAACCAGTCCGCGCACCATTCCCACACATTGCCCGCCATGTTGTACAGTCCGTATCCGTTAGGCTTGTACGCATCGACGGGAGCCGTCCCCTCGTAACCGTCGCTTGCATTGTTTTTGACCGGGAATTTTCCTTGCCAAATGTTGCAGCGATGCTCTCCGTCGGGCTTGAGCAGATCTCCCCATGGATACGTTTTGCGCTCCAGGCCTCCTCTGGCGGCGTATTCCCATTCCGCTTCAGTTGGCAGACGCTGGCCCGACCATCTGCAATAGGCTTCCGCATCGTTCCAGGAGACATGTACGACAGGATGGTTCATTCGATCTCCGATGTCCGAGTCCAACCCTTCCGGCTTCGCCCAGTAGGCTCCGTTAACCACATACCACCAAGGCGTCGCTTGCGGCACGCTGACGACCTGACGCTTCGTTTCCTCCGATACGAACAGATGAAAAACGTACGTCCAGCCGAACTGCTCAGCCTCTGTTATATAACCCGTCTCTTCTACAAATTGCTGAAACTGTGCATTAGTTACGGCATACGGCGCAATATAAAACGGATCGACGCGCACTACGCGCTCCGGGCCTTCCCCATCCGCCGGGAATCCTTCTCGGGAATCGGTTCCCATGACGAATTCGCCGCCGGATAGCCGCACTAATCCGTCTTTTGGATCGCGGGAGGATTTTGTATCGTTCTGTTGTGCGACTGGCGCGGGTGTCGCTGTCGGCTCCTGACTCAAGCCGACAGGGCCGTCGTTGCGTCCTGCAGCGCAGCAAGCTTTCTTCGGTTGTTGTTCCAAGTGAGTTGCCCCTTTCGTGAAATCGGGCGGGAATACGGCGGCTTAGCCGTATACCGCGATGCCGACGAGCCCGGAGAGCAGCACGACGGAAAAAGGATGCTTATGCAGATAAATCAGAGCAAATAAGGAACCGGCGAAGATCGCAAGCTGGCTCCAGGTCTTCCAATCGAACTCCATCGTTATACCGGCGTTTTGCGCGAACAGGATGGCGGCGTAGACGATCATTCCGGCCACGGTGGGGCGGAGTCCGAAGAAGGACGACTTCACGAGCTGATTGTCGCGGTAACGCATAATGAGCTTGCCTGCGGCTAGAATCAAGACCAGAGACGGCAGGATCATCGCTAGCGAAGCGACGATGGCGCCGATCGTACCGGCCTGATGATAGCCGACAGCCACGGCGATATTGGTCGCAATCGGTCCCGGCGACATGCCGGCGACGGCAACCATATCCGAGAGCTGAGCCGCGTCCATCCATTGGTGGCGAGTCAGCACTTCTTCCTGAATAAGCGGAATCATAGCGTAGCCGCCCCCGAAGGAGACAAGGCCGACCATAAAAAACGTCAAAAACAAATCGATAAGCATAGCCATTCCCCATTATCGTCGAGTTTAGATCATGTAGTCGTATACGGGTTCTTTTTCCTCGAGCTTCGTCTTTTTGCCCAGCAGTACTCTGACTTTGACGACGGCGATGCCAGCAAGCGCACCGAAGACGATGACCCATGCGGGGTGCAGGAAGTTTCGTCCGAACAGCAGCAGGCAGACGGCGATGGCCGCAAGGGCTCCCGAGGCGAAGTCCACGACGGCGGTTTTCCCGATTTTGAAGGCGGCATAGACGATCATAGCGACGACGGTAGCGCGAATAGAGAGGAAGGCGGCTTCGATCTTAGGATTGTCCTTCATCTGAACATACACCAGAGACAGACCGATCATCAAGGCGAATGTAGGAAGGAAAATGCCGAGCAGCGCCGACAGCGCTCCGCCGATGCCGGCGATCCGGTAGCCGATCAGAGTGGCCGAGTTGACGGCAACCGCTCCGGGGACGGAGCCGGACACCGCGACGATATCGGCCACGTCTTCGCTTTGCAGCCATTTGCGCTTCTCCACGATTTCTCTTTCGATTACCGGAATAAGCGCGTAGCCGCCTCCGAATGTGAAAGGGCCCATTTTCAGAAAAGTCGTAAATAACGAGCCTATCATTTTCCATTTAGCGTTCAATAGGTATTCCTCCCCTTTCTGTAGGTTGATATAAGTTGAACTCTGTCGGGAGGGCGCCTTCGTTGCAGGTGCTTCAATGTATAGTATACCATCTTTATTTCATTTTGGTATTAAGTTAGTCTGTTTTTATTTATTATATCTATTGATGGGTTCTATTGGTTTGACTTAATTTCATTTTGTTATTATGTTGAGGCGACGATAGTTATTTGTAGTCTGGAAAAGTCAAATCGGCTATAATGGGTTTAATATATTTCCAATGCGTTTACTTGGATAAGTGGGGAATAAACGTGAGTCTACAACGAAGCAGCGATATGCCGTCTCCGAAACGGCTGATCTACTCGCATATTGCAGAACGCGGCACCGTCTCCAAGGCGGAGCTGCTGGAACGTTATTCGATGACGAGCAGCACCCTCACCCGTCTGCTGGAAGAGATGGTGTCAGAGAAGCTGATCGAGGCATCGGGATTCGGACCGTCCAGCGGCGGAAGGCGACCGATTCTATATGAGACGAATCCTCATTACGGCTACTTCTTCGGATTGGAGATTTCGCGGTTCTCCTCTACGCTTGGCTTCTTCGACGTGCGGATGAATCCGATGTCGCTCACCCGTTGGCGCATGGACGAGGCGATGACGCCCGAACGCGTCGTCGACCACGCGTCGGCTATGATGAAAGCGATTCTGAACGATCACAGGATCGATCCTAGCCAAGTCGTCGGAGTGGGCATAGGAGCCGTCGGACCGCTTGACAGGGAGCGGGGGATCATTGTGAAGCCGCGTTATTTCTCGTCGCCGGGCTGGGTCAATGTGCCGATCTGCCGGATGATTGAAGAGAAAACCGGCTTCCCCGCCGAGCTGGAAAACGGCGCCAACGCGGCGTTAATGGGAGAGCAATGGGCGATGAGAAGCGTTAAACCTCTTCATATGCTGTATGTGCACGCCGGGGTCGGTTTGCGCTCGGCGATGATGTCCTATGGGCAGATTATTCACGGCTCGCTCGATATGGAGGGCGCGATCGGCCAGATGATCATCCAGACGGACGGCCCGCGGCTGAACGAGGACGGCAACTTCGGTGCGCTTGAAGCGTTCGCCTCCGTTCAGGCGCTAGAAAGAATGGCGCAATCCCGGGTGAAAATAAACGGAGGAGACTGGGCGGGGCGGCTGCAGGTGCCTCCGGATCGCATCCGTTACGAGCTGCTTTTGCAGGAGCTGAGGCAGAACAATTCGCACGTGGAGGAGATGTTCAGGCAGGCGGCCTCCTACCTCGGTATCGGGTTGGCCAATATGATCAACATGTTTCATCCGGAGACGGTCGTGCTCGGAGGAGCGCTGATCAATTCGTACGACCGGTTCTACGATACGGCGATCGGCGTCGCGCGCAAGAATGTCTATTATTACCCGGAGTATGAGCCCGTTTTCACCAAAGGGGAGCTGCGCGAGGACGCTGTTGCGACCGGCGCGGCGCTGATGATGTGGAAGAAGATGCCGGTTTGACGGGGCTTCGGGCTTGCTCGAAACCGACGGTTTTACACGTAGGATCGATGTCGCAATTTTTATGTTGAACTAAGATATCGTTGTGGTAACATGTGGAGGAACGGAAGCGCTTTATCATCTTCATTTTCCTCTGAAAGGGATGTTACATTCATGCCGTTAGTCGACATGCCGCTTGAACAACTGAAGGAGTATCAAGGAATCAATCCGCGTCCGGCCGATTTTGACGCGTACTGGGAGAGGGCGCTTGCGGAGATGCGAGCCGTAGACCCTCAAGTCGAGCTTGTGCCGAGCTCCTTCCAGACGCCGCTCGCCGAATGCTTCGATCTGTATTTTACAGGCGTTCGCGGCGCGCGCATCCACGCCAAATATGTGCGTCCGCGCAATGCCGCCGAGCCTCATCCCGCTGTCGTGCAGTTCCACGGATATACGGGCAATGCGGGCGACTGGAACGATAAGCTGGCTTACGCGTCGCTGGGCTTCTCCGTGCTGGCGATGGACTGCCGCGGACAGGGCGGTTCCTCCGAGGATGCCGGCGGAGTTAAGGGAAACACGCACCACGGGCATATTATTCGCGGACTGGACGATCACGAGGACAACCTGCTGTTCCGGCACATTTTTCTCGATACGGCCCAGCTTGCGGGGATTGCGATCGGTTTGCCTGAAGTCGATCCCGAGCGCGTGTATGCGGCCGGCGGCTCTCAAGGCGGCGCGCTGACGATCGCTTGCGCGGCGCTTGAACCGAGAGTGAAGAAGCTGGCTCCGGTATTCCCGTTTCTGTGCGATTATAAGCGGACCTGGGAGATGGATTTGGCGAAGGACGCTTACCAGGAGCTGCGGACTTTCTTCCGTCACTTCGATCCGCTGCACGAACGCGAGGACGAGATTTTCACACGGCTCGGTTACATCGATCTGCAATATTTAGCAGATCGGATTCGCGGCGAAGTGCTTATGTTCGTCGGCCTGATGGACACCGTCTGCCCGCCTTCCACGCAATTCGCGGCGTATAACAAGATGACCGCTCCGAAGCAGCTCGTCATCTACCCGGATTTCGGTCATGAGCATCTTCCAGGCTCGGGGGACAAGACGATTCAATTTTTCTTGGCTGAGCGTTAAGGATAAGCCTGAGCGACGTCGGCAACGAAAATAAGGGGCTGTCCCAGTCCCATAAGCCGCTCAGGTTGCTTTGGATGATCTAAAGGAAGGGGGATGCCCCTTCCTCTGACTCTATACGCTCCCGAAATCTGAAGGGGTAAACCCGTTACATGGTTTCAGGAGCGTATGAG
>PJUD01000678.1_pt1 | contig 14682 bp, 15 predicted proteins | sample 1512341 | NCBI WGS metagenome assembly PJUD01 (sample SAMN08177675, study PRJNA422409) | Feces metagenome, whole genome shotgun sequencing project. | isolation source: Chicken feces (3) enriched on wood chips: beechwood xylan treatment | host: Gallus gallus | place: USA: Madison | collected 2015-01-15 | reverse complement strand
CCTTGTTTTACTTACAGTAATAATAATAAATTCAACAAAACTATAAATCTGATTTTTGAAATGAGAATAATAAATAGAATCTTTAGGTGATTCTTTGGAAAGATAAAAATAAAGCTATAACTCAGAAAACTAGATTATTTTTTATAGATCGATTGATTGATTAATGAGAACAATTCATAAATAGTGGTTTCCTAATCTTTCAAAGAGAATTTATTATAAGTCATAATCACTTGAAGAAATAAGAAAAGTGGTTAAATCAGAGCCGGGAAAATCTTGATTGCTGATTCGTCTATTTTTTTCTTGATCGATCGAAATTTCAAATTTGATTTTTTAGAGATACGAAAATCGGATTTCGAAAAGACACAAAAGGAAGAGAAGAAGTTCTTGTGTGGATAAAATTTTATCGTTGGACTGTCTATTTTGTGAAGATACTTTTATGAATTCCAAAATTTCAAATTCAAATCTCCAAATAAAGGGATAAAGAAAGAATTTCAGTTCGAAAAATTTGAAAAGAAATAAAGGTAATCTCGTTAAATTCAAAATTTAAAACTCGAGAATAGGACTTGTTTTTAATAATTCAAATTAAAAAAAAACACAACAAAATGAGCAAAGACAGCAAAGGTAAATCCTCCGTCCCCAAGAGAGCTTCCTCTTCCTACTTCCACTACGCTAATGAACAAAGACCCATCATCCAAAAGAAACACCCCGAAATGAAGATTACTGAAATTGCCAAGGAACTCGGAGCCGGATGGAAGAAGGTCACCGGCAAGGAAAAGGAGAGATATGAAGCTCTTGCTGCTCAAGACAAGGCAAGATACGAAAAGGAAAAGGATGCCTACATTAAGAAGCACGGTGCTTTACCTGTTAAGAGCAGAAAGTCCACCAGCAAGAAGGAAGAAGGAGCTGAAGGAACCAAGAAGTCCAAGAGAAACAGAAGCAAGAGCAAGAGCGGTGGCAGAAGCCCTAGCGCTGAAAAGAGATCCAAGTCTAAGAGCCCTTCCAAGAAGAGCCCCAGAAGCAAGTCCACTGGAAGCAACAAGGGAAGTGAAGATGGCAAGAAGGCCTCCAAGGAAGGAAAGACCAAGAAGAAGGTTGACACCAAGGCTTCCAAGAAATAAGGAACCAATTTTTGTTGATGATATCCCCTTAGTTTAGACTATATAAATTGCAAGTCATTTGACTAACTTTTGAAATATATGCATAAAACCCAAAGCTTTAGTGGAAATTAATATCCCGCTAAAGCATCTTTTGAATTTTGGGCTTATCTATATTTTATGTTTAAGAAACCCTATTGATTTTTATATCATCATTAACATTAACATTGCCTTGAAAAAAAATTCTCTCTCTTTGTGTACTCTCTCTGCTCTGTGAACAATGAGTGTATTTTTGAAAAAATTTGAAATTTTTTTAAAATAACAACAAATTTTGATACGTAATTGATTGAGTACAATTATAAATTCAAACAAACAAATTTATTCATACAATTATAATTTATTTGAACCTTCTTCAAGATTTTTTCTGAGAGAAGCCAAGAGTTCGAGTCTAGGAATGGATGAAGACTTGGCGGCTTTTTCCCACTCATCGAGGATATTGAAGGGAGTCTTTTTGGACAAGGATTTCAAAAGAGCTTTGTATTTGTCTTTAGTTCCATTGTCATTTGCATCGATTGTCAGAGCAATTAATTGATCCAAGAAATTATGATAGTCCTTGATGATCCATGGATCTCCCTTGTAGGGTTCAATAACGCAATCTGGGATTGTCATGAGGATCAAAAACAATGATTCAAAGAGGATAGGGAGGATATCTTCTGGGTCGTCAACAGAGAATTTTTTGTGCAAGAACACGAGATAATCGATAAGCTCAGGCACAAGGTATTTGTTTTCACTGGTCTTCAAGTATCTTGACTTTTTCAAAATAAAGAGCCCAAGATGGCCAAGGATAGTTTTGAATGATTGAATACGATTTTTGAATTCTTTCCCGCTATTTTCTTGCTTTTTGAGGGTTGTTTCCATGATGAGATAAACAAGTTCTGCGACATCGCCTCCGAGTTCTTTGACAGAGTCGGTTTTTCCATCCAATTTTTGGGTGGCATCAGTCCAGGTGATATCCTTTGAGAAGAAGATTTTACTCAAAGCAAGCAATTTTTCTTGGAAGCCAGGCAATTTGGCTTCATTTTTCTGAACAGCTGCGTGAACCTTGCAGTTGAGATGAATTGCGTGGAACAAGAAAGAAGATTGGGCTTGAGTGAATTCTTGGGTGCTGAAACAGTCTGCAATCATTTTGATGATCAATAAACTGATTTGCAAGATTTCAGCAGGTTTAGCATAACTATTAAAGTCGACTCCTTTGATAACTTCGAGAGTTTTCAAAAGCTGGTCATCATGTTTGGAGCCTTGAGTGGTTCTCGCATTAATGTTGGCCATGAAGTAGGCATAGATGGCTTTCCACTGGCTTGTGGAAAGTTTAGTGCCTGAATTTTCTTGATGGAAAGTTTCAATAAACGACTCAAGCAAAAGGTCTTCAAAGATTTCATCCATTTTCAGGATGGATTTCACAAGAGCATTTTCTCCAATTGCAGAATTGAGGTCAGGCTTATAATCTTGCTCAAGATTTTTCTTGGCCACATTATTCTCAAACTCTTGAAGGCGATATCTCAATGCAGTAAATGAAATAAGTTGAGCCTTGTATCTGTTTTGCTTATAAAATTCTTCTAAATCATCTGCTGTACATTTATTCATTATTGATTCATAAATTAGTTCCATTATCTAGTTATTAGGGGTTAGGAGAATTCAAAAAGTTGAAAGTTACTTGTTCAATAATAGGAGCAGTTTCTTTATCAATACTTGAAATAAAAGCTTCTTCTCCAATTAATTCTAATACTTGATTGATACATGCCTAAGGTGGGGATTGGGTTAAGGGAAATTAGCAAAATAACTTACTTTTCTATCTTTAAGGCCATCTTCTTTAATGACTGTTTCAAAGAAACCAGTGAGGAGATGGAATAAAGCAGTAAGAGCAAGTTTAGGTGCATCATCATTATCGATAATTTCTCCTTTGATAGCTGAGGTGAGCAAAGGAATATAGGATTTATAATGGCAATAGACACCGATGTAATGGAAGATTTGACAGGTCTTATCAGCAATCGCCTGGTCATCTTTATTTCTGACATTCAAATTATGCAAGATGTTGATAAAGAATTTATCCAAGAACTGAGTGACATAATCTTCAGCATAAATCAAACCATAGAGCAAAAGATTAATAGCTTCCAATCTATTCTCAAATTGCCAATCTTTGACTTCTTTGTAGAGAGCTGGAAGGAATTTTCTGACATGACTTCTAATGAAAATTCTAGATCCAAGTCTGGGTCTTTTTGCAAAAGGCTTAGGAAGCTTGATGTCTTTGATCTTTCCTCCTTGGGTCCATTCTGCATCATATCCAAATTGCTTAATTGATCTGAGTTCCTTCTCCTTTTCTCTTTCATATTGTAACCCGACTTCTTCTATCATCTCATATGCAGATTCACTAATTTCATCATCTTTATCAAAGAGCCCAGAAACCATGTATGGGGCGAGACGAGGTTCATGATCATATCTATCAGGAAGACTGACTAACCAATCTCCAAGACATCTGATAAAGAATTCTCTAACATTGGTTTTTGAGTCCTTGATGAGAATAGCAAAATAGTTGATTTTTGTTGTATATTCAAAGAATTCATTGATTGCAACTGAATTGGGATCTCTAAACCCAACAAGAATTTCCATAATTGTATTATTGTATTTCCAAACACCACAATATAAAATTTGACCTAATGCTTCTAATGCTGCAATTCTTACCTAGACATGAAGGGATAAATAATCAGTCTTCTCGAAAATTTACTTTTGACTTTTTATTGACTAAAGGAAGTAAAATGGATCTTGCCAAAATTTCACTGAAATGGAGCAAAAGATTATTGAATGTTCTGCAGAGGAGAGAAATATTTTGGCAAGCTTTAACTTGGACTTCACCACAAGGATCCATAGCAAGGGCTCTCAAGATGTTGACAATATCATTGATATGGCCTCTAATTTCATCTTCATTGCAGCAAGAGATGATGGTTGAGAGAGTCTCACAATATTCTAGACGAATCTGTGAATAATGTAAATGAGGGAATATTCTCTAAGCGTTTTACCTCCTCGGTAGGTTCAGCTAGATTGACATGCATATGGGGCTTTTGAGATGGAGCAGGTCTCATGATTTCAGGGATATCTTGAATTCCCTCCAAATCATGGCAATTGACTCTTTCAACTAGAATCGTGATAATGTAAGGAAGATGTGGAGAAAAGTCTTGGCATCTGGAAAGAAGGCTATTGGAGGGAGATGTTAGAGTTGGCAGAAAAAGGAAGTATTACAAATTGAGGAGCTTTATTGCGTTTTCTCTGACTTTTTCAACATTATCCGCAATAGCTTTGAGAATATTTTTGGCAAAGCTATTCATAATCTGCTCAACTTGGACTTTTTATTGATAAGATAGCTAGTGAGAACGAAGAATACTAGAGTCAAGTTCATATTTCTTAGTTTCCAAAAAGTTGTAGATTTCTGTGCTTGCTGCTTTCTTTGTAGCAATATTTGGTTCATTCAAAGCATTAAAGTTTCTTTTCAAGAAATTGAAAGTTGCCTAAACAGTTTAATAAGACCTTCCAGAAGGAGTCTAGTTAACCTCTTTGTTATCAATGGTATTAGAGTTTGAGGAATTTTCAGAAGTTGTCATCTTTATGTTTTTGATAAATTTTCAGATTTTTGAATTTTGATGCTAAATCTGCGATAAGTTATATTTATAAAAATTCACTCTCCAAATATTCAACTAAACTAACTCTCAATAATTCAAATAATAATTGTCCCTGGAAATTTTATGATTCAATAATGTCGAAAGTCAGAACATTTGGTGAAATTATTTTTGTGAATTGAAATCTCATTGTTTGAAAATTTTGGAAGTTTTTTTTTTGGCAGGAATGATAAATTAAAAAGAGTATCTTTGAAGATGAGAAATTTTCATGTTTTGTTTGGTTGATTTTGTCTTTGCAAAGGAAGTTTGGGCTTGAAAAAGGGGTTTGTCACTCCTGGTTTCTTCTCAGCATTAAGATGGAAGAAATTTCATGTAAAATTTCTTAAGAAAGAAAAAAGAACAACATATTTTTAAAGTTTAATTTCTAATTTCAACATAAATTGCAAGATTTGTTTGTTCATCGATTTAGGCTCCAGTTATTCAGGGAAAAATGCTCAATCGAAATCACTTTCTACGAAATAAGAGTCTTCCTGAGATTACTTTTCGAAGATCTCCTGAACCGAACAAATCTGAAATGGAATCATTTCACTCTCAAAATATATATTTGGCAAATTCAAGACTTGAAGCAGATAAATCAAACTTTTTTTCCCAAGGAAATAATAAAAAAAAGCCAACTTTATCATCGCTCTTGGCTGGATCCTTGCCAAGTAAAGATATTTATTTCAGGATTTATTTTGAGATATATTTATTAGATTATGACTCTGTAAAAGTGAATAAAGGTTCGATAAAACTAGGAGATATCCCAGGCAACGTTTTTTCAACAAGGCAGCCGAATCAGATGTCTGCTCGGCAAAAGAGCGAAAAGAAAATTGTTAGAGCTCGAGAAAAAGCGAGAGAAGCGACAATTCATCAATGGGAGAAAATTGTTGAATTAAAAGAGACACTTTCCATCTATCAAGAAAGCGAAGGAACATCCACTTTCCCAAATCGAAAACATGTTCAAAAGATCCTTGAATGTTTGGAGTCCTTAAATTCGTATCTTTTTTGGAGGAGTATTATTTTGTGACGTTTTTAAAGTGAAGATAATGAATTGGGAGATTTGATGGTGTTGGTGATAAAAGTGCTCAATACAACAACATATATCGATTGGCATTTTTCAGAATTCATCATAAAGAAGCTTGAAAAGGTTGAGTCAAAAGAACTCTGTAAAAATGTTTAAAAGAAAAAAGAGAATAATTTTATTCATAGTAAAGGTTCTTCAAAACAGTTTTCACGAAAAGATTCCATATTATACACTTTCAAGAGTTTTGCTCGAAGAGTTGCTCAAAAGGAAAGGAAAAATCCAAGAGATCGAAACTCAGCATGAAAAAGAAATCAAGAGTATTGAAAAACAAAAATAGAGAAATGTGTTAAATTCTTGTAGGTTTCAAGACTATCCTCCAACAGAGAGAAAACGAGATTCAAGAAGTGCATGAGAAGTATAAACAAACAATATTGATTGAAGAATACAACAAGGTGATCAAAGAGAGAGACAATCATGAAAGAATTGTATATTTTCATACTGATCTGAGAATTCAACCTTGATCTAGTGTAAAGAATTGGAAGAGCAAATTATAGATTTAAAGCAAGATAAAAAAGGATTGGAGAAAACAATTGATGAGTTGAAAAAAGAGAAGGAGAATTTTATTGAAGAAATCAAGTTCTTGACAAATAAAGTGACGGAGTGCCAAGAAGAGCATGAGAGCACAAAGCAGAATCTCAATCATCAGACTTTGTTGAATTTAGAGGAATGCGAGAGAATAAGAAAGTACAAGAAACTAATTGATACCACAATCATCAAAATGGCAGATTTTAAACAACAAATTACAAATCTAAAACATTGCAATAATGAATTATTCCTGCAAAATAAAAAACTCAATGTCAGAGCTGCCGCAGGTTTTGTCAATCTCACTCCAAGACCAGATTATTCAAAGATGAAAATAAATATTGAAAAAAAATCAACGGTTCAAATGGTTGAGGAATTATTATTACAAATTGCATCAGATGAGGGTTCAGCTTCAGAAAAGAAGAAAAATAGAAAGAGTCCGAAAAAATCCAAAGAGCCTGAGTCAAAGAAATCAATTGAAGAAATTCCTGCAAACGAGAATAAACCGATTATAAAGCAGTTGGTAACTCTCAAAAGATCACGTTCTCTAAGTGCAAGACCAAGACGCGATATTGATGACTTTGTCCAATTAGAGTCCAGAAAAGACAATCTTGATATCTTGAGGGCTTCAAAAACCATTGGAAATTCTTCATTTTTACCACTGAAAAATGATACCAATGCAGGCTCTTTAAATCAGAGTTTATGCAATGATATTTATGAAGATAATTTGAATTTAGCAAATAAAATGCTGAATAAATTGATTGCAGGTAAAAAAGGATTCTAAAAACATTGTAAAAAATATATATTTTCCAAACTGAGTGACTTCAGTAGTATTTTGTTCTTTAAAGTAAACTAAATATTTGTGTTTATGTTGTATTATTCTTGTGTATTTAAATCAAAACTATCTTTCTCTTAGAATTAAAGGGTTAAATTCAAATTTTAGTTGATTCAATTTTAGATGACGATGGAACTAGCGTTTTTAGAGAAGAATTCAAATGAAACCTGGAATTTCACTCTCTGAAGTGAGAATTCAAGACACTAAAGAAGTCCAAAGTTTAACCTCTCGGAAAAGTCCGGAATGCTATTTGATACTAAATTTGAAAAATTAGCAGAAATAATTTATTAATTTTAGCTTTGTTCAAAATTTTGATCTCATCATACTGCCCTAGCCAAACTTGATTTTGAAAAAACTTGATGAATTAGTCCCTTCATTTAGGAGAAATTCAAAACTTCCAGCTTATTTTACTTGAGAGCTTTTTGAGAATTAAATTTTTTATAGATTTGATTTTCGGCGAAAATAGAGGAATCAGTTTGAAAATTTGGAAATGGCAGGATTGTTCGATTATCTTTTTGAAAAACTATATTTAGTGTGAGGTCTTGAAGTAACTCACAATCGAAAGATCTATAATTAAGACAAGACAAAACAGTCAATGAGACAAGAAATATAGATATAATGAACTAATTTGTTTTTAATTTCTAGAAAATCCAAAACTTTTTTTTATTTCACTTCACTACTTTCTAGAAAAAGACCTCTTTCTGAAGAACAAAAGTTTTCTATCTTGATGAATTCAGAGCGCTTGATAAGAAAAATAGATATCGATGTTGAAGAGATTTTATGAATGAAGGGACCTGGGAATTTTTCAAAAAAATAGATTTGATTCAAGTTTGCTGATGTTGATTTTGTTTGGTCGGCATAATTATTGGACAATTCTAATATTTTGTGAGGCCATTTTATTAATTTGTTAGAGTTCTTTCGCTGTTAGGGTTAAAATCAGATATTAAATTAGCAATTTGACAGGCTGGCTAATTTATTGATTAATTCTGTTCCTTATAGAAGGTCACTCTTGAGACTTTCTAAACGAGACGAAATTCAATAAACAATTTATGAGTCTATTTTCTTTTTTTTTGAAAAAACTTGAATCGCTTCTTGCTTCTAATATTCAACTCAAAAGCGTTCCATGAAGTCAAAAGGGAATAAAAAACTTCCAAAGAGAAGAAATGGGAAAGATTCAGGTGAAAGAATCGGATAGAAGATCAGGTCAATTGTTAATTTTAGCACTTTTGTTGAGATTAAATTAGGATTTTATCCCCAATAATTTTAGAACAAATTGTTGGTTAGAAAAATACAAATCAAAGAAATTTCAAATTTTTTCGCATCAAGTTTGAAAACAGTAATTTGGCCCTTCCTCAATATAAATATTCATCACGGCAAGAGAAAATTAAATAAAAATATTTTAATAGATCCAATGTATAAAGATCCAGATCTTTCTGCGGTAGTAACCAGAGTGATTGCTGTGAACCCGTCAACAAATCTCCTCAAAAGAAAAATGGAATTTGCTGACGATGACTTTAGTCTCCCAAAAAGCCTATGTAGCTTCCAAGCCGAAAGTCTGAATCTCGGTAATATCGTGAAGAAGCAAAAGATGTACGCGAGTCAGCTTGAGGCCATTGATATCCTCAGGATGATACCGGATTTATGTGCTAAGCCTATTTATGAAGCGCCAAAGGTGGAAGCTCCAAAGAAAATAAACGATTCATTTTTGATTACAACGTTTTCAAAAGCCATTTTCAGATTCACAATTAATGAGCTCTTGAGAGAATCATCTTCTTCTCCAACCTTTGCAAAGAGCGTTGATTTCTTCAGGAATTTTGCAGCCAAGTATTATGACAAAATTTCCGATTTTGAAGCAATAAAGTGGATCTGGACAATCGATGAAAAAGAAGGTGTGTGGTTGACAACTTGCAAGAAAGTGTACAAAGAGTTCAGTCAGAGATTTTTCAGCAATGAAAAGATCATTTCAAGATGGATTGATAGCCAAGAAATCAGGGGTGTCATCAACCTTATTTATTCAAAACATAAGGAGGTGTTTGCCCAATGTTTCTCAAATCCTAAAATCTTGGCTCAACTCACTCCTCTTGTTAATATTATTCATTCCTAATCTTTGTGATTTCTGTATTATTGTTATGTATGTCAAAAATGTTTCATACTCTGTAGTTTGTATTTTACTCTCCTCTGAGAAAATTTTTTAATCGAAGAAAAAAAATGATTCCATGAAATTAAAAGAGATAATTTTTTTTTTCATCAGTTTTGATCAAAAACAAAGAACTTCTTTGGTATTATGAAATGTGAAAAAGAAACGTCACAATTTAATCACATTGAGGAGGAATAAAATCAGCAATTGAAGAAGGAGAGACAGATGAAACCATGGAGTTTTGATGAGCAAGAAGCTGAGCAGCAGTGAGTTCATAGTTATAGATGGAGACTTTCCCGATGGCCCCCTTGAAGAAAGAGCTGAAGTCACGTGTACCAATTCGAGTGGGGGCAATACTATTTCCAGGAATGATATCATATCCCTGTAAGCTATCAGTGTCGCGAAGCACACCATCTCTGTAAATCTTGGTGTAACCAGTGGGATATTTGGTGCTAGTAGCCTTCGTGTTAATGACCAAAGTGTAGTGGACCCAAGTGGTTAAATCAATAGTATCTTGGAAGTATGATCCAGCTCCTAATCCTCCGTTCAAATTGAAGCAGTAACCGCTGATTCTTTGAGGACGAGATGTATCATTTTTGTTGTACATTCTAGCAACCCACAAATATTGTCCGTTTGTACCTTTTCCCATCCAGTGAACGTAGTTGCCTTCACTATCAGGGAATTCATAGGCCCCAATTCGCATCCAGGCCTCGATGGTCAAAACTCCAGTTGTGACGACTTCAAGAGCATCATTATCAGGGATCTCAAAATAATTGTCGAGACCATTGAAAACGTTGGCAGTTTCACCGTTTGGGAGAGTAGCTTGGCCACGACAAGACCCACCATAGGTCCCATTGAGGCCACTTGGAGAGGCATCTGAGGTTTCTCCTTTATTTAATAGCCAGTATCCAACTGGATTGTCCGATAAGATAAGACTATCATAGGCTGAGAGAGTACGACCGTGAGCAAGCAACCCAAAGATCAGGATGAAAGCAAATGAGAGTGATCTCATGAACTTGGCAATTTGATTTACTGAGGTTTATATTTTTGCGAATAACTAAATGGTATTTTTTTTATTGGTACTTAATTGATAGGGTAAATTGGTACTTCCAGATTTTATTTAGGACCCAAATTGGCTTCCTTCAGGAATCATGTTGAGGTGAGGTGAAAAGTGGGAGGTTCCTTGAAAGATGGAATTTGAAATTTGATGGAGAAATCTACTTCAATACATTCTGCTTGAGAAATTCAAAGAAATTGAGAATTGCAGAGAATTTCTAGATTTTTGTCAACTTTTTAAAAGAGAAAATAGACGTTTTGAAAATCAAGAAGATTGATTGAATTTTCGCCTTTGAGCGATTGATAGGAGTCGACTTGTTGAAAAAATGTCGAAAAATTGTCAAACAGGAAGAAGTAATTTTTTGAAATTTTTTCACTGATTTTCTTTCAGAATATTTCATAAAACAGTTTTTTTTAATTGATTTCTTGAAAAATTTCAAATCTTTTATAAAAGAGCAGAAATTCAGATGACTCTCTGCTCTCACTCTCACTCTCTCTTTAGGAAAAAATTTTGGGGGTAAGCAGGGGGATGTTTTTAGAAATGGTGATGGATTGATTTTACTGGAGTCTTTTTCATTGTTAATTTTCCAAGATTTCTTCATTTTCAAGTTCACTAATTTTCAGACTTTTCACCAAAATATTTTTATGTAAAAATGAATATTTGATTGTATTTTTTAGAGGTTAAAGAAAAGGTTTCTAAAAATTCCAAAAAATCTTTTGGAAATCATTCCTAAGGTTAAAAATCTAAAATTTCAATAACTCGGATTTCATCTTAAATGATTTAAAGAGATTGAGTTTTTGAGTTCTCTTCTTGGAGAGCGGGAAATCATAAAAACTTAATAATAAATAGGTCTTCAATTGATGATGGATAATTAATAATTTAGGAAAATAATTAAATGATAAATTAGCCATCATTCATGATTCTGGTTTAAAAAATTTTGGAAAGTCAAATTCTCAAAATTTGGCAAGATGAAGAAGAGTATAAGATCTTTGAAAAATCTTCAGAGAAAATGTTGAAACCTAGTTGAAAAAGAAAGTTTATTTCATTAGGGTAATTTAATTAATAAATATTTTTTACATGAAAAAACTCCTTCTTATTGACAAATAATATTTAAGTTATTTTCACATTTTATGACAAGCAAGGAACAATCTTCATCTCCCGTCGCTGTGAAAAAAATCGTAATCCAGAAAAAGTCGCTTCCTTGTGCTCGAGGTTCATCAGAGGCTCCACTCAAAAGTCGAAAAGTAATTTCTCTGACACCTGAGCTATTGAAAGACAGAACCAAAACCTCTGAGGCAATTGCGATTGTTAACGCCAAGCACCAAAACTTTTTCGCTGAAGAAAGCCAGGACCTGATGAATAGCGCAGTCCAGCACTTTCTGAGATTGCCTGATAAGGGAGAATTATGGTCAGATCTTGAAAATGTATTGAGTCCTGGAAATCAAGGAAAGGGGACTTGTCTTCCAAGTGACGTGGAAAAGGACATGACAGAATCTATTGGAAGCCCTAAAGAAAATAAGAAGCGTGCACCTCTCAACCTGAAAATGAAGCGAAAATTATCAGATGATGGAACGGCATCTCCCGAATTGAAGGTTTTAATGAGAAGAGGGGAAAAAGACGCGAATTTTTCCTTATTTAACCTTGAAGATGATGATCCAAAGAGACTCGAGCATGATGGGGATAAAAATAATAGTAGACGTGATGAATCAGTGGCTTCAAATCGGAATCTTTCTCACTTTGCTGTGAATAATGTAAAAAAACCCAACCCCAGTGGTGAAACTACACTAAATGATCAATTAAATGATATGAAAAATCTTTCAGCAATTAATCTTCGAAAGGTCACCCCATTGCAGCGTTCTGATACTCAGAAATCTCTTGCGTAACGAATCCTTTCTTCGATTTACAAAAAATAATTTCTGTAGAACAAAAAAGAATTGGAATAAATTGAGTCATGTTTTTCAGTCAGTGGTGTTTTTCCAACATGAAGAAGCAAAAGAAGTTAAAGATGCAGTAAAGAGAAATATGATTTCTAAATTCTTATATTTGAAGGAACTAATTTCAGATGAGATTAACGAATTTCGTCTCAGAAAAATTACTACTATCCGAAGAGGAGGACAACGTGGCAAGATGAATATAACAGTAAACAATTTTCCTAGAATTTATTCTAACCAAAAAAAAAAAAGAAAGACGATATGACACGTGAAGCTTTTGATATGATGAGGACAATTCGAATTTTTTGTGAATGTGCGGCTGCAGGAGGACAGAAGCATATTCAACTAATGAGCCATATGATAAAAAGCGATCCTCGAAAGTTGATTTTTGGAAAAGAAATAGTGAATAAATTTTTTCAAATAGATTTATGTTTGATCAAGAGGATCCAAATCATTTATTGAATCGAGCGAATAATAGTGGGCATAGGCCATTATATATCGCAGCCAAGCATGGAAATATTGAAGTTGTGAAACTTTTGTTAGGGCATAAAGCGAATCCTCTCTTGACTTCCAAGGTTTTATTTTTTTGAGATTTTGAGAGCTAACATTTTTAAAAGTTGAGTGATTCATCAAAAATGGAAGAAACTGCTTTGGAAGTTGCAGTTCGGTGGGGTCATATTCAAGTTGCTGAGTATCTATTGAACAACTGTGTGTTTAACTCAATAACCACTCAAAAATGCTTTAATATGACGAAAAATGATTCAATGAGAGTTTTATTGAAACATTGTAGCAGATCCAAAGAAAGTCGAAAAAGTTTCTTTAGTTTCCTTGGTTGTTTTAAAAGTGAATAAAAATTTATTGGCAGGTTTTGTTTGGATCATGTTTTTTATTATTTCAACAACTGGTTGACCAGATTTTGTATTTTTAACAGCTTGTGTGTGATATTTGAAGTCAATGAAATGAAGCAAGTTGTATGTTATTTATAGACAATTTTTTACACTGGGTAATTATATATAGTTTTTTTGTGTTTTGTATTTCATCTTGTGTCAAGAATAAATTATTTCAATAAAAAAATGATTTTCACAATTTGAGAAAAATAAAAGAAGGGAAATAATAATATTTTAAAACAAAATAGATAGAGAAATTTGATTGGCGGGAAAAGAAAGTTTTTTTTTTTTCATTTTGAATGATTTTTGGTTTAGTAATGAAGTCAACAAGAAATTACAACTGACAAAGTTTGGAAAGGGAGTATCTTGGAAAATATCATATGTCAAGATCAAAAAGATTCCTTCATTAATATATTTTTGTAAATCTATAATTTTAGAGAAATAGATCGATAAACCAAGAGATGATTTGTTTTTTTTATAAATTTAAAACCTAATTAGAAAATAATAAGATGACATATTTTGGCAATAAAAGAGGTGAGGTCAAGGAACTGGAGAGAAACTTGGCCGACTTTAATGTTGATGTGAAGTTGACTGCTCTTCGTAACGTACGGTTCCATTTGGTTAGATTTTTGTTGACAGGAATAGATTATCTTTGCTATGACTTTGGGCAAAGATGTGTCAATGTTATTTATGGCGGTTCTCAAGAACATGGAAACTCAAAACATCGAATTGAAAAAGTTGGTCTACTTGTACGTGATGAACTACGCCAGATCACATCCCGATAAAGCCATCATGGGTATAAATACTTTTAGAAAAGTAAGATTTCCTAAATTAGTACATGAAAATTTCTCGTTAGGATTCCAGAGAAAGATCAAACCCCCTTTTGAGAGCCCTCGCTATCAGAACTATGGGCTGCATCAAGATTGAGCAGATTGTCGAATACTTGATTGATCCCTTAAAGGAGGCTTTGAGAGTATTATTTTGGGTGGCAAGATGAAATAATCGAAATTTTTTAGGACGAGGATTCCTACGTCAGAAAGACTGCCGTTTTGTGCGCTGCAAAGATGTACGAAATCAACCCTGCAGTTATTGAGCAACAAGGATTCTTGAAGGTTATCGAGAACCTTTTGACCGATGGTAATGCTATGGTTGTTTCCAACGCCGTTGCTGCCCTTCAACAAATTGCTGAAGGTAGAGGAACCTACGCAATTGATTTGAAGCCTTACACCGTTCAAAAACTTTTGACAGCCATCAACGAATGCAACGAATGGGGCCAAACTGTTATCATCGATAGTTTGTCAAACTACATTCCCGCTGATCCTAAAGAAACTGAAGAGTAGATTATAGTATAACATTGGATTAACATTTCTGTAGTATTTTGGACAGAGTTTCCTCAAGATTGTCCCATTCTAACCCCGGTGTGGTTAT
>PJUD01000677.1_pt1 | contig 14699 bp, 15 predicted proteins | sample 1512341 | NCBI WGS metagenome assembly PJUD01 (sample SAMN08177675, study PRJNA422409) | Feces metagenome, whole genome shotgun sequencing project. | isolation source: Chicken feces (3) enriched on wood chips: beechwood xylan treatment | host: Gallus gallus | place: USA: Madison | collected 2015-01-15 | reverse complement strand
GTCGCAAGCTTTCATATAGCGGTCGATCTCCGAATGCTCCACCCAGCCGAGGCGGATCGCGTTGTCCGGATACCGGTGCTCGCTCTGTTTCAGCACGGAATCGCCGGCCAAATACAGGTCGATGTGCGGAAATCGCTGTTCGTTGAACACGTCGAGCAGAAAATCCAGCCCTTTCTGCCGATCAAAGCGCCCGACGAAGAGGAGGTTAATCTTGTCCGGTTTGACGGGAAAGGGCGAGAATCCCGCATCGGCGGAGGCATCGGACACGCCGTTATATACGACGACCGACTTGCGCGGGGGCAGCCCATAATTCAGAGCCATCGCATATTCGTGCTTCGAGATGTGGATAATGGCGTCCGTTCGCAGCGACAGTATCTTCTCCGCCCATGCGAACAGCTTGCGCTTCCAGGATTTCGTGTCCATCAGAAAAGCCCAGCCGTGCGAGCAATAGACGATGACGGGACGCTTCCTCTTGAAAAAAAATAGCGTTCGCAGAAAAACGCCCGCGAACGTCCCGTGCACATGTACAATATCCGGCTGAAGCTCGTGAATCTTTTTGCGAATCTCCATCATTGCTCTAAGAAAATAGGCCGGCTTCCGCCTGTAAGGATACAAAATGAGACGCTCGGGACTGATCTGCAGCGAATGTCGGTTGGAGTTATGCTCGGAGGCCATCAAATAAATGTCGTGATGACCGGCCTGGTGCTTCATGACCTCGTTAAGATGAGTTTCGACTCCGCCCTTCGTAAACTCGGACAGATGAAGGATTTTCGCCATTGTATCGCCTCCGTTGTCTGTTTAGAATGCGTCCCGGGAGCCGGCAACGGCCTTAAACGTTCTCAGCATGATTTTGAGATCGAACCAGAGACATCTCTTCTCGATATAGGCGATGTCAAGCTCGACCATCTCCTTAAAGCTGAGACTGCTTCTTCCGCTTACCTGCCACAATCCCGTACAGCCCGGCGTGACGGATAGCCGTCTTTTGTCGCGCTCCGTGTATTCCTCCACTTCCCTGGGTAGAGGGGGCCGGGGGCCGACGAGCGACATTTCGCCTTTGATCACGTTGAACAATTGCGGCAGCTCATCGATGCTCGTCTTGCGAATGAACCTGCCGATCTTTGTCACACGCGGATCTTCCTTCATTTTGAACATCGCGCCGTTGATCTCGTTGCGGTCGAGCAGCTCCTTCAGCTTGTCTTCCGCATCGGTATACATCGAGCGAAGCTTGTACATGCAAAAGGGTTTCCCGTCCTTGCCGATTCTCGTTTGGCGAAAAATAACCGGACCTTGCGGGTCCTCCCACTTGATCAACGCAGCGGCGACGGCCAGCATCGGACTTATCAGCACCAGCCCCGTCAGCGATCCGATCAGGTCGACGGTCCGCTTCATCGCGGAATAGAGGGAGAATGTCCTCCGCGTTTCCCGCTTGTGCAGGACAATCGGGTAATTCGAGGATGCTCCTCCTATCGCTTCGTCCCGGTAATGGGGACCGGTATTCATCAAGTATCGCCCCTTCCCGAAATTAATTGCTTCACCAGTTCGCGGTCCATGATCTCCTCCAGTTCTGTCATCAATACGTGCCTTAATTCGCGATTGCGCAGCGCGAAATTGATCGTCGTCATTATGAAGCCGATCTTCTCGCCCACGTCGTACCGGACGCCTTGGAAATCGTACGCGTAAACGCCCTGATCCTCGTTCAATTTCTGAATCGCGTCGGTTAGTTGGATTTCTCCGCCCGCGCCCAACTCGTGTCGGCCCAAATATTCGAAAATTTCGGGCGTCAGCACGTACCGGCCCATAATGGCCAGATTGGAGGGAGCTTGTCCTTGAGGCGGCTTCTCCACGAAGCGGTTGACCCGGTACAGCTGCCCCGTCCTTTCGCCCGGATCGACGATGCCATAGCGGTGCGTTTGATCTACGCCTACCGTCTGCACGCCGATGATCGAACGCCCCGTATGCTCGAACTGTTCGATCAACTGCCGGGTGCAAGGCACCTCGGCCTCTACGATATCGTCCCCGAGCAATACCGCGAACGGCTCGTCGCCGATGAAGTTGCGCGCGCACCATACGGCGTGTCCCAGCCCTTTGGGCTCTTTTTGCCGGATATAGTGCAGATTGACCTGGGAGGATTTGCGGACCTTCTCCAAAATGTCCAGCTTCCCTTTCTCCTCCAGCGTGTGCTCCAGCTCGAACGCGATGTCGAAATGGTCTTCGATCGCCCGTTTGCCTTTGCCTGTGACGACGATAATGTCCTCGACGCCGGACTCGATCGCTTCCTCGACGATATATTGGATGGTCGGCTTATCAACAATGGGAAGCATCTCTTTGGGCATCGCTTTCGTGGCCGGCAAAAAACGGGTGCCGAGACCTGCGGCGGGAATAATCGCTTTTTTCACTCTCACCATTTTGATCTCACCTATCCTTTTGATTTATGTCTGTTGGGGCTGTCCAGCGGGTAAATAGAACTGTGCAAAGTATGGATCGACGAATGAACGCTTCGTGCATCTATCTCCTTACGCTGCTATACGATCTTGAAATTTTGAATAGGTAAACCCGTTACAATGTCATTTCAAGACCGTATGAGGCAGGCTCCAGGAGACAGATGCACTTCTCGCTTCTTTGATCATCCTGTCCACCTTACATCCCCTAAGAGGCAGCCCTTTCACATGAATTTGTGTGGGCATCGAACCCTTCCTCACGTCACACCCTCGACGATATACGTCTAAGGTCGGCTGACCCACAGCATGACCGAGTGCCTCCGGTGATAGAGGTGCAGGAGACATTACCTTACGTGCAAGCGTTCCTCGCCTAAAGCCTTCGCTCAGGCATCGTTTCGATCGCCGTAATAGTAGTAATAGCTATCCGAGTGTTTACGCGGAACGTTGTTGAGCACGACGCCGATCAATCTGGCCTTCACATGGTCCAGTGACGCTTTCGCTCTAAGCGCGACGTCTTTCTTCACTTTGCCTGCTTCGACGACGAGAATGACTCCGTCGCTCTGGGCGGCCGCAATCTGCGCGTCCGTTACGTACATCAGCGGAGGCGTGTCGATGATCACGACGTCGTATCGTTCCCTCGCGGTCTCCAGCAACGCGGCCATCCGCTTGGAAGCTAGCAATTCCGACGGATTCGGCGGCGTCGGACCGGCAGAGATGATCGCCAGATCGTCGGTATTTGTTTGCTGGATCACGTCCTGCAGTTCCTTTTGCCGGAATAGGGCGGTCGTTAGGCCGAGCCGGTTCGATTTTCCGAACAGATGATGCTGCGACGGCTTACGCATATCCGCATCGATCAGCAGCACCTTCTTGCTTGTCTGGGCGTAAGCGACGGCCAGATTGGCGCACGTCGTACTTTTGCCTTCTCCCGGCTTGGAAGAGGTGACCACGATCACTTGCAGCGTCTGGTCGATCGCCGAATACTCGACGTTGGTCCTCAGCATTCGGTACCCTTCGGAGATCGGGGATTTGGGATTCGCGTCCGTAATGACGCTCCACTTATAACGAGACATGGTTTTCCCTCCTGTTCGTTTGCAACTGCACTTTGCCGTTTCCTCCATCGGAAGAGTCCTTCTCTTTGAACCTCGGAATCGCGGTCAGCACCGGAACTTGGAACAGCGTTTCAATGTCCTCCTCCGTTTTGATCGTGTCGTCCAAATATTCCAGCAGGAAAGCGAGACCCACGCCGAGCATGAGCGACAGAAGGAGCGCGGCTGCGATGTTCATGTTCGGATTTGGAGCGACCGGACCGCGAGCTTCTTGGGGATCGGCAAAATCCAGAATGGACACGTTGTCGACCTTCATCAGCTCGGGGACCGATTTCTGGAAAACGACCGCCACAGCGTTGGCCGCCTTGGCCGCCCGCTCGTAGGAATGGTCGCGGACGGAGATCGACATGACCTGCGTTTCATTCACCGAGCTTACGCTCACCTTGCTGATCAGTTCGCCATACGACAGGTTCAGCTCTGGATAATCCTTGCTGACGCTTTTCATAATGCGCGGCGTCTTAATAATTTCTTTGTAGGTTTTGATGAGGCCGATGGTGGAATTGATGGAACCGACATCGATGCTGGGAAGCAAAGAGCTGCTTTCCTTGTACTGGTTGACGATCAGCTTGGCCGATGCCTGATATTGCGGCGCGATGAAGTAGTAGGAATAGATGCCGACGCTCAAGCAGACGACGGTTGCGATCAGGGCGATCAGGAGCAGTCTTTTTTTGACGATGAGCCAGTATTGTTTCAGTTCCATCTTTTTTCCTCCGTCGCTTGTAAGTTTTCTTGCTCTTCAGAATCCGAAAATCAGTTCGATTAGAATAATAAAATTTAAAAGTTATTCAAAACGAGAACTTTTGGGCCAATTAAAAACGACTGCATCGTCCTTTGATCGGAGCATGTCGTTTTTATCGGAGATCGTGCTGAAGGGAATAGAACGCAATTTCCCCGGCCCTGCATGATCGAAATGATCCGGACGAAGCGCCGCTCCATCCGACAAATCCATTCGTTTCACGAACAAACAAAATCGCCTATCCATCGTCGCAAGCTTGGCCGGAGTCGTTCATATCGGCCGCTTCCGGTCTATTCCACGCGACGTTCATAAAGTCTCTGACCGTTCCGCCGTTCAAAATATACTCCACCATCGTCTTTGCGTCGGCCTCTATTCCAAGCTTTCCTAACGCCAGGGAAACAAGCTCGGCCACGTCGACCGTTCCATCCCGGGGATCGTATCCGGTGTAGGCCAGAAGCTCTTCCCACGACCACGCGCTTGCGGAGTCGTGTCGGCGGCTCAGAGAAGCGTCCTGCGAGAGTCTTTCCAAAAAAAGCTTAAGCCTCTCCTGCTTCTGCTTCAGCGCCGGATTCGAAACGTTCATCTCCAATCACCTTCGCTTGCGGTAGAAGTTTTGAACTTTTCTCCTCTAACCGATTCGTCATCGAGTCGTCGTCAACCGGGTTCGCCGCGATTTGAACTAAGTATGACATAGAAAATCGAAATTCAAGAGGGATTAAAGACATGATGCCTATTAGCCATTCCTGCTCATTTTTAGAAGTCGACCGCAACCGGAAAACCGACTATTCAGAGTGCCAAGGCGTCGTTTCGTTCAATGGAAGCGCTCTACTTCCGCGAGGTCCTATTCAGACTATAGACCCGCCGTTCAGAAACGAACCCGCTTTCGCTCGCCCTTACCCAGTCAAGGATTTCGAATATTCGTGCCGATGGTTCGGACTCTAAGCCGAGAAAAAAGGCGATTTCAAACATGGGAAAAGAGGGACTTAGGACAGTCATTCGAAAATCTCTAGGAGGATTCAACCATTTTACGGAGGGATGCAACGTTTTACCCACTAAAAACATCGTCAACTTGGAATCGCTTACAATTGGATTGAAATCTAAAAAAATTCGGCAATTTGCCCGAATCTTCCCCTTCGCTTATTCCTTTTTTCATAATTTTCCTCCTATTCGGTCGTCATCTGTCGCCCGTTCGTCTTTTCGAGTCCCGATTGCTTCACCGGTTACTTGCTTCTCCAGCATTAATTTCGTTCCGATTATCACGATGACCCGGTAAAAAAGGAGAGCAAGCGTCTCAATAAAGTATCCGACGCCGTGGCCGACGGAGGGCTATCGAAGGGCATGTCGTCGGCAACGCATCGGGCATTGCGCTTGTAATACGCCTCCCATGGTTCGCCCATGCGCTGGCGAATCGCCTCATAGGCCTCCCGCATTCGAAATCCCCTACGCTCGGGATGGTGGGCGTCCGACGACACAACGTGAATGAGCCCGCTCTCGCACAGCGTCCATGCGGCTTGCCGGACCTGCCTCCCGAAGTCGCCCAACAGCGAATGCGTCGTCATTTGCGCGCAGGCGCCGAGCTCGACCAGTTCGGCAAGCAGACGAGGATGCTTGACGATTTCCGCATTGCGTTCAGGATGCGCGATAATCGGCCGCAGGCGCAGCACGCCAAGTTCATGAATCAGCTCTTTCATATCCTTGGGGACGTGCGAGAAAGGCATTTCGATCAACACGTAAGCGGAATCGGCCAGCGTCAGCAGTTCCCCCCTATGCCATGCCTCCAGAAGGTCTCCATGCACGCGAATTTCCTGCCCCGGCGCGACCGTAACGGGAACGCCTGCATCCGCCAAACGCTCATTCGTTCGGTTAACGTGTGCCCGAACTTCCACAGCCGGGTTATCGTAACGACCGTTCGCATGATGAGGCGTAGAGATCAGCTTCGTTATGCCTTCGGCCGCGGCCGCTTTGGCCATGTTCAATGTATCGTTCCAATCCGCTGCCCCGTCGTCAAGGCCCGGCAAAATATGCGTATGAATATCGATCATGCGAATCGTCGCCCCCTTAATCGAATGAATAGGGTCGGCTTGCCCCAGACAAACTCGACCCTATTCTAGCATATTGGCTCGCCCGAAGGAATGCGCGCGAAGTCGGAACCTCCGCACGCCCTGGCCATAAAAAAGGAGCGCCCGGGAGCGCCCCTATACGAACTATTCAGAGATTACAGACGAGCTTCCAAAGCCTTCTTCTGCTCTTCAAAACCCGGCTTGCCGAGAAGCGCGAACATGTTCTTCTTGTACGCTTCGACGCCCGGCTGGTCGAACGGATTGACGCCAAGCAGGTAGCCGCTCACGCCGCACGCGATCTCGAAGAAGTACACCATGTAGCCGAATGTGTGCGGACTCATGTCCGGCAAGTTGACGATCAGGTTAGGCACGTTGCCGTCCGTATGGGCGAGCAGCGTTCCCAGGAACGCCTTCTTATTGACGAAATCAAGCGTTTGACCGGCCAGGAAGTTCAAGCCGTCCAGGTCGTCCGCGCTTTTCTCGATCGTGATCTGATCGGACACTTCGCCCACCTGAAGCACCGTCTCGAAAATAATCCGATTGCCTTCCTGAATAAATTGCCCCATCGAGTGCAGGTCGGTAGAGAAGTCGACGGAAGCCGGGTAAATGCCCTTGTAGTCCTTGCCTTCGCTCTCGCCGTACAGTTGCTTCCACCATTCGGAGACGAAGTGCAGACCCGGCTCGTAGTTGACGAGAATTTCGATCGCTTTGCCTTTGCGATAGAGCGCGTTGCGGACAGCCGCGTATTGGTACGCTTGGTTTTCGCTCAGGTTAGGGTTGTTGTATGTTGTAGCCGCGTCTTGCGCGCCCTTCATCATCGCTTCAATGTCGATGCCCGCCGTCGCGATCGGCAGCAAGCCGACTGCCGTCAGTACGGAGTAGCGGCCGCCGACGTCGTCCGGAATGACGAACGACTCGTAGCCTTCCTCGGTCGCCAGCACCTTCAATGCGCCGCGCGCCTTGTCCGTCGTTGCATAGATGCGCTTGCGCGCTTCTTCCTTGCCGTATTTGCTCTCCAGCGCTTCGCGGAAAATACGGAAGGCGATGGCCGGCTCGGTTGTCGTTCCGGATTTGGAGATGACGTTGATCGACCAGTCCTTGCCCTCCAACGCTTGCAGCAGGTGAGTAACATAAGTCGAGCTGATATTGTTGCCGGCGTAGAAAATTTGCGGAGTTTTGCGCTGCTCCTTGGACAGCGTATTGTAAAAGGAATGCTGCAGCATTTCGATTGCCGCGCGCGCGCCCAAGTAGGAGCCGCCGATGCCGATAACGATCAGCGCGTCCGAATCGGACTGGATTTTCTTCGCGGAGCTCTGAATGCGGGCGAATTCCTCTTTGTCGTAGTCGAACGGCAGGTTGATCCAGCCCAGATAGTCGGAACCCGCTCCGGTTCCGTTATGTAATTGCTCGTGAGCGAGCTTGACGGCCGGCGCCAGATTGTCGATCTCATGTTGACCGACGAATTGCAGCGCTTTGGAATAATCGAATTGAATCGTTTTGCTCATTGCTCTCTCCCTTTCTCTCTCGACCTCGAAGGGTCTGGGTCATGCATATTAGCTATAGGATACTGAATTATTGAACTTCATACAAGCAGGCTACGATGAAGGTTTGATGAAGATATGCCGATCTCGCCCCACATAAGAAAAAATGACTCTCCATAAGTCGCTTATGGAAAGTCATTTTACTTCAGCGCAATTTGTCGCAGCTTGCCGTCCAGCTCCCTCATCCGGTCATCGGGATGGGGAACGGGGAGCGCTTCGTTAACGATACTAAGAGAATAAGACGAAGCTCTGGCCGCCAGCTTCTTATCGCTCAACTGTGGAAAAAGCTCCAGAATCGCCTCGCGGCACTCTTGTCGCGCCAGCATTCCGCGGATGGCCACATCAATGCCGTAGCGGCTCGCGGCTCGCGCCTGCGGCACGGAATTGTCTTCATCGGACGAAAAATCTCCCAGCACCTCGCGCAGCCAGGAGACGCTGAGCGCAAACCATTCGGCGAACCGCGGGTTGACGTTCGAACGGTAGCCTCCCGACGTATGCGTCTTCGCCAACGACAGACCGTGGCCGCCGCTTTGGAAAATATGCGCCTCGAACGGAATGCCCTTCTCGTCCAGCGCCCGCATGAAGCTTATCGTATTTTCGATCGGAGCCGCAGTATCGTCGCAAGCCGCAAACAGAAATGCAGGCGGCGTTCGTTCGTCGATCTCACGATCCACGGACGGAATAGGAACGGCCAGCACCTCGCTCATCGAGGACAGAATGCACGGATAGCCCAGTAGGAGCGCATTCGGCCGAACGCGCCCCATCGTGCCGAGCGCGGCGGCCAGATGGCCGCCGGCCGAGAAGCCTATGGCCGCAATTCGTTCCGGATCCACGCCCCACCCGGCGCTCCTGTTGCGGATGACGTCAAGCGCCTCTTCCGCGTCCAACAGCGGTTCAGGGAACTCGGTTCGCACGGAATAACGCAGCACGAACGCTTGAAAGCCTTCCGCCAAATACGCCATTGCGACCGGCTCGGCTTCGCGGTCCGAGAGGCCGCGATAGCCGCCGCCCGGAAATACGAGCACCGCCGGCCGAAGGGCCGCATTGCTCAGTTCGGGCGAAGCGTCGAGCAAGTAAGCCGTCAGCTTCACTTCCGCGCGTCCGCGCAACGCAATCGTTTCCGTCCTCATTTGCGCGGCGGCATCAGCCAGGCATGGGCGGGATCGTTGTGGAATTTCCACGTGCGAACCGGCCCGGCCATGACGTTCAAATAATAAACCTCGTAGCCTGGGGGCGCCGACACCGGATGATAGCCCTTGGGCACCAGAACCGTTTCGCCGTCGCGTACGGCCAGCGTCTCGTTCAACGTCAAGTCGTCGGTGTAGACGCGCTGCACGGCAAAGCCTTGCTCGGGCTGAACGTGGTAGTAGTACGTTTCCTCCAGCAGCGATTCGTCCGGCAACGCGTCCCGGTCGTGCTTGTGCGGCGGATAGCTGGACCAGTGACCGTCCGGCGTAAACACCTCCACGACAAGCAGGCTGTCGGCCGCTTCCGACTCAGGCAAAATATTATGAATCAGCCGCTCGGTAGAGCCGCTGCCGCGAAGCTCCACTCCGACGGCGTCCGGCTCGATCAGCCGCGCCGGAAGACGTGTCGTGCCGGGAGCGAGACATACGGCCAATTCCAGCTCTGTCAAAGCCGTAACCTCGTACGTATCGTCGGCAGGAACGTAGACGGAATACGGCGGTATTTTCTCGAATACGCTCATCCGCTGTCCGATGCCTACCCATATTTCACGGTTGGTCCGAACGTCCGCTCTGCCGCTCAGCAGCACGAGACATGCTTCGTTGTCGCCCGTGCTCCGGCTCAGCGTCTGACCCGGAAGCAGGCGGAACACCTCGAAGCCGACGTATTTCCAGCCCGCCGAAGCCGGAGTTACGGCCAGCACGCTTCCATCCGCGCCAGGCATCGATTCCGGCGTTACGATCAGCTTGCTCATTCGACATTCCCTCCCCGATCCTGTGCGACGGCTCCCGAGCCTACCATCGAGCGGTCACCATTTTTTTGCGCGTGTAAAATTCCACTCCGTCCGGCCCGTTGGCGTGCAGGTCGCCGTAGAACGACTTTTTCCAGCCCGAGAAAGGGAAAAACGCCATAGGAGCGGGTACGCCAACGTTAATGCCGAGCATGCCGGCGTCGATCGTCTCGCGGAATTGCCTTACGGAGCTTCCGTTTACGGTGAACAGACAAGCGCCGTTAGCGAAGTCCGAGCGGTTGGCGATCTCGATAGCCTCATCCAACGATTCCGCCCGCATAATCGACAGCACCGGAGCAAAAATTTCGTCGCGCCAAATGCTCATCTCGCACTTCACTTCATCGAAAATCGTCGGGCCGACAAAATAGCCTTCTCCGCCAACAGCCGCATCCTCGCGTCCGTCCCGCAGCAGCTTCGCTCCTTCTTGCTCGCCCGCAGCGATATAGCCAAGCGTTCTCTCCTTATGGGAGTCCCGAATGACCGGCCCGAGAAACACGCCCTGCTCCAAGCCGTTGCCGATCGTAATCGCGTCCGCCGCCTGCTTCAGCTTGTCGATGAGACGGTCGGCAATGTCGCCGACGGCCACGACGACCGCACAGGCCATGCAGCGCTCTCCCGCAGAGCCGAACGCTGCGCTCACGATCTGCGTAACGGCGGCGTCGAGGTCGGCGTCCGGCATAACGATTGAATGGTTTTTGGCGCCGGCCAGCGCCTGAACCCGTTTGCCGTTCGCGCTTGCCGTCTTGTGGACGTACTCCGCCACCGGCTGCGAGCCGACGAACGAGACGGCCGCAATACCCGGATGCTCAAGAATGCCGTTAACGACGTCGCGTGCGCCGTGTACGAGATTGAATACACCGTCCGGCAAGCCCGCTTCCGCGAACAGCTCGGCCAGCCGCTGGGCCAGCAGCGGAGTCCGCTCCGACGGCTTCAACACGAACGTATTACCGCAAGCGATCGCGAGCGGGAACATCCAGCACGGCACCATCATCGGAAAATTAAACGGCGTAATGCCGCCGATCACGCCGATCGGATAACGGTACATGCCGGATTCCATGTTCGAGGCGATGTCGGGAAGCTGCTTGCCCATCATCAGCGTAGGCGCGCCGGCCGCGAACTCGACGCATTCGATGCCGCGCTGCACTTCGCCGTAGGCTTCCGCGTAGCTCTTGCCGTTCTCCTGCGTAATGATGCGCGCCAGTTCCTCCCAACGCTCCACGAGCAGCTGTTGGTACTTGAACAACACCCGCGCGCGCCGCGGAACCGGCGTGCGGCTCCATGTCCGGAACGCCTCTTGCGCTGCGCGAACTGCAGCATCGACCTCTTCCTTGCTGGAGATCGGCACGTTCGCAATGACTTCGCCCGTCGCCGGATTGTACACCGGCTCCGTTACTCCAGATTCGGACGGCACCCATTTGCCGCCGATATAGTTGCTAAGCGCCGCGGAACTGGCGGATTCGTTGTAGTTGGTCATCGGTTTCATTCCTCTCTTCTCCTATACGTGCATTTAGGTAGCGGTAATCTCTCCACGTTCGCATCTGGCGATATAATCGTGAACCTGCTCGGCCGTAGGCATCGCGTCGGAGCAGCTATGGCTGGAGATGACGATACACGCGGCCGCGCTTCCGAACGACATGCAGCGCGCGATCTCCCAGCCCTGCATCAATCCGTACAGGAAGCCGGCCGCGTACGAATCGCCGGCGCCGAACGTTTTGACGACCTTCGCCGGATAGCTGACGGCGCGATGGGACGCGCCATCCTTCGTATAGGCGATGGAGCCTTCCTTGCCGTGCTTGATGATGACGATTTTCGCCGCGTAGTTGAACCACTTGGCCGCCGTAATCTCGTCCAGACGCTCCGGATTGCGCTCGAACCGCTCCATCATGTCGAACTCTTCTCTCGTGCCGACGATGATGTCGCATTTTTCCGCAACCAGATTGTAATAGACGGCCGTCTCGGCATCCGACGACCACGTATAAGGACGATAATCGATATCGAAAGCAATCGCGACGCCATGCTTGCGCGCATAGTCGATCGCCAGGAACACCGCTTCCCGCGAAGGGCTTGCGGCCAGCGCCGTGCCGGATACGAGCAGCATTTTTGCGCCGGCAATCAATTCCTCCGGCACTTCCTCCGGCTGAAGCTTCAGGTCGGCGACATTGTCGCGATACATCAGAATGCTGCAATCGCTCGGACTCTTGATCTCCGTGAACGCAAGCCCCGTTACCGCTCCGGTCCGATCCGTCGTCACCCCGGAGGTCGAGATGCCGTTGCGCTCCAGATAATCGGTAATAAAACGTCCCATCTGATCGTTGGCCACCTTGCCGACAAAACCGGTTTTCATCCCGAGACGGGCCATGCCAATGGCAATGTTGGCCGGCGATCCGCCGACGTATTTGGTGAACGTGGACGTCATTTCCATCGGGCGATTAATCTCATTGGCGTTCAGGTCGATGCACAGTCGGCCAATGGCTACGAAATCCGTCTGCTTGGAACTGTCAAATGTAATATAGCTCATAATGGCTCCTCCCCCGGCTCAGTAAGGTCCCGCCTCCCGGATTTTTGCTTTCATCGCTCCGTGCGCTTCCGCCACTTTATCCGATACCGATACCTCGGGAACATCGACGCGCCACCACGATTCGTAACCGGACGTATTCGTTCCCGGTACGACGGGAATTTCGATCAGCGTCGAGATCGTCTCGGCTTTCGCCAGCCGCAGCGCCTCACGCAGCTCCTCGGCATTTCCGGCCTTATAGGCTTTAACGCCAAGGCTGCGGGCATGTGCGGCAAAATCGATCGGCATATAATCGCCGGTCAGACGTCCTGTCTGCTGCGAGCGATAGCGGAACTCGTTGCCGAAGCCGTCGCTGCCGTGACCGCGCTGCAGATTGTGAATGCACTGGAATCCGTGGTTGTCGAACAGCAGAACGGTAATTTTCCGGTTCTCTTGCAGACTCGTCACCAACTCCGAATGCAGCATGAGATAGCCGCCGTCGCCGACAAGCGCATAGACCTCCCGCTCCGGTTCGGCAAGCGCCGCGCCGAATGCGCCGCTGACCTCGTACCCCATACAGGAGAAGCCGTATTCCATGTGATAAGTTTTCGGCTCGGACGAGCGCCATACGCGGTGCAAATCTCCCGGCAGGCTGCCCGCCGCGCAGACAATAACCGAAGACGGTTCGATCGTCTCGTTAATGACTCCCAGCGCCCGCGTTTGGGATAGCCCGTCAGGATGCTCTTCCGCATACAGCCTGTCGACTTCGGCGTCCCACTCCCGCTTGCGCGATTCTAATACGCCCGCGTCATATGCAGTACGGTATCCTTGCGCCGTCAGCGTCTCGCGCAGCGCCGTCAACCCTTCGCGTGCGTCGGCGGTCAAGGCCGTTCCGCCAAGTTTGGCGGCATCGGAGCCGTTCGCGTTAATGCTCAACACCTTCGTTTCACCGAAGCGGAAAGCCGACTTCGACGACGTTGTGAAGTCGGAATAGCGCGTCCCGACGCCGATGATCAGATCCGCTTCCTTCGCTTGAAGGTTGGCGGACAGCGAGCCGGTCACGCCGATCGCTCCCAGGTTCAGCGGATGATTCCACGGCAGCGCGCTTTTGCCGGCCTGCGTCTCCGCGACCGGAATGCCCAGCGCCTCCGCGAATTCGCGCAGCTCCTGTGTCGCGCCCGAATAATGCACGCCGCCGCCCGCGATGATCAGCGGACGCTTGGCTTCCGCTACCAGGGAAGCTGCCAATTGCAGCGCCTCTTTCGAAGGAGGACGACGGTCGATGCGATGAACCCGTTTGACGAAAAATTCAGCCGGGTAGTCGTAGGCTTCTGCCTGCACGTCTTGCGGCAAAGCCAGCGTCACGGCTCCAGTATCAGCTGGATCGGTCAGCACTCTCATCGCCTGTTGTGCAGCCGTCATCAACTGCTCCGGACGAACGATCCGGTCCCAGTACCGGCTGACCGGCTTAAATGCATCTGCCGCGGACACCGTGTAATCGGAGGCGACTTCGAGCTGCTGCAGCACCGGATCAGGTTGCCGCGAAGCGAAGTTGTCGCCGGGCAGTAGCAGCACCGGAATTCGGTTCACCGTTGCCGTAGCCGCCGCCGTCACCATGTTAAGCGCGCCGGGGCCGATGGACGACGTGCACGCATAGATCTGCAGGCGATTGCTCTGTTTGGCGAACGCCGTCGCCGCATGAACCATACCCTGCTCGTTCTTGCCCTGAACGTACTGCAGCTCCCCCGGAGCGCGCTCCAGCGCCTCGCCGATCCCCGTCACATTGCCGTGCCCGAAGATGCCCATGACGCCGCGAACGAACTTGCTCTCTCGCCCGTCTACCGACACATACTGATTGTCTAAAAAAGCAAGCAGCGCTTGCGCCATCGTTAATCGTACCGTTTTCATGTCCGTCTCCTTTCTTATTTCCGCTTCATTTATCGTTGATGCGTGCCGGATGCCACCGAGGATGAACTCCACAAGATAACTCCGGACTAGTTACGGTTTCCCCGAGCGTTAGACAGTCCGCCGACCTCTCATCCACGCTTCTTACGGTCTCCCAGACCGTTAGACCGTCCGCCAGCCTCTCATCCACGCTTCTTACGGTCTCCCAGACCGTTAGACCGTCCGCAGACCTCTCATCCGCGACTCTTACGGTCTCCCAGACCGTTAGACAGTCCGCCAACCTCTTATCTGCGACTCTTACGGTCTCCCAGACCGTTAGACCGTCCAGCCGACCTCTCATCCACGCTTCTTACGGTCTCCCAGACCGTTAGACGGTCCGCCGACCTCTCATCCACGCTTCTTACGGTCTCCCAGACCGTTAGACGGTCCGCCGACCTCTCATCC
>PJUD01000675.1_pt1 | contig 14745 bp, 18 predicted proteins | sample 1512341 | NCBI WGS metagenome assembly PJUD01 (sample SAMN08177675, study PRJNA422409) | Feces metagenome, whole genome shotgun sequencing project. | isolation source: Chicken feces (3) enriched on wood chips: beechwood xylan treatment | host: Gallus gallus | place: USA: Madison | collected 2015-01-15 | reverse complement strand
GCAATGTCTTGAATCTCAAAAATATTATTATTCTCTCTTTTTCCATACTCATCTTCATCTTTCGAACTTGCTGATAAGTCTTTTATGATTGGCAAACCACTTGTTTTTGCCTTTGTCGAAGGGGATGATGATGAATTGACAGCTGGAAAGCTGCTCTTAAATTTACTCACAGCTTTACTCTGAACTTTATTTGATTTCTTCTTTTTGGCATCCTGAAACACTTTCTTGTAGTGCTCATCACAAGGATGCTCCCACTGAGCTTCTTTCGTATTCAGGTTAATGTAATATATGTCTCCATTTCGATTTTTTGCTGGCTTCCAGACATCAGGCAAAGGAGCCTTCAGCCCTTCTCGAGCAATATGAAAAAGGTCCTGGTCTTCTGTCAAGTCCATCCCCAAAAATTGTGCATATTCAAGAATTTCTATACTCAAATCTTAATCATACTGCTGCTATCTTTAATTTTTACCTTCTTGAGTTGGTTGATAATTCTCATCGATTTCTTCTTCGAGAATCATACTTTCTTCATCACTTATATCAAGCTGTGCAGTATTCATCTTCTGGTTCTTATTCATTTCTTTCCTAAACCACTTTTTATCAATAAGTTTATTTGATATATAAGCAGGATGATATTCTCTGAAATTTATTTTGAATCAATTCAGAAATGTTTTGATTTAAAACTAAAAAATAATTAAACCTTTTCCCTTATGTCCGTGGTAACATAAACAAAAAAAAAGGGAAAAAGACCCTTTGGATTTTTTTTAATGAAAAGATTAGCTCAACACCGATTTCAAGAGAACGAAAAAAAATTCTCGAAAAATTTTCCAAATAAAAATTTTTTGATTTTTTTTTTCAGTTCAATTCAATAGTATTTCCATTGAATTATCAATTTCTGAGAAAATGCTTGATTTTACAAACTTCTGTATCATAATATTGATTATAAAAAATTTGTCGAACTTCAAGATTCAAGACCTTCACTCAGCAATTCCATTTTTTTCCATAGCTGTTCTTTCTGAAATAACGACAGAAAATTCTTGAGGCAAAAGAGAGAGGTTTTTATTTTATCGTTAAATTGAGAGAGAGGGCATAACATATGAATCAGAGGCTATGGAGCACTCTTTTACCAGGACATATTGCCATTTATATTTAATATATGCTCATTACGTTTTGTTTTACTTTTAAAGGATGCATGATAAAATAAAATTTTGTGATTGAGGCTGATTACAATCAATCAACCGATTTAGAAAATATCTCTTTATTCTTGTTCGAGTCTGTGTTTCCAGTTATTATAATCAGGTTCATAGTTGAAAGCGCTATCCTTCAAGAACATGAAGTCTAAAACATTAATTCAAACTCAAATTTCAATTAATTACCAACAACGAGAGTCAAAACGAGAGTCAAGGGAAGAAGGGCCCACATCTTTGTATATTCGCTTGGGGCAATGTATGTAATGATGGTAAGGACGATCAAGAGGAAAATTTGGAGCTTCTGTCTGAAGTTAAACATTTTCGAAAGCCTGTATATTTATCCTGAATAAAAATTAATAATTAATAACATATACAAGAAGAGGATTTAATCATTTTAAGGATGGAAGATCTCTTTACAATTGACTCTCGTCATGATGGAACATTAGTAATTTCCAAAAATTTCCTTATTAATCAAGACAAAAGTTCCATGCACAATACGACTATTATGGTAAAAGACTTGCCACTTGCTCTTATGATGGTAGACATTTTAACTCATCATGAATGCAAAAGATTAATTTCAAGGCACAATTCAAATCTTTGAAGTTTCAAAAGGAGATTTACTCAAAGGAGACAATGTCATAAAACTGAGTTCTTTCAAGGCGTATCTTGAACAAATCAAAAACACTCTAAATCGATAGTCATCACGGACCAATTTGGCAAATAGCTTGGGCTCATCCGAAATTCGGCAATATGCTGGCTTCTTGTAGTTTTGATAAGAAAGTAACAATTTTGGAAAGTCTTAACAATCTCAACTCAGATCAGGTTATTATCTGGAAAGAAGTTAAAGTTAATGAATGGCAAGAAGTCACAAGCTATGAACATTCTGGCTCGGCTAATGCGATTTCTTGGGCTCCCAGTGATTGTGGTTTAAGATTACTCTCCTGCAGCTCTGATGGAACCATCTGTATTTTATATGAAAAAGGTAGCAAATTCTGGAAAAATATTTTTCTCAAATAAATAGATGATAATGAATGGGATAAATTGATTGTCTTCCAAACTCATAAAACAGGTGTCAATTGTATTTCATTTGCACCTGTCATGTATGGGAATAATTACTTTGTAATCGATTTGGATGTTTTGGGATCGTTGAAATTTTTCTCAGGCTGAAGATTATAATGAAAGATTAGCTCCATTGCCAAGATTTGCAACAGCTGGTTCAGATAAAACAGTAAAAATTTGGGAATATAATGAAGGTATCATTTGAGAATACTCAAGTTTCCTCATAATTTCAAAGAAGCACCAAATAAAATCGTTGAAATTGCTTGTTTAGATGGACCAGATGGTCATTCGGATTGGGTCCGTGACGTTGCATTTTGTCCTCGACCAGATCCAACTGAAACTATCCTTGTTAGTGCATCTGAAGTATATCTCTATTTTGAATTTGGGAATTCTAATCCTCCTAATCGCAGGATGGTACAATAATCTTTTGGAAAAATTCAAAGATACATCCAAATGAATGGAAAAAAATTGATATGAAGAAATTTGATGGACCAGTTTGGAGAATTAGTTGGTCAGTGGCTGGAGATTTATTGGCTGTTTCAAGTTCAGGAAGTAACCAAGAACATCTAGTCGATGTTTATAAAGTAAATTTCGCATAAATATTTTTCTTGAATTTTTTAGGAAAGTGAACACCACAATTGGGAACGAATTACAAGAATTGATGAAGAAGGAGGACCTGCTGAATAAAATTCCCCTTTTTTCGTCTTAAATTATTTTTGCCAGAAAAAAAAACCTTTTCCTAATCGTAAAATAATATTCTTGTCGTATGTTACTTCTGTAGTCTGTCTGTATCTGATAATTTTACTAAATACAAGAAAGAATATTTCTCAAAATCACTCTCTTCTGATGTAGTATGTCTAAAAAGCGTTAAAAATATTTCTGGAAAATTTTTTTATCCAAAGAATTTTCATAAAATTCTTTTTTCTGTCGAAAAGAAGTGAAAGACTTCATATGAGTGATTTGCTGAGGAAGTAAAATATTTTGGAGGGATCTTCATACTGTAGTAAATCAAATAAAAAAGTTGTTTTCAAGGATTGTAGAAAAGTAGGAAAGTAGTTAAGGTATCATTTTATTTCATTTTATTTTGGATTGCTTTTACAGATAAAATGTTGAAACACTTCAAAAGGTCGGGTGTAAAAGCTCTCAATTTTGTTGTTGAAATTCATATGACTGGGGTTGAGCTCAAGCTGGCTCAACAATGTCGAATTTCTGTCATTTTCAAAAGAGGTCCTTTTTTCTTATTTCATCCTTTTTCATAATTTATTAGGCCAATACAGAAAAGAAACTGTGAATGCTCCAGTACTGGACAACGGTGTTGCATACTTTGATGAGAAAATCACCATCCCTACCGTCTTTTATTATGATGAAGTCAAAAGGATGTTCCTTGAAAAAGAAGTAATAGAATATGGAATCATCAATTGCTAACAGGGCCTAGGCAACTTTAGCTTTAAATATGATATCTTCAAAAGCACAAAGACTCATTGGCATCACAAAGTTCGACTTATCAAGATTTCTGAATCAAAACCAAAAAGGTGAAAACAACCATTTTTCATTATTCATCAAAATCAATAGAAATCGACGTTGAACTCAAAATGGATAAATGTGTTGATAAAATGGCAAAATTCTGCTTTAGATTAAATATGTCTCAAATGGGCGAACTTGATCCATGCACAACTTTCAAAGAAGATGAAGAAAATCTGTCTTACAGCCAAGCTGAAGAAATCAAACCATCACCCAGAAAAGCAGAGTAATAGATCCCCAAATGCCGTTATTAAATTATACAGTAGATATGACGATAGCAATCAAAACATTTCTGGACTCATTCTCACCGATCATTCCGATAAGGGTGATGTTTATTCCCTCTCCCCACCTGCTGATACTAAAAGTATCGAATCTCAACGAAGTAATCAAAAGTCTGAGGATTACAATTCTTATCTCAATAGGATCAAGGAATAATATTAAGCGTCCATTAACACCAAATGGAGTTCAAGCAACAACAGGGAATAAAATTGAAAAGGGCGAGATTACCAAACAAAAAGATAAAAGTGTTCCTAACAGACAAACCCGTACAATCTCACCAATCACTCGTCCAACTGTAACTGCACTTGTCAAACCAAAAATGCCAACAACAACAAAAAATGAAAGACCTGTCCCAAAAGTCGAAGTGGTTGTTGATGAAACTCCCAAATGGTCAAGTAACTCAGCTCGATTAGTTCCATCCAATCAAAGTGATGAGAAACGCCCAGAAAAAGAAATGCGAAATAGTCAAAGGCAAAGAGCGAATATTTTAGAACCTGTCCAAATCTACCTCACAAATGAAAAATATCCTCCAACACAATTGTCTCCTCCACCACGTCAAAGTCAGAAACAAAACCAAAATGGCCAGAATATTCAGAATGGTCAGAATGGTCATGTATATTTTGAAAAACTTGAACCTCAAGTCCCTCAAGTCATCGAAGATTATGAATCAAATGAGGGAGAGGAACCTAGACCTGAGATTATAACTCAGAGCAAGGCTTCCTTACCTGAAATTGAACATTTCTCACCCCAAAGATTGGAAAAACGAGATTCAAATAGATTGTCAAATAAAAACCAAATCAGCTTCAAAGATGAACATCAGAATCGCGATAATGATCTGGAACTTCAACTTAAGAATTTGGAACAAACCAATAAAAATCTCACTGAACAACTTCAATTTAGTAATAGGGAATATCTCATCGTACAACTTTGATTTGAACTCTTTTCTTAATTTTTTCTTTAGTTAAATCAAGATTATGATGAACTTAAACAACAATATAATATGTTATATGCTGATTATCAAAAAAAAGCAATCAGTGATGAAAAGAAGAATGATAAAAGAGCTGAATTTGAATTGGGCATTTATAAAGAAAAGGTTCAGTCATTGCAGAAAGAACTTGAAGATTTAAAAACTGCTAAAAAGCCAGAGTTATTACAAAGTCAAACATCTCTTGAAGGTGAGGAAGCCGCCTTAAAGCAAAAGGGTTTTGAAGCTGCTTCTTTGAAAATAGAAGAGTATAAAAATACAACTTCCAAACTCAGAAACGAACTCTCTGATATGAAAAAGAAGCTTACTGAAACAGAGGCTGGACATGCCAATGAAATCGAAAAAAATAAAATCACTATTTCAGAACTCACTGGTGGCATTGGAAAAATTAAAAAAGAAGTTGAACAAAAAAATCAAAAAATTGAAAGTCTTGAAAATTATGTCCAAGAACTTGAAGAAACCATTACGCAACTCAAACATGATCTGATCAAATTAAAGTTACAGCCAGATGTGAGTCATAGCCAAAATAGTTTGGAAAGTGATCATCATCAATTCCAAGAAGAAAAATACCTCCAAAATATCCGTGATCTCACTCATGAAAATCTCGAGTTAAAAAAGAAACTTGAAGAAGCTAAACGTACTGAACCAACTTCCCTCCTCGTTTCTAAAGATCAAAAATCGAATCCTAATTATGATAATGTTTTAATGCAAAAGTATTATTAATCTTTAATTGCTCTAATCATCATGTGTAGGGAAAAATTGATTACTGATTTAGAGAGAAAAATCAATCAAATTCAAGGAGATAACACTAATGCAGTCAATGAATTGAAAAAATTAAAAGTATTTTTCTAAAATTTATGCACTCTCTCTCTAAACCCTCCACTTAGATAACATTAACATCAACAGAAAGTGAAAAATATAATCTATTGAATGTTATTAAACAAAGTCAACAAAAATTCAAAATTAAAGATGATAGAATTGACTTTTTGGAAGCTGAAATGTCAGTCTTGAAAAGCCAATTGGCTGAACTCATGAATACAGTCATGGAAATTGGAAGTTCGGAGTTTTTAGATCGAGTTGAAGTCATCATGACCACAAGCAATGAGAAACCTCAAAAACCCCCTTCTCATCCAGATAGTCTCCATAAATCAGTTCTTAGCTAATTCCTTTGAAAATTTTCTCTGTCATTTTTGATTGTACATATATTATTTATATATTCTAAAAGTTTTTGTTTATTGTAGAAAAACATCAAACACCATGTCTTGAATCTATAATTTTGCTGTCAAGTTGTAATTAATAATAATAGTTTATTTTTTAATTAAGAAAAAAAAATAATGTCGAATCAAATGGAAACAAGGACGCGTTCAAGAACGAAAACGCCGAAAGAACAAGTCCAAGAAAAAATCATTGAAGATCTTCCTCAACAATATATTAATAACCAACCTCCTGAAACAGAAGAGGAATTGAATAACCATCAAAATAAAAAGCTAAAGACTGAGAATAATTCAAGGAGTAATAATATTTATCTTCTTCCTGCAACAGATGGGCCAAAAAATTTCCAAGGCTCCCTGAGTCTTTTGAAAATGTTTGCTGCAGAGAATGACGCATTGTAACAAAAATTTCCCCCACATTTCTTTATATCTCCTTAGTGAAAATAATCAAGAAAATGTGGATACTCTTAGTCTCATTATAGATTATAAATACAGATCTCGCAAAGTCGTATTTACAAAGGATTTGTTTGAGAGGTAAGGAGCCCATCTTTTAATCTTCTCACCTCGAAATAGAAAATTGAGGGGCAATGTCACACCAGCAATTTTCGCTAAAAAAAGTCATCAAGTCAGAACACCTAAACCCAAGACCCCAATGGATCTGGCTTTCGAAAATTATCTCAACCTTGTTGCCCAACTTTATTATAAAGCGAATTTCCAGCCTGCCAATGTTATTGCAGCATTTGAATCAAATGGCTTGTTTTCTGAGACTGATGATGCCAAGGCTTTCCTTCCTTTGAAAAAACCAGGAAAGAGAGGAAGAAAGGCAAAGGCAAAACCTAATGCTGAAGCCGCTCCAGAAAGTCTTGATACATCGGCAAATATAGAAATTGAAAGTTCTAATTTGGCTGAAAATGAAACAAGAGAAGAGGCACCTAAAGAAGAGGTACAAGCACAAGTAGAAACGATTGCTACCTCAAAAGTCGATATTATGGACTCGCTTGTGAGCCCTCTCAAAGTGGATTATGTATTTGGTATCATACTAAAAATTTTTTTGTGACTTTTCAATGCTAATTTCTTCTAGAAAAATGGAGCCCTAAGGAGGTGGCCATTTTTGAAGCCGGGATCTGCAAATATGGAAAAGAATTTAGCTTTATTCAGTTTCTGGTAAACCTACAGAAATCTAATTTGTTTAAATTTTATTGTTTTCTAGATCAAAACCAAAACTATCAATGAAACAATTCAATTCTATTTTGCCTGGAAAAATACAAGTCATTATAGAATATGGAAATACCATAAAAACATCGAAAATAAATCGAATTATAATAGTTGGTTGTAAGCTATTCATCTATTTTTGTGTCATCTTGCATTTTCTTCAATATTCCATTGTATCTCTTTGGTTTTTATTGTTGATCTTGATTTTGATTTTGTTCATTCTTCTCAATTTGTTCAACATTCATCACTGGTTGTCCTCCAGGAATATTCTGTGCTCCAGTATTTTGGTTCAATAATTGAGCATTCATGAATAAATTTTGTAATGCATTTTGGGTTGCTCCCTCAGAAGTTGGTTGAGGATTTTGACTCTCTTGAGGAGGAGCAGCATAAGATTGAGCACCTAATTTTAAAGCTTTCTTTGGTTTAGCAGGTTGTTGTTCGGTTGAGCCTGGTAACTTCAATGCTTCCTTCAAAAATCCTTCTGTTGAAGAGGTTGAAGGAGTAACAGTCGTTTGAGTGCCTTGATAAGCTTGAGCTAAATTGCTACTCAAGAATGAGTTAAAGTTAAAATCTCCTCCTTGTTGACCTTGTCCTTGAGGTCTTCCGCCTTGAGGTTGATTTTGTTGATATCCACCTTGAGGTTGAGGATTTTGTTGTTTAACTTTTAAGGTTTTGGGGATGAAAGTATTGGCTTTAGGTTGAGAGTAACCTCCTTGGTTACTTTGAATTTGGTTGGTGAACTCATACAATTGTTTAAATTGTTGAGTTTGATCTTGAGCCTGATGAGTTGATTTAGGAGCTTGAGTATTTTGTGTTTGGATCATGCTTGTAAATTCTTGGAGTTGCTTGTTTTGAGCAGATTGGTTTTGTTTGTTAATTTGTTTAGTAAAGTCTTGTAATTGTCTATTTTGCTCATTCTGATTTTGGGACTTGATTTGGGTGGTAAATTGTTGTAATTGTTGGAATTGTTCATTTTGGTTCTGTGACTTGATTTGCTTTGAGAATTGTTTCACTTGCTCAGTTTGATTTTGAGACTTGATTTGGCTTGACATTTGTTGCACTTGCTTAAGTTGATCCAATGGGTTTTGAGGACCATGTTGTTGATGAGATGTTTGAATCTTGCTCTGGAACTCTTGGAGTTGCTTCAATTGATTAGGATCGCCTGCAGGAGCATTCACTTGTCCTTGTTGATCTCTTTGCACAATATTGTAGCCTTTCTTCTCTGTGGCCTTGGCTTCAGCTTCTTCAGGATCGGTGGTTGTCTGGAAAGATGGAACGTATGAGCGAGTGATAACTCCATCCCAACCTTCATAATACTGGTGCTTTCTTCTATCACGAGGTCTCACAAATTTGTCGAAACAAGCCATGTTGAAGATATCATCGAAATCGACAACTGCTCCTCTTCCCCATGTGCATCTTCCTCCGAGATTTGAACCACCGACGAAAGGATGGTCAAACATCACTTCAATCTTAACTTCCCAAACTCCGTTCTCTGGCTTGTTACCCAAGATACCAATCACTGTACCAGTTGCACCAAATGGAGCGAAATTCTTACCATTAATCTTCAAGTTAACAACACGATCACCAACTTTATGCCAGGGAGGTTTCTTGAAATAAGTAGGAGGAACCCAAGTCTTCTCGTATTTGGGAATCAAGAAATTGGGATTGAATGGAAGAGGCTTATTGGGATAAGCTTTCTTTAATTCTTTGGAGTTCATGAATTCTCTCTTTTCCAAAATCTTTTCAAACTCCACAACTCCTTCTTTAGGAAGCACCTTTGAAGCCTTGTTTGCAAGAATCAAATTTGACGTGTCTTCCTTAATCAACCAAATATAAACCTTCAAAAGCTCCAAATTAGGGTCTCTCGAGTTGGGGAAAATATATTCAGCAGTCAAGATGGATGGATCTTTGCTTTCAAGTTTTCTGCCAATGGCTTCAAAGATTTCCTTGAATTTGTGATGATAATTAGAGATCAACTCAACAGCTTCAACAGCAAGTTGGAAATGTGGGAATGTTCTTGATCTATTTCTTTCAAATTCTAATTCATGACAACTAAGAAGAAGATTAATTAAAACTCAACTTTCATCACTTACATGACAAGTTCAGGAACGATAGTATGATTTTTTCTGTTGATAAGATTTAAACCCAAATCGAATCGGTCAGGATAAAGGGATTTTTCTTCTTCAGCCTTTTGAGTTTTGATCACAACTGAATCAAGAACTTGCAACACTGTCAAAACATCGACTCCCAATTGTTTTGCAACGCTGTGAACGCTGCGATAAGTATGCTGGAAATCAAACTTGCTGGCAATTTCTCTTGCGGTATTTGTCAGTCTGGGCACAGCTTCAACGATTTGCACCTCAACTTCATCAAACTCTAAACTATTTCTTGAGTATCCAACAACTTGAGCTCTTGCACCAATATGCTCCCCGACATTGATGATGACTTCTGAATTGAGAGGGAATTCTTGGTTCAATTTCATTGGGGCAAGATCAAGAGTTGCCATGTATCTTCCTTCATATTGTGGAGATATAATCAAATCAAGAGGAATAACATCAGCAATTGGTGTTTGGCAATACAGATTTCCCAATGAATCCTTTCTTAATTCTGATTCACATGATACAACAGCAAATACTGGACTTGTCTTTTCTAATAATATTCCCTAATCAAGGAGGTTAATAAAATCCGAAATAATCCAAAAAATTTACATATTCATTAAAATAAGTATCATGAATATTCTCAGTTAAATCTTTATAATAAGGCTTATGGTCAGCTTTACTATAAGCAAATGGCAATTCTTCATATCGACGATCAGTGATTAATTCATCAGGAGTAATGATTCCAATAATCACACAATCTGTTAAAAATGGATAATAACATCGATATACTTGATTTAAAAACCTATAATCAATTAGACTTTCCCTCCCAAATTATATCTTACTTTTTATAATTTTTACTACCATCAGGAGCAATAGGTTCTTTAACTTTAAAGCAACATTTATAGAATGTAACTTCTCTTTTTTGGAAATCTTTCATTTCAGGGACTTTATCAGTCAAGAAATGCAAGGATGGGAAACTTCTATGATAATTCCATGAGCCCTTGGGAAGACCATCAAGAATCTTTTTAGGATCAAAGACCAAGTCTTCCATATAGAATTTAGTATTTCTGATTTGGACTTTAAAGTTTTCGAAATACATGGGGAGGGAAGATTTGACTTCAGTTTCTGCGATTTTGGGATCCCAATCGTAAGTGAGATTGAACCCAAGTCTATTTCTGTGAATTTCTTCAGGAGTCAAAACTGCATTTTTCAGTCCCTTACTATACTCTTCATCCAAAAGCTTTTCATCGACGAAAGGAATCTTGGCAATGTATTCAGTTTCGAAAACGGCACCAAAGGGATCCAATTCGAATTCAGTTGGGTAGTATGGGTGGAGAGGAGCGTTCTCATCGCAGACAACATTTCTCAAAGTTTCTGGAAGCAGATGGAGACTTCCAATTGGCATAATCAAAAGCAATTGCTTGAATGGATCGTATGCTTTCCCCTTTTCTAATTGGACTAAATTCTCAGTTGTATGAGGTAAATTCAAATGAGTCATCAAATTTGACAAATCTGAAATCAAAGGAGAATAGTAATAAGGATAGAACCACACCCAGGAAGGGCATCCAGTGTAGTAATAACTCAAAACGAACTGCAATCCTTGCATGTAAGCAGTCAAAATAGGAGTAAGCTCTTGGGGATTCTTTTGGATGTTCACCTTGTACTTCTCTTCGTAGTAGTATCTCTTGGCATCGCTTGTATCTCCCTTGTATATTCTCACCAAACTAGACATAAACTTGATGTCCTTCTCCAAAACACGGTTTGACAACAACTTGGTAATCTTTTCTTCATTTGCATACTGATTCAAGTATCTTTCAGCTTCTTCAACATTGGCAATGCCAGCACTAATCAAATCTTCTTCTCCAAATTCTTGAACCTTGCTGTGCTCTTCAGCTTCTTTCTTTGCTCTGGGGGTCAACTTCTGTGGGGTCTGCTTGTTATCTTTTTGGAGCTCTTCGAGAAGCTCGTTTTCTCCAGTGCCCTTTCCCAACACCACGTCCTCTTCTCCTTCATAGGACTTTTTGAGATCTTCTCCTTCTGCAATAAATTCTCTGTTGTCTTCTTCGGCAAACTCATCAGTTTCCATAATTGCCTGCTTAAAACGACGGTTTTGTCTCTCTTGGGCTTCTTGTTCCTCGAGCTTCTCTCCAATAAACTTGAGCTCGAATTCTGCAATCTTTTGGAACAACTTCACGGCTCTGTACCAGCAAATCACACCCTTTTCATTGATATAACCATCAGACTCCACCAATGTGTCCTTGAAAATCTCAATCAGCTTGTCAAAGCTTCCGATCTTGATATCCATGCAAAACACTCTTGGAAGGAAATCGTTTCCGATGAAGAAGCACAGGAAAATAAAGTCATCAATAATCTTTTCCACATTATATCTTGGTCCCATCTTCTCCTTCAAAGGACTAAACTCAATCTCAAAATATTCTCTCAGGATGTTGATCCACAGAAAATCAAAATTATCTTTTCTCTGAGATCTCTTGCAAGAAGAAGTCACCTTGCTTCTTGGTTTCAGTTGTTCTCTCAAAATGCACACGAAGGGCAAATGTGTTGTCAATGCCAACATAATCAAATCGGCATCGGGACCGTAAATACACACAGTTGTGTTGGGGTTAAATTCGGGTTGTTGCACTCTGTATCTAATGTAGTCCAGAAGCTTGTGCTCTCCTTCTCCTGGCACTTCGACTCCTGAGAAGATCACTTGCACCTATTCAATTAAAATTCCTTTCCCTCCATCAAAGAAATACTCTTCTCCATCTCTCGTCTTCCTTCATCTTTCTTTGGATAAAGAATTCAATGTGCTTGCTCAACTCGCACATAAACTCTGTTCCGGGAGAAATTGAATTATTCTTGAAATGCTCTTCTTTATCGATAATTCCGAAAGATCTCAAAGCATTGTCGAGCTCAGTGTATTTCTTAGCAGACTTGAATCTTCTTGCTCTTTGTTGGTTCATCTTGGCCTTGGGGGCAACACCATCGAAAGCCAAAAAAATAAGTTGTTGGGGTTGAACGGATTGGATAATGTCGTTCACGTAGTTAACAATCTGCACAAAAATTTCTTCGAATCTTAATAATTTAGACATTAGTCTCAGGAAAATCTATACCTTTTTCCTTGAATCATATCTTTAAAGGCAAAAGAGTCATCCATAGCACACTTGTAAATGACACCATTGAGATCCATAAAAAACCAGTCTAGAAAATTTTATTTCAATATTCCCTCCTTTCTTACCGGTAACTGGAATATTCGCCTCATTGTAGGTGCTCTTTACTAAAGGATACCTTTCACCATTAGATCATCTTGTAGATTATACGTTACCTATTAACAAGCCAAGTATAAAAGTGAGGAACTCCCATATCGGGATTTTCAAAATTTTAATTTTATCTTTATTATGTTTTTTTTTTACAACACAGCAACAAATATAATTTATATTAATCCAATTAAAAACAACAACAGGAATAAGAGCAGGAACAGGAGTGATAAACTTAACTTAATTTCATTTCTTTATTCCTTGTAAAAATTTCAAAAGTTCGAATGTTTGAATATTTTAATCACAATTCTTGACAAATTTTAAATTTTCATGTGGATTGCAAAAAAGAAAAAAAAAAAACAGAAAAAATTTTGTCATGAAAAAAAAAAATTTCTTCTCTCATCAGAAAAATTATTAAATTTTTTTGTTGTTGCAACGTTGCAAAAAAAGAAGTCAATCAAGCGATATTATCACGCGCCATTCTGTTATTTGATTTTGAAGAATATTAAAACTGATTAAAATTAAACAAATACTTGTGAAATCTTCAAAAAATTTTCTGGATAATTTGGAAACTCTCTGAATAATCTTAATTAATTCTTCAAGATAATTATCAGAATTCCATTTTAGGAACTTTACCTCAAAAAAAGGCCAATCAATAATATTATTTCTTTCAGAACTCTGATCAGAATCAAATTAATCACCCCTTAAAAGAAGCCTTGAGTATTTGACTTGACAATTCAATAAAATAAAAATTTGACAAGAATTTTTTCACTTTTTTTTTTTAAAATTGTAAAAAAAACAAAGTTTAACAAAATCTTTGGAGATAGAGGTGGATTTTTTTTTACAACACTTGAAGAATTCAGATCTCAATTTTTCATAGAAGCATAATTTTATCAAAATTATTTGTTGGAAATCTCGACATAATGAATAAATTTATCTTCTTGTTTTTTTTAGAATAAGGTTGAAGAATATTCTCATTAAACTATTCTATTTCATTTGTAGGAAAAAAGGAATTTTCGCCTTCCTTCAGTCAAAAAAAATTTCCTCATTTCATTCAAGTTCAATGTCCTTCTTTTGAAAGGAAAACTCTTTGCATCATTAAATTTCAAGGCTGTAAGAAATGAATAGTTTATCGAGATCTCAATATATCTCGAACCCATCTCATTATATGAAACGCTTTTTCATTCTTTCAGTATTTTTCAGACTGATATTTTCGGTTAATTAAAAAGAGTATCAAATTAAATTTGGAAAGGTAATAGAAAAACCTGATTTCTAGAATAATTCTCTTGTTAACTAAAACACTTGAAAGCATTTCCTCTCTTTCAAAAGTATTTCCTTGTAATTTGATTTTTCACTATTCCAAAACAACAATATCAGGATTTCGATCAATAATCCACTTATCCCTCCAAATTCTCGAGATCTTCTTATTTCTCACTCCCGCTAATAATAGATTGTAAATTTCTTTATTGATTAAAGATTTTTTTTGCTAAAAAATAAATTAGGCTTTGGGGTTGGGCCTTGACTATTTTTTGTCCAATTCTTTCTTCTTTGAAATAAAAAAATTTTCCAAAACTTGCAATACCTTTTATCAACTTCTTTCCATGTCACAATCAGTTACTCAAATTCCCTTAAGTAAAATTTTCGATCTCCTCTGTGATATTTCTTACCCTAAAAAAGCTGAAGAATCCATCATCAATTTTTTCAATAAAAAAACTGAACCCAAAGAATGTCTGACAGAGATTTCTGCTTTAGTCGAACGATGCTATAAGGAGAACAAATTTGATCAATTTTATCCTCTTATTTCAAGGATAGCTCAAAATGCTAATCAACAAATCGCAGAAACCCCTTATGAAATCTCTATTATTCAATCTATTCACTAATCAGAAGATTTACTTGTATATATAATTATTCTTGTATCTTGCAAAACTCAGGTTAGTT
>PJUD01000673.1_pt1 | contig 14778 bp, 9 predicted proteins | sample 1512341 | NCBI WGS metagenome assembly PJUD01 (sample SAMN08177675, study PRJNA422409) | Feces metagenome, whole genome shotgun sequencing project. | isolation source: Chicken feces (3) enriched on wood chips: beechwood xylan treatment | host: Gallus gallus | place: USA: Madison | collected 2015-01-15 | reverse complement strand
GAAGAATGAAATAAACAACATTCCAAGGATAATTGTGCTTGTCATGGCAATGCTAAAGGCAGTAATGCCGAAATATAAGTGGAATTCTCTTAATCCAACGAAAGCAGGGCCAAAAGCACGAGGAAGTCTTCCATCCATATATCCACTTGCGAACATTCCAATGTAACCAACAAAGCCTAACAACATGGAGTACAGAGGATTTTTGAAGCTGGTCTTTTTGAAAACGTGCTTGAGAATCCTCATTATAGAGAGAACTATTGCGAAATTCAAGAATCTTCCAGGACGGGCCATTAAGACCAAATATAACACAAAGTTCACTTGGATATGTCTCTTTATTGTTTGTCTTGGCAATCTTAAAGCAAAACCGGCGGCGATACTCAAGATGAGGATGCCCCAGACCACCCTGGGAAGGAAAATCTGGTTGAAATCTTCATCTGGGCCCATGACTAAATGGAATGCAATTATAACAACAAAATGAATGACATATTGGAAGCTCCAGAGCATACTTCTCTTGAGTTTCTCATAAGAAAACTGAATTTCTCCCCAAAGCCAATCAGCGATTAACAAAAGGCCAATTTTTACTCTTCCATATTTAATCCAAAGATTTGGAGTATCAACCATATAGAGAATAGGAAAGGCCATTAAAGTAGCTATAGCGATTTCTTTGGTGTATTTGGGATATTTGCCGCACAAACGGGCAGCAATCAGCATAGCAACCATGAATTGGTTAAAGCCTGCGATATTGGCCATTTTGAAGCTGTCAATGACATAAACATGGGTCAAGTAGAAGAGATAAATGACTATGCCAATTCCAGCCAACATTATCTTGGGGTCTTGCATCTTCAACAAGGATTTCAAAGAGACAATTTGGAGAGTTTCCCTGCTCTCGTCAATAACTCCAGGAGTTGATGGGACATTTTCAGTATATCCACCGCGCTTTGGAAGGAAATAGATTATTGCAGAACCAGAAATCCACACAGCAAATGCGAGGAAAGAGCTGGTAAGGGGGCGCATAAATACTGAGCCGCAAATCAGGGACACAGTCCAGATAAGACCCAAAACAACACCAATAGGAATCAAGGTTTTCTTCCATCCTTTTTCGGGCTTTTTCCAGGCAATATGCTCATAGTCCTTTGTCTTATAAAGATATTGGATAATCAGGAAATAAGAAACGCTGACAAGGGCCAACATGAATAAGCCTTGCCAGAAAACGACGTAGTCATAGGGAGGGGTCTCGGAGACAAGCTCGTAGATGGTATTTGAGAATTCTTGGCTCTTTTCAATAGCTTTAATAGCAATTTTATGGAAGGAATCATCACATTGGTGACCCTCTTTAATCATCTTTTCAGCGGCTTTGTAAGCTTTTTCGACCTCTTCTAATGAGCTAAGGACGCTTGAATATTGCTCTTCACTAAATAAGGTTTGTCCTTCGTGATATTTCTTGAAATAATTAAACACTTGACGAGTATTTAAATGATTATCGTGAAGCATTTGCATCTCAAAGGCAGAATCAGTGCAGTTTTCTTCCTTCAAATACTTCCCAGCAGGGTACAAATCGTTGAGGATTTTGCCCATACTGCTGAAAGGAACTGGAACTCCCATCAACATAGACAAAGTTGGGACGATATCAGCTTGATGATTTTGAAGCTTAGTCTCATTAATTGACTTCATGACCTTATTGATATTCTTCTTGTGATTCTTATTCTTCATAAAGCCTTTCTTATGGTAAGCCACAATGGCAGTATTCACTTCCTGAGGAGTTCCGTCGCCGTGAGCTCCTTCTTTGACCATACCATGATCTCCAGCAAAGATCAACATGGTGTTATCATCAATCATTCTCATTATTTTCATTAAGAAGTCATCTAAATCTCGCATTCCTTTAAGGAAATGTTTATTGTAGAGATCGTACTGATGACCCATATGATCGATTCCAAGGAGATGACTAATGAGGAGGTCAAAATCATCATCCTTAATATGCTGTTCAATAAACTTATATGAAGGAGCGTCGACCTGGTCATCTCTAATGTTGAAACCTTCGACTTCAGTATTGGCAACCAAGTATTTGGGGAAATATTGTGCCAAAATAGGGTCTCCTGAGAAGAAAGTCTTCTTGCCGTGGTTAAAGAGTTGTCTTGGGATGCTGTCTTCTATGGAGGGTAAAGCTCCAAAAGCGGTCAGGACACTGCCTTTTCTTGGCACATTTCCAGTCATTAAGGAGGGAACTCTCATAACTGTAGCTGTCGGGGCGTCAGAAATGGCTCGTATAATTTGGAACCTTTCTGGGTGGTCAAAATATGCTCTGTTAAATTTGTGAAGTTTGTTGACTTGTAGCTTAGGATCATGATCGATATTCTTGTAATTCAAAAGATAATCGAACCGCAAAGCGTCAACAATAAACATAACGACCTTCACTTTGGGCTTGAACCATTTGGAGTTGTTCTGGGTGAGGAAATTATACTCGCTTACGTCTTCAAACTTGAGCTGGGTGAGGAACAAGGACCAAAACATAGCGAGAATGCTAAAAAAGGCGAAGAACATGGCGCCTGAGACCAGAGCTTTGGAGATCAGCATTTTTTCGTTTGAAATAAAAAATAAAAATTAATTTTAAAAGAAGTTCAGTGAGTTTGTTAAATATAGGCGGATCGGCTTTTTAAATAACGGAAAATTAATTCGTAGCATTTAAGATTTCGATTTTCTCCAGCATAAATTCAAAATTCATATTTGACCTCTCAATTAAAAATTTATTACCGCAACGATTGATCTGATAATTTTTGAATTAAAAATCTTCTAAAGATATGTCCAACCCTGTATATCTGATGTTCATCTCTGACCCCTCCCTTTGACTAGAAATAGCCTTTCTAACTGAAAAGTAAAAGTTTTTTTTCCTGAAAACAATAGTTTATCAAAGTTTTTTCTGTTGTTTAAAATTTTCATAAAACGAAATATTTTATTTTCCCAACTCGCCGATTCATCATAATTGAACTCCTTTTAAAGGTGAATAAAACAACCCAATGAGACTTTGCTTGAATGGAATTATGAATCAAGTCTCTTCCTGCTTGAATTTTAAGCTACCTAGGAGGAATAGGAGGTTATTTCAAGACTCAAAAAGAAAAACTCTTTCTGTTAGATTTAATTCGCTTGTGGAAAATGTTGTTTGAATTTAAAATGTCATTAATTTTATCAACTCTTTAACCCATAATTTAGAAATTGAAAATCCTTTAGGAAATGAGATCGTTCATTTACTCTCAGAATCAGTTCATCATTCTCAAACTCTCCTCTCAACTTTCTCTTGTTTTCAAAAAGTTCAGTTGTCTTTGTTTTTAGTGGTCAAAAGTTTTCTCAAAGCCCCCAAATAAAATTTCAATCACAGATTAAAAGCATATATCATAGTATCATCTAAAATTCCTTTTTGACAATAAAAGATGTTATTCTCGGCTTGAAAACAGAATTTCAAGGTCCAAGTTGACTTCACATCCAATAAAAAGGGGTTGGCCGTCAATTAGAATGAGTTATATTCAGAATCTTTCAGAACTAATGACCTCAGGGCCTATTCAAGATAGTAATGAGCCTCATTATGAGGGTTTATGAGCTTTAAAAAAGAGAATATCAGAGAAAGAAGTCATTTAAAGGCTTTTTGTCATCAAATGGAGGCGTCGATGATTTCAATATTCAGATTGTAATCAAAACATGAAGTTTTTATGCCTAAAATCCTTATTAAGGAGGATCTGGAAAGTTTAGTCACCAATTTGAGAAGAATTTGAGGGTCAAATAGGGGAGAAATAGTTAAAGAGATCCTTTTATGGGCTTTAATAAATTCAAATATTTAATGAGGATGAGGCTTAAAATTCTTTTAAAAATAATCAGGGAAAATCGCCCCTTAAATCTTCAAATAATTTGTCTCATTTTTTCTTGTGCGATATTGGAATAGATATGATCAAATCTTGAGCTGAGAAAATTTTCTCTTCACTCCATTTGCAACTTATGTTTGGAATTCTTTAAAAAAATTTTTGGGGATTTTTTTCGAAATCTCGGTGGTCTCATAAAGTTATATTTTTCAAGCTAATCAACGAGATTAAAAAATTGTTTTTGTACCAGAAAGAAAGGTCTCTTTATATTTGTAATTTGAATGCATTTTAAAAATTCAAGTTCAATAGAAACAAGCAGAAAATCTCGATTTCAAGGAGAATTCTCCTTGAGAATGAGTAAATAAAGATAATCTATTGAGCTTCACGGTACTAGAGATAATTTCAGACTAATTGCTTGAAAATATTTTTCTTCAAAAAAAAAATTTCTTTCAAATTTTTTACGAATATTTTTCCCAATTTTTTTTTCCAAATTAAAAAAGAGAAAAAATTCATCTATAATTTTTTTTTTAATTTTCAAAGACACAAAAAAAAGACTCCAGGATTCTTTTTCTCAAAATTGAAAAAAATTTGAAAAATAATTTTCTATTTTTTTTTTCCAGCACATCAAAATATTCAAAAACACAATTCTAGTGATATAAAAATTCCTGAATCAAATTAGTCTTCTAATTCTCGCTGAAAAAAGTTTTCATTACAAAAAACCAGAAAAAAAGCCACGAAATTTCCTGACTCAGTTTTAAACATTCTTCAATCAACTTTTTTTATTTTGCAGTTTTTATGAAATAGTTACAAAAGTATCAATCGATCGCTCTTAACATAAATTTATTTGGTTATCTCAATATATTTTAATAATCTATAAACAACAATAATGATAATGATTAAAAATTTTTCACTTTATCAGCACTCTACCAACAAATAGGAACAGCCAGATTTTCGACTAAACTAACAACTGCTTCAGTGGTGGAATAATCAACTTCACCTTGACTCGCCTCAGCCAAACCTGCTGCTATTTCCAAAGCATCAGAACCAATTTGCAACATTCTGTCAACACATGCAGCATCATTAACAACGCACATCGCTCCACAATAAGCCATGCCATCAGGACAATATCCCCAACAAACTGGCCCAACTCCATTGTATCCTTCAGGACAATAGGGATAGCACAGTCCACCATCTTGTTCCTGATCAGCAGTACAAATCATTGGGGTACCAGCAGTTCTTCCATAGCTTCCTTTTTGGCAAGAAACTCCGATGTCAGTCCAGCCGTCAGGACAATTAGGAGAGCAAACACAGCAGCCAACAGCGTGGAAACCCGCAGCACAAAGAGGATAATAAAGAAGACCATTTTGCTCACAGCCTTGAGAATTTTCACTTTGACATTTTCCTTGGTCCCAAAGGGCATATCCGGCTCCTCTTCCATAAGATTCAGGCTTGAGGCAATCAGCGCCAGTGTCGGAAAATCCATCTGGGCAATTTTGCCAACAAACAGGGCCGACTCCTGTGTAGCCATCAGCGCAATAGGGGTAACAAAGAGCTCCATCTTGTTGGGTACCATCAGGGCAGGTAGAGATTGGAACCCCGACTCCTCTTCCATAGGATCGGAGCCAGCAAGCTTGGTCTTGGGTCAAGAGGGTCTGAAGGTCATCTTGGCAAGTAGCGAATAAAGCAAGGGAAAGTATAATGAATAATTTTTTCATTTGAGATGAGTTGTTTTGATAATTATTATTGATATTTTTTTCGAAGTTGGGAAGAGCTATTTATAACTCATTTTTTGCTTGAAACAGTTATCTTCAGGGGGGTTTGAACTCCAATCGGAAATCAAAAGCCATATTTTTGGTCCACGAAAATTTCAAATTTAATCATTTGCGATCTAACTGTTTTTAATCCTATTGGAATCATCTTTTAAATTTAGCCTTTTCGACTTTGCTATTTTTTATAATAACGAAACAAAATTAGTTCTCAAACTTCGGTTTGTAAGTCCAATAATAATAGACTCTCCTTGTAACTCATATTATGATAAAAAATTTTGTTTAGAAATATATTTAACTATTGAATTTCAAATAAACATTTTTCTCTTTTTAAAAAATCTAAAATAAAAGGTCTTACCAATCAGAGAGAGATTGAGCTCCGAGATCTTCTTTTCCCAATCTTTACCAGAAAAAAATCCCGTTTCAAGGTTAAATAATTTAATTTAATCCCTTGTTGAAATAATATTTTCAGACCTTTTCGGAATTAATCAAGCGATAGAATTTACTAAATTTATTGAACCCCCTGAGATATTTCAAACGCCTTTCACTGAGTCAATCCTAAATTTTAAAATCTAGTCTTTCAAGCTCAACAGAAATCTTTCCTAGCCAAGACAAATGGGTTTTTTGAGGTGAGAAAATTTACACGAAGAGCAAACCACAATAAAGAAAATACAAAAAATCTTATAATTCAACAGGATTATCAAGTTTATGAATTTTAGGACGTTTAAATTTCTTGGGTTTAACTTTCAAAATTTCGACACTGCTAGAAGAGTTTTCAACAGGATTCTTATCGTTTCTGAAGGTATTGATTGTTCCATTGCCAGCATCCAGAGAAAGGTCTTCTCCCTTAAATTTACTATTACTATCTTCAAGACGAGTTTTTATTATCATAGTTTGATTTGTATCATTATTATCAGATTTACTATCACGACAACTTTCAATTTTTAGATTTTTCATCTTGCTTAACTGATGACGTTGTTTATAATCTTGATAAATTTCCCATCCTTGACTTCCAAGGCTGAATAGCATAAAGAAAACGATGCTAAAATTGAAAACCATGTTGATGATAATAAGCAGTTTACCAATGGTTTTTCTCTGATCAAAAGCCTCCAGTTGTCTCTTATCCAATATAGCCAATATCAGAACCGACACGTTGACAATGAACGTAATAAGTTCTAGAACAATCTGTTGTACTTGAGCAAAGACCTCTCTGAAAGGCTTTTTTATCACTAGGTAAAGGAGCATCACAATGTTCATTAGCAAAATCAGCACACATTCTGTCAAAGGATGCTCAAATAGAGTCGTCAAAATAATGCTGAATAAAATATCTCGAATTGTCAAGATCAAAATGAATGACTGATGAATCAAACTTTGATCTTTAAAGTCTCCGAAAATAACTTGAATCCCTTCATGATCTGCAATAAATTTATCAAAATGCTGTTTCGTCTCTGCTTTTGCACCAAAATTTCTCTTGACATTTTGATACCTCTTCAGAAGGATTACATGCAAAAAGAACCCCAGAATCATCGCAACCAAAAGAATAATCGCAGCAAACGAGCTTAGAAAGTTTATTCCAGCTGTCACTTGGGTACTTCTCCACTCGATCATCCCATAAAAGACGATGTCACCATACATTCCATACAATTGCACAATCAAGAAATTCAAGACCATCACCTTCACTCTTGTAATTATTCGATATTGAAGGCTTTTCTTATCCTTCTTCATCCATTGACTAATCATCCAATCCACTCCTAAAACAACCACAAAGAATAAAACCAAAATTAGCAACATGACCAAAGGCTCCCAGAAATTGATCAAAAAGCAAGAATTCACTTGATGTTTCTCAAATATCTCTGGTAAACTTGCATTCACGAATTTCCTTTCCAATTTATCTGGAATATCAGTATTAAATCCCAATGTAAAATAATTGGAATTCCACGTCGTTAAAGCATTTTCGAGATCATCTGAATACGATATATTGATAAACTTAATATTTGAAAACACTTTTCCACTGATCGCTGCTGACGCTCCAGCCGAACTTCCTGAAGAAACTGCAGAAACAGCTTGCGTTGTGACTTTTGCAGCTGCTGACGTTCCTTTACTTGCCGCAGCTCCTGGAAATGTCTTGTCTTCCTCAATACATTCAAACCCAGAAACATAATATCCAGAAGGACATTGTCCGCAGTTTGAATAGAAATCCGTAACATTGGCGCATTGTAAGCAGTTCTTATTCATTGGATCAAATGGGCCTATTGAGATCAGACAGCTGGGCGGTGATTCACAAGTTGCTAACGAATATCAGGATATTATTTCACAAGAAAAATTCTTACGATTTATGATTCTTTGATAGCCAGGATTAAAAATTCGGAAACTGACAATTTTTCCTTTGAAGCCATTTGGACCTCCAAGAAGCACCATATCCGAGCTTTTAAAAGAAGTAACTTCAGAAAGGTCAAGATACATAGTGCTGCGAAAAATGAAGATTTCGTTTTTAAATGTTAATGCCGTGCAGAAGGAATAGTAATAGTAGCAATGAAATGTTGTTGTAAAAAGACTCCATTCAGAGAATGGTATGATTGAGTAAGAATCATATTCAGTGGTTCCAATTTGAAAATGCAAGGTTTGGTCTGTATTTAAAGAAATTGCAAATAAAATCTCATTCACCTATGAAAAGAGTGAGTTATTTTCTCAAACAAAATAATACGTTGGAGCGTGAATACCAAAAAATGAATCCAGCATTATTTGGTTCATCTTTAATTTTTAGCCAAAAACTAAGCGTAAAACTGATTGGAACAATTGGACTTCCTGCTTTTGGAACGAATCTTGGAATCATTATATATTGATCGTGATTTGTAAATTCCACTCCTGCCTCCTTTTGAAAATAAATTATTTTAAAATTTTCTCTTTTACATTATTAAGCCACTTTGGCTCTTTTCCATTTGGAATCAATGTTGTAGCAGTTCCTTTTTTCAATAAATTAAATTTCACCAATAAACTTTCTTATTACCAAATTTTGCTGGCCCAAGCTGGTTATTTACCAGATTATTTATACCTTTTCCTGACTTCTGATCAAATGTATATGATGCAATCAAAACGGCTAACCCACTATTATTCTTTCCAACATTTTGAAAATATTACGATCAATGCCTCCAAGAAATTCATATCTTTCTCTTGAGATTTGAACTCGATATTGATCCTCCATGCCAAAGGATTGTATAGAACATGAAGCAACAGTCTTCCCTGATGCATCAGTACAGAATAAAAAGCGAGCTGTTTTGTCAAGTTTCCATCCAGGATAATTTGCTGTACTCGTTCCAGTTGAAAGAAACTCAGTTTCTGTGGCCGAAATAACTCTCGAGAACCCATCCACAAAGTTAAAAGTGAGAAAAATTTCAAAAGAGGTATTTTCCACAAGATCGGCCTAATAAAAATTATTAGTTTTCTTTCCAACTTGAGAAGTGGTACTGAGTGAGAATATTGTCCCTGGTTATTGATCCCATTTATATCTTGAGCATAGAATGTAACTTCATTGAGACCAGAAATTTCGTAACGGAAGAAATCGATTTCTGTTCCTTCTGGTGATAACCTTTTTTTATATTAAAATAATTTTTCTTTGCACAAAAAAGCATTTACTTCAAGGTAAAAAGGTTGAAAGGATAGGTAAGAGAGCACATATTATTGATTGTAATCGAAAAACTTATTGAAAACTGGTCCAATCCATTCGAGACTAGTTTTTTAAGAGGAAAATCTTTTTCTCAGGGGTTAACTTAATAGAGGAAAATCAGGCGAATATTTATCAAAGCTATATCTTTTGCCACATTGATACTTTTGATTGGAAAAGACCTTATGGAAACATGCTGAGTTGACTGCAGAGAAAAGGCCCAAGACTATGAAATTAGGCTTGAAAATTAGAACAGGAGGTTACATATGAAAAGAGTTGAAAGGAGGAATTGAATCATTTTAACAAAGTTTGTTGTCGTTCTTTCTTGAAATCTGAGTGATTGAATTTGGGATTAATTAACAAGTAATTATAATTAAGAGATTGAATTAATTTTTTGAAAATATGGTGAATTGCGAAAAATCACTTAAAACGAAGTTCTTCTTGGACTTTATCATGTTCTTCAAAGACTGAGGAGATAAAATGAAGGCTTGGTTAATAAAGCAGAAAAGAATGGCAATTTCCCATTCAAAATTAAAGCCTTTATAAATTCAATTTTTAAATTGATTAATTGAAGGGCTCTTTTTTTGCCCAAAGAAAAAAAACCTCTGCTTATTGGATAAATGCTGAAATTAAAATCGTAGATTTTCATTCATCTTCCCCTCTTCAAAATTTGAAGCTTTTTCTCTTGAAATACTTCTCTCTTTGTGATCTATTCACATACCTTTCTTGCAGAAAGAGAGAAATTGTTTCAATTCTTTTCAAAGAGTTGAATTTTAATAACTTTTTCGAAATTCTCTATTGAGAAGAAGCTCAACCCCAAAACGACCTTTTCAACCCAAGCAACAGAAAGGAACGTGAAAACTCTGCAAGCTTTGAAAAAGATCTCAACCCTTCTGAACATTTCTGCAAATCTTATTTCGAAAAATAATTTCCCTCAAGATGGAGAGACTATCAATAGATTTCGCTTTCCGCTCCTTTCTTTTGAGTTTTTGAGTGAAGAGTTCAGAGCTTAAAGATGAAGAGTGAGCCCCATAGAAAATCAATAAACACTTCAGATGCAAAAATTAAAAATAGATTTGATTCAGGGATTACATACGTGGCTGTTTTACTTATTTTAAATTCGAATTCATTCCAGAATTTTACTTATCATTTATACCTCTCCTCAACCCTGTCTCTCCAGAAAAATGATAGATTTCTGTCAGTCCTTTCTTTTTCATCTGGTTTTTCTAGCCTTCTGAGGTAAAGAAGAAGAGTTTGATAAAAAAATCTCTCCGTAATTCTAAAACCATAAAAATCACAGAGAAAGATTCCAGAAGATCTGAAAAACTTCATGTTGAAGTCTAGACTTTCATATTCTTTGGTTTTCCTAACAATATTTTTGAGAGAAACTCAAGTAAATCCAATCTTTATCATCTTAAATTAAAGACAACAATCCTGAGTGGTCATTTTTTATTCAAATTTAAAGTCCCAATCTTTCATAATATGCCTCTTTGAATCCTTCTCAAACATATTTTTCAAGCTGAGCTAGGCTAAAAGCTATCTGAGGGCCTCAAACAAAGAGCGAATAGGCTTTCAATATCAATAGGAAAAGCAAGAAGAGCATAGTTGTTCAGAAATGAAATTATTAAAGACAATCCAAAGCAAGAGCTCTTTGAGAAATGATAAATATTGCTTTGAAAAGGGAAAATCTTCATAAAGGGAAGAAAATACGAAAAATATATTGAAGAGATTTATTTAACAGTTAGAATTAAAAATAAATCAATTGAACAAACGGTCCCAGATTGCTTAAAAATCTCTTGATCACTGCATTCAAAAACTGCTTATACTACATTTTTGTGAATTTTAAAATCACTTCTGGTCATTCTCTGAAATCAATATTTAGCTTTGGTCAATATATACCAGTCTAGTCAGGACTAAAGATTTGATAACAGTGAAAAATGTTCAGAAAAGTTCTCATGATTTTTACGAAGTTTTTTCCATATAAAATTTTTGTAAAAGAAATCAAAGAAGACAAATTTCAGAATTTATTCAGCGAAAAAAATACACAAAATAAAACAAGCCTTTAATTAGTCACATTCAATTTTCACAAACAATTCTTCTTTTACGTATTTTAGCTTGTTTTACAGGTTTATAATTCTCTATGACATATGGGTTAACAATCCTAGAAGAACTTTCCATCTGACTTCTATACGAGCTGATCATCATACTTGAATCCAAAGATGGCTGACTTTGATCATTCAAAGCTCCTGCCTTTCCATTTTCTTCAAAACGAGTTTTGATCATTGTTTGACAAGTTTCCTCAATTGTATTCCCTTCATTTTTTATATTATTCTTCGCCACTTCTATAGAAGAAACATTTTGGAGGGAAATCATGCCTCGCACAGATTTATTGATAGCTTTAACCTTTCTTCTTCGATCTTTGTATTCCTTATAAACTTCAAATCCTTGTCTCCCAAGACTGAATAGCATAAAGAAAACAATGCTAAAATTGAAAACCATATTGATAATTATCAGCAATTTCCCAAGAGTTTTTCTTTCATCAAAAGCTTCTAATTGTTTCCTATCAAGGATGGCTAATATCAATATTGACACATTGACAACGAAGGTAATCAACTCCATGACAAGCTGCTGAATTTGGCCTACAATATCTTTGAAAGGTCTTTTAATTATAAGATAGAGCAGCATTGCAATATTCATTAACAATATAAGGATGCATTCTGTCAAAGGATGCTCAAATAAAGTTGCCAAAATAATGCTGAATAAAATATCACGAATGGTCAGTACAAACAAAAAGGATTGATGAATTAAGCTTTGGTCTTTAAAGTCTCCAAAAATCACTTGAATTCCTTCATTATCCGCTAGAAATCGGTCCAAATATTGCTTCGTTTCAGTCTCCGCACCAAAGTTTCTCTTGATATTTTGATATCTTTTCAAGAGATTCCAATGTAAGAAAAATCCCAATATCATAGCCACCAAAAGAATTACTACAGCAGCAGAGCTTAGAAAATTGATTCCAGCTTTTACTTGAGTTGTTCGAAATTCAATCACTCCATAAAAGACAATATCACCATACATTCCATATAATTGTACAATCAAGAAATTCAGGACCATAACTTTCACTCTTGTAATTATTCTCGACTGCAAACTATTCTTCTTCTTCATACATTTACCAACAATAACCCAATCCAACCCCAAAACAACCACTAAGAACAAAATCAATATAAGCAACATAACCAAAGGCTCCCAGAAATTTATCAAAAAGCAAGAATTAACTCCATGCTTCTTAAATACATATGGCACACTTGCATTTACAAATCTTCTTTCCATCTTTGCTGGCATATCAGTATTAAATCCCAATGTAAAATAATTAGAATTCCACGTCGTCAAGGCGGTTTCAAGGTCTTCTGAATAAGAAATGTTGATAAATTTGATATTCGAAAAGACTTTTCCACTGATAGCTGCTGACGCTCCAGCTGAGCTTCCTGAAGAAACTGCAGATACAGCTTGAGTCGTTGCTTTTGCAGCTGCCGCAGTCCCTTTACTTGCCGCAGCTCCTGGAAATGTCTTTTCCTCTTCGATACATTCAAATCCAGAAATATAATATCCGGAAGGGCAAGTTCTGCAAGTAGCATAAAATTTCGTGGCATTATTCTCACAAACTAAACAATTTTTATTCTCGGGTTCAAACGCTCCTATTCCAAACTGACATCCCTTTGATGATGAGCAGGTCTCTAATGAAAATTAAATAAGAAATATCCAATATCTATACGGTTGATCATTCTTTGAAATCCTGGGTTAAAAATCCTTAAATTCACAATTTTGCCTTTGAAACCATCTGGACCTCCAATTCTTACAATATCAGAATTTTTAAAAGGAAGGATTTCATCAAGAGAAACATAGTGAGTATATCGGTTCATCATTGTTTGGTTATAAAATGAATGTGTTAAGCATATACCGTCAAAAGTATAACACACAAAAGTCGATGTTATTTGGGTCCAGGATGAGTAAGGGATTGGATAGTAAATATCGCGTGTTGTTTCTTTAACTTTGAATCGAAGACGCTGATTCTCAATAATACTGATTGAGAATAAAGTCTCCTCCATCTTGAAAAATCAGATTTAAAAAATTGATTATTCTTTTACATTGGAACGAGAATAACGAAAAATAAAGCCAGAATTATCAGATCCTTCTTTGAGTTTGATCCAAAAGTTCACAGTGAAACTTATTGGGGTAATGGAGGTGCCTGCCTTTGGGATGAAACTTGGAATTTTTATATGCTGGTCTGAATTTGTAAACTCCACTCCAGCTTCCTTTTTGAAAAAATAAAAATAATTTTTTTTCTTCAATACTTCAGAATTCCAATGCGGTGCTTTTTCATACAGACCAAATTTTGCAGGCTCCAACTCTTGACTGACGCTGTTTTTTATGCTCATTCCTGATTTTTGATCAAATTTGTATAATCCAATCAATACAGCTAAAGATTTTTTTGAAATCAAAATTCTAATAATTTACGATCAACACCACCAAGGTATTCGATGCCATTTCTTGCTATGGGATTATATTGGACGAATTGATTGTCAATTGCAAGGAATTGTACAGAACAAGAGGCAACAACTATTCCCTGAGCATCAGTGCAAAATAAAAAGCGGACAGTTTTGTCGAATGTTAGGCCGGTGTAATTTCTTATGTAAGATGAACTTAGATGGTCTTCTGTTTCCGAGGCTATCAAAAATCTTGCATGTCCAGTGGTAAATCTAAAAGCGAGATAAACATCGATTGTTGCGTCTTTCTCGAATTTTTTCTAAAGAAAATAAATTTGAATGGGGGGAAAAAATCTGACTGAATTTGTATAAGGACCGACTTTCCTTGTATCTTTTCTGTCTTGGAGAAAAACTGCAAAGGTATCTAAACTTGAGATTTCGATCCTGTAGGGTTCAATTTCAGTTTCATCTGAAGATAATCTACAATTTAGTTTTTACAATATATTTTAATTTACTTTAGAGTAAAGACATTAAAGGGGTAAGTTGCACCATTGCATATTTCATTGATCGTTATTGAGGCCAAAATTGAGCCTTCTAGCATGCCATCCAAAACTAGTCAATTTGAGAGGGGGTTCAAAATATTAGATACTCGTTGAGGGGAAATCAGGTGAACTTGCGTCAAAAGCAGACTTTTTGCCACATTCATATTTTTTGTTGGAAAGAATTTTCTCTAAACAAACTGCATCCACCAAAGAGAAGAGCGTCAAAACTACTCAACAGTTATGATGGAAGAGAGTAGAATTTTACCGGAGAAAAGGATGGGAACGAAGCGGGATTTAAACATTTAAAGACTTGAAATTTAATGATGAAATTATAATTCATTTGGTTTTTTGTCGCCTCTGCAAAATATTAAATTTTTATCTCACAGCCTAAAAATAAATTTAGTGATTTACCTTCAAAAGAGGAAAAACAAAGCTAAGAATTTTTATCAAGGCTCCAAGCCGAGGTTCCAGATGCCTTTCTCG
>PJUD01000669.1_pt1 | contig 14808 bp, 5 predicted proteins | sample 1512341 | NCBI WGS metagenome assembly PJUD01 (sample SAMN08177675, study PRJNA422409) | Feces metagenome, whole genome shotgun sequencing project. | isolation source: Chicken feces (3) enriched on wood chips: beechwood xylan treatment | host: Gallus gallus | place: USA: Madison | collected 2015-01-15 | reverse complement strand
GTTGATCGTCGCACTCGTCACTCCGTCGAGGTAAACATGATTCTGGTCTTTTAGATTAATGCCAATGCTGATCGTTCCATTCGTTGACGTCCCAGCCGGCACATAATAGTAGGCTTGCAGCTTATATCTTCCCGGTTGCTGCGGCAGAACGTGATTAGACAAGTTTTGCACGACCGAGCCAAATCCGATTTCGGACATTTTCAAGCTGTAGTCCCCGCTTTTGGCGAAATCCGTGCTTCGTTTCATCGTTCTTGTCGTTGTCATTCCGCCATTCACCCAGTAGGACCAAGGCTGCGCATCGTCCACACCGGAGCTGCCTATTTCAAAAGATGTATTGTAGTTAAGCTCGCTTGCTTCTTCCGGCTCCGACGTGTAGGGACCATCCAGTCTAAAGAAATTGATGTCGTCCACATACAACTTTTCCGTTCCGGCGAAATCCCGAATTTGCACGATAATTTGAGCTTTGCGTACAGGCACGCCGTGTATTTGCTCCGGAATCTGCCCGACCCATTCGGTAATCGACCATCTTCCGGCGTTGTCGCCTACAGCTTTCGTTTCGGTTCCCATGCTCCCCAGCCATTGATTGTTGGCATCCAGCAGGTTCATCCCGATAAGAATTTTGCCGTTCGTGTTCGTTCCCGCCGGCGTATAATAATAGACCGACATCCCGTGATACCCCGGTTGAACTTCAACCTCCTGGACAGGGCCGCCGAGCTTGACGCCGATCGTCTCCAAGCTGTGGGAGCCGGTGAAGGCTACATCCTCAGTACGATGCATGTTGTTCTCGTCTTGTCCGAACTCCAGCCAGTACCACCACGGCGGCGCGTCATCCATCACTTGTCCGTTAAGCCCCGTTTCTAGCGAAGCATTCTCAGTCAAAGTTTCGGCGTTATTGACCAGCGCCAATACGAGTTTGACATAATTGCGTGCGTAATCCGATACTTCGTTCTCCGCCAGTTGCTCCGCGAGCGATCTGACTTCGCCGTTCGCCGGTTCGTCTTTCATCCATTCAACCAATGCCATCACTTCGTTGCTGTTTACTCCGGACCAGGCCATGCCTCCCTCGGCAGGCGTGAAAGGATGCTGCAAGATTTCATCTCCGGCAAAATCATCCACCATTTTAAGCCGTTGCTCGGCTTTCTCCAGCTTCGTTATCATCTTGTTCAATGCAGCTACACCTTCCGCCGCACTCTCAATCGGTTCATAGGGCTTGTTATCCGGATAACTAAGAACAGACGCCTCATAGTATTCGAACGCGCGCATTAATATTTCCGCCCGCTTCTGTTGCTGCGGCGTATGCGCTTTGGCGACAACAGCCCCCATCAATTGCCGACTTTCCTCTACATCGTCCAAGGAAACGGCTTTCAAATAAGTCGCATCGGTAAGCGGCATAAAGTTACGCCTTGGATTGGATTGCAGCCACGATTGATACCACGACGATTCAAAAATTTTCACTTGCCAGAAATCTTCCCAGATGCTGTAGTATTGCGCCAAATACGGCGCAGCTTCCTCGCCGACAGCCCGTACATACCAGTCATTCAACAGTTGATCCACATTCGCATTGGCATCCCATTGCAATTTGGCGGATAACCACGGTTTCGGTCCCTCGCCGAAATTCGGATATAATTCGGCAAATTGAGCAACGACGCCCGCGTCATAGGCATACTTGTATACGTCCGCCATGCGGTGCAAATACGTTCTTGGAACCGTATAGATCGACCCGTATAAATATTCGTAAAATGCCAACCCCGGCGCGGCCAGCTTCCACCGTTCGGTCAAGCTTTTTCCCGCCACTGCAAGAGCGGGATCCCCCCACGACATGCGCTCATCCGTAATATACACGATCACATGCGGATGTAAGGTGACCGTTGTCGGAGGATCAAACACTTCCGCGTAGGCTACAGTTCCCAAGTATTTGTCGGGATGTTCGGCAAATACGCCGGCCGCGACTTCATTGACCCAGTTGAAGTAGAGATCCGACATGTCTTGAAGACCGATCGAGTTCAGCTTGTTCGGATAGTTCGGATGATTCGGATTTTCTTCGCAAAAACCGCCATTGTCATTCACAGCTACCGAATAGGAAGTCGCTTCCGGATGATCGTCAAAATATTGATTAATAGTAGAGATCGCTTCCGTAACTGTTCCCGGCTCAGAGAAACAAGGCTGCCATGCGCCAAGCTGCGTGAGATCTTTACCTGCCGGAAAATATTCCGGATGCGTCGCCAAGTATTTGGCCGGCGAGAACAAGTTGTACAAATTATGATTATGATCCACAACCTTATGAATCCGGTTGAAGCGAGTCCAGGCAGAACGCTGAACTGTGTTTTCCACAGTAGAGTCGTAGCTGCGGGAGAAAAAGGCAGGCTGCTGTTGCACGGTAAGCAGCGGCACCGTTACCTTGTCGCTTGACGGTACATCTTCTCCGTCAGGTCCCGGCAGCAGCCATCGGACACCGACATATCGCTCCAAAAACTCATACACGCCGAATTCCGTTCCCCAGGCCGTTACGCCCTGGATCGTGATTCTGTCCGCATTCGGCACGATGACAAAACCGTCAGCCGACAGGTTAGCCAGCAGCCCGTCAATAGTCGCCTGATCGCTCGACAGATGCGTCCCTACATAAATCGGTATAACATTCGCAGGGATATTGGCATTGCTGCTTTGCACAGGCAGCTGTACTCCCGTCGACTTATAAATATAATGCTGCAACACCTCTGCCGCGTCCGAAGTTTGTTCATCCGCGTCATTCGCAATGACGATAACGGCTCTTCCTTGGCCATTTTCCACGACCTGAACGGCAGGCGCCGGCGTTACAGTGTTCCCGCCGCCTTGCGTAGCGGTTCCGGATTTCGGTTTCGTTTCGAACGTAGAGCCGACCGCTTTTTGCACCGCTTCCTCAATCGTCCCTTTCCCCGTTACGGTTACAGCTTCGTTAATTACCATCAGCGTTGTAAGGGTATCGGCTTGAAGCTTGATTTTGACGCCCGTCGCGCCCGTCGCAATCGTAATGCGATTCGCGCTTCCCGCAGAGAGGATGAGCGTAATATCGTTCGCCCGGACATCGATATCGCCGAGATCGCCTGACAAAGTCACTTCCGAGCCTGCAGGCAGCTCATCCGACAACGTAATATTGCCTGTGGCCTCAAGGATGGCGGAGGACTTGACGTCTATGCCCGTATGCGTGGAACGATTCAGGGCGACGCGTACCGGTCCTTCCAATCTGTCGATAACGAGTCCCTTAAGCGTCGAATCGTTAATGTGAATGCTGTTTACGCCGCCCCCGTTTATGACGGTCGTTCCTTTAACCGTAATCTTGTTCACCGTTGAATCGCCGTCTCCGATTGCACTGCCGAACGTGAGATTGCCGGTGATTACCGCGTTCTGAAGCGTTACATCGGCAGATGTGATCGTTCGTTTGCCGGATAAGGTGACAGTGCCGGACGATGGGCCGTATATCCCGGCGGTATGATACACGCCGGTACGCTCTTGAACCGCCCGATTCAGCAGTGCAACGGCCTCGGCGCGAGTAAGCGCTCTGCCGGGCTCGAACAGATTTCCCGTCGTTCCGCGCATGATATTTCTGAACACAACCGCTTGAACCGACTTTAAGCTCCAGCCCGCAATGGAATCCACATCTTTGAAACCCAAACGCGGCGCACCCTCGTCGCCGTTTAACCCAAGAAGCTTGCCGGCAATCGTTGCGGCTTCTTCCCGTGTAATAAGCCGGCCCGGACGCATCGTACCGTCTGCAAATCCGGAAATATAGCCCGCTTTAATCGCTTTGGCGAATTGCGCGTATGACCAATCCGTCGACTTCAAATCGGTATAGCCGATTTCCGCCTGTTCGGAAAATCCGAACGCGTTATTGACCAGCGCAATAAATTCCGCTCTTGTAACCTTCTGATCCGGTTTTATGCTTCCATCCGGAAACCCCTTAAGCCAGCCCCGCTCGATCCAGCTTTTCAACTCCGTTTTCGCCCAATGGTTATCCAAGTTTTCCAGTTTCGTCGTTTCCGGTTTCGATTTCGCCGAAGCCAAGCCTGCAAAGGACAAGAATATCATGCATATCACTATCATGACCGAGACATTTCTGACTATTCTGATATTTCTCATTCCTCAATCCCTCCCGATTTGCATTTCTTCTTACCAAAATGCGTTCGCGCTGGCAATTGAATGGTAGCGGTGAAAGAGTCCCGATGCCGTGTCAGATGGTCTCACCGGACCGTCAAAAAACAGCCTCTCTTCCTCCAACTCTTCAATTCGGCTAATCCCCCCTTCCAAAAATGTTGTCATCCGATCGGCGGCCGTCGCCAAACGCATCACAAGTCCTCCGTATCGCAATTCGATAACTTCCCAGCCGAATGGCTTGTTCGCTGCGAACCATTGCTTACGATGAGCTTGGTGAAGCGTTTTGACACTCTCGATCAGCATCGGCAACTCCACGAGCGCAATCTGCTTAAGCGCCTCTATATCCCGTGCGTCGTAGCTGCTCTTTAGCCTTAATCCAAGCTCTGCCTTCCGTTTTAAGACAGCGCACAGCTTCTCTGGAACCTCAAACAACAAGACCCCACTTTGATCGCACTCCCGATGCTCGCGAAGTCGTTCTTCCAGCTTGCCGTAATGTTCGCTTAACCCAAGCCCTTCAATGTGTTTGTCGAATAGCCCCATTAGAACATCCTGCCACAGCAAATACTTCGAAGGATTCGAGGAATCCCGATTATTCGGAAGCGACCCGGGGATCTCATCCAGTAAGCGAAGATCCATTACACGATCGAAATCGATTCCCGTACAAAATGTCGAGCGCTTCTTCCACTTCTCTTCGTCTACATGCGCGGCATACCCGTGCTCCGCAAACAGCTGCAGGCATGGAAGAGACGAGAACATATTATTTTCCGCCCCGTTATCCCCCCACATCGTCGCAAACACTTCGCGCACGCCCGTTTTCTTGCACGCCCTGAGCGCCGCATTGCTGTCCAGGATTGTACGGCTGTAATTGGTCCCCATGCCAAGCCACGTCCAGATTCCTCCTGCGAAAACCGGCTTGTCTCCGAAGGCTTCGTGTTTGCGGATAAAAGCTTCATAGAATGCATCGTCATGATGGTAGTAGTCCCAATAAACCAACTGGACGTTTTCCGGCATCCGCTGCACGAGGCGCTCGTCGACGATTGCGTTCAAATCATAATAATCGTGCGTTGCCGAGCCGATGCGAAAGAACATATCGCTCCAGATCATCGGCTTGAGCCCATAAGCATCCGTAATACGCAGAACTTGGTGCAGATGCTCTTCCATCATCTCGAATCGGTCGCGGTAGCCTTTCAAGTCCAAGAAGCGGCCGCGCCCCAAACCGTGAGCCTCATCCATTCCGATATGAATGCGTTTGCTTCTGAACGGCGCGATGGCCGAGCGAATCATCCGATCGATGAAGTCGTACGTTTGCTCCTGTCCGACCAGCAGCACATCGTGCGTATCTCTCAAGGAAGCGGCCGCCTCCCACTTGAGAAACTGCTCGAGATGCGCAAGCGTCTGAATACAAGGAATCATTTCGATGCCCAGCTTCGCTGCAAAGTCGTCGCACGCCCTTAGCTCTTCCGGCGTATACCGGCCGCGCATATAGCCGAAATAGGGCTCATCTTCAACCGTATACGTATCTTCCGTGTACAGCATCAGCGTGTTCATGCCCATAATGGCCATCTTGCCAAGCAGATGCTGTACACTTTCGACCTTCATGACTGCGTTTCTCGAGCAATCCATCATGACGCCGAGCGTATCGAACTGAGGGACTTCATGAATACGAAAAGGAGAATAGCGCTCGCTTTCCTGAGCGCCAAGAGTCTCAATGAGCAGACCATAGGCGCGGAAAAAATGAATTCGATCCCTGTAATGAATGTGCGCTTCCGTTCCATCGAATTCGACCGTCAGTTCCGGCTTATCCGTTCGCGTTACAGTTAAAGGAATTGCGCCTCTCCCCACGCTCGCTTCCGCACAGCCTAATGCAGCGTCAACGATTGCGATCCCTTCCCGCAGGAAAGCCGCGTCGCCGCACAATTGGAATTTCAACGGCATACACCTCCAATCTCCCTACTCAAATCGGCATGCCTGTCTTTTTCATAATGCCTGCCGTAAATTCGGATAACCGGATGGACGCTCCTTCCTGAAGACGCGATTGTTCCGCAGCGAACGCCATCATATGGCTCTGCACCGACGCTTCGGCCGAAGTCAGGTTCTGTCCCGTCGTCTCGCCGCGAACCAGCTTGAGAAACTCTCTCATAATGCCTATATCACCGCCACCGTGCCCGTCTTCCAAAACAGGGAGCTGAATGACCTGTTCCTCATTCGTCCCGAACGGGTATACGCGAATGACGCTAAGCTCCATATCCCCGACAATTTCGCCATGCGTCCCCATAATTTGCACCGTTCTGTTCACCTTGTTCGTAAAGCCCGACATATGGAAAGAGGCTGTCGAACCGTTCGCAAACTCCATATTGACGACCTGATGATCAACCACATTATTGTCGCAACGATAAACGCACCTGCCGAACGGTCCTTCCTGAAGCGCCTTGTAAATCCCCGTTTGCGACAAGTCCTGAGTAAGAAACCGCGCCCACGGGTAGCTGTCTTTGCTCATATAGATTTTAACGGCGGAATAAGGACAATTGGATTCGACCGGGCAGCCGTCCGTACAGCGAGCAGTGGAACCCGCCGGCGCATTCTCCGGCTTAAAATGCGACAACGAACCGTAAGAGTTGACCCGTATGCATTCCTCTTCCATAATCCAGGAAATAACATCCATGTCATGGCATGATTTAGCAAGGATCATCGGGCTGGAATCCTCCGAGTTTCTCCATAATCCGCGGACAAAGCTATGCGCCATATGAAAGTACCCTACATTTTCATTCAGCTGCATGGAGACGACTTTGCCGATTTTGCCTTCCGACAGTACGCGCTTCACCGTCGACCAGAACTGCGTATAGCGCAATACGTGGCAAATGGTCAGATGACGATCGTACTTTTTAGCCGCCTCTCCGATGGCTTGGCACTCTTCCGGCGATGGAGACATCGGTTTCTCTAGCAGCACATGGTAGCCGCGTTCCATAGCGCTTATCGTCGGTTCGAAATGCATGCGGTCCTGCGTGCAAATAATCGCCGCGTCGGCCAACTTCTCTTGGCCCAGAAGCTGCTTCCAGTCGGCATACATGCGATCCGGTTCAATCCCGTACTCATTCGCGAACAGCTCTCTGCGTACAGGATCGGGCTCCGCTACCGCGACGAACTGCAATTCCGCCGGATACTGCTTCGCATAAGGCCCGTATGCATAACGTCCCCGACCTCCTGCTCCAATTAATACCGCTTTTATTTTTCTCATGCTTTCATTCATCCTATCTACTGTTTGTTAAGAACACCATTATCCTTTTATGGCGCCGATCGTTAATCCCGACGTAATGTTTCTTTGAAATAACGCGTAAACGACCAGAGAAGGGATCATGACAATGACGCATGCAGCGAACAGTACGCCCCATTCCGCCCGGGTAGCGGTACTCGCCATCAAGTTGGCCAAACCGACCGGGATCGTAAATTTGCTCCTGTCCGTCATCGTAATTAACGCAAAGAAATATTCGTTCCAAGCACCTAGAAAATGAAATATGGAGATCGTAAATAATCCCGGTTTGGCAAGCGGAAGCATAATTCTGGTGAATGTTCTGAAATAGCCGCAACCGTCAATATAGGCCGCTTCTTCAAGCTCTTTCGGCAATATTTTGAAAAATCCAATGAGTACGAACACAGAGAAAGGAATCGAATCCGCAACATATTTGATAGAAAGACCCGTCAGACTGTTCAACAGACCTAGATCGGACATAATCAAATATTGTGGAATTAAGGCAATACTCCCCGGAATCATCATCGAGAAAATGAAATAAAAACCGATTACAGTCAATATTCTGTGCGGATTCCGGGCAATGACGTAGGCGGCAAAAGATACGATGATTAACATCAGCACGAGCGACACCGAAGTTACGTACACACTGTTATAGAAGTAGTCGCCAATCCTTGCCTTCACCCAAGCGATCGAATAATTATCAAAATGGTAGACCTTCGGCAAACCCCAAATATTTTGAAACAAATCTTTATTACTCTTAAACGACGTTTGAAGCGTCCATATAATCGGATACAATACGACGAAGGACCAGATCAACAGCAAAATTCTGACCAGAAGCCGCGCCTTGTAGTCCACTTGCAAATTTGCGGCATTTTCGGCGTTCATGTTTGTCCTCCTCAATATTCAATCGCATCCCGTTTCAGCAGCCGCGTCATGATCAGCGTAAAAATAAGCGCGATCGCGGTCATCATAACCCCGATCGTAGCCGCATACCCGAGATTGTGATTCTCGAATGCCTCTCTGTACAAAATGAGCTGCATCACCTCGGTTGTGCCGGCCGGTCCGCCACCGGTCATGATTTTGACGATCGAGAAGTTCGAGCCGAAATTGCCGATCAGGAGCAAAACAAGCGCGATTTTAACATGCTCCCAGACAAGCGGAACCGTAATGCTTCTAAGCTGCCGAAAATAAGTTGCTCCATCCACTCTGGCAGCTTCAAATAACGACGGCGGAATGCCCTGGATGGCCGCAATGAAAATAATCATAAAGAAGCCTACCGTCGCCCATACCGAAGGGGGAATCAACGCCCATAATACGACATCAAAATCGCTCAACCAAGGTTTGGCGAATGCGCCTAAGCCTACCTTGCCGAGAACTTCGTTAATAATCCCGAAGACGGGATTGTACATGAACACCCACAGGATCGAGATAATGACGACAGAAAGCACATTCGGAAAAAAGAAGACGACCTTGTAGAAGCCTCTTTCTCGAAGCTGCATCCTGCATAATACCTCCGCAAAGAAAAAAGAGAGAATCATCACGGCAATAATACGCCAGAAGCCGAGGAACATATCGTTATAAAATGCGTGCAGAAAGTCGGCTTCCTGAAAAAGCGTTCGGTAATGCTTAAGTCCGACAAACGTCTTCTCCATCGATAGGCTCGATCCGTCATACAAACTGAGAAAGAGCCCTTGCAGCAACGGATATAAAATAAAAACCGTATACAGAACAAATGCAGGCAAGATGGAGAAAACGCAAAAATAAAACAGCTTTGTTTTACGACTCATGGATGTCTCTCCCTTACATATAAGACGCAAGGGATGGCCAGTCGATGGTCAAACGGGCCTTCCCTTGTTACGAAGACTTCTGACGATTATGAAGCCGGTCTTACCAGGAACGCGTCTTCGACTTTCTGGAATCCTTCTTGCTGCTCATATTTCCGCGCCTCCTGTTCAAAGCCGGTGAACAATTGTTCCGCAGTTATTTTGCCTGCCCAAGCTTTGCCCAGACTTTCGAAGAAAACATTATTCAAATCTACATACACCGTCGGGTTGCGTCCCATTTTCGTTTGGAAAGACACCAGGTTCGGATCCATCATCATTTTGCTGAAGCTGATAACGGAAGACGATGTACTCGCGCCCTCCAGATCCGCTTTCATCGCGAAGTTGCCAAGTCCCGCTTCCGCAAAGCTCTTTGCATACTTGGTCTGATACATAAAGCGGATGAACTCTTTGGCATTGTCCTTATTTTTGGCGTCAACCGGGATGTAAAGATCAGTTCCCGCGTAAGTTTGCGTAATCGATTTGGAGCCTTTCTCATTGATCGGGAACGGAATAACCTGCATTTCAAAATCGTCGGGCACATCTTTGGACATTTCTCCCTCTAACCAAGTCCCACATGGATAGAAGAATGCTTTGCGCTGCAAGAAGGCGATCTGCGCTTCAACATGCGTTGCCGCAAGGCTGCCTGCCAGCTCATACCTACGGAGCGTTGCCATTTTATTAAAGGCTTCCTGATAAGCGGAATCCGTCCATGCTCCCGGTTCAATATTAACGCCATTGAGATACGCGTCCGGATTTCTCTGCGCGACATCGTAGAAAATATAATTCGTCAAATAGCCGAGAGCGTTTTTCCCAGGATAATTAATTGGCGCAATGCCGGTACCAGAGTTTTGAATCTTATCGAGAAATGCGACAAATTCTTCCCAGTTCTTGGGCAAATCCGTCCAACCATTTTCTCTGGCCAGCTTGGCATCATAGAAGAGTCCGTAAGCGCCTGTCGCGTTAGGCAAACCAATGACACTTCCATCAGGGTCATAGCTGCGATTTTCTACGCTGAACACATCAACTAGTAGCTTATTTGGATCCTCGTAAGATTTGGCTGTTTTCAGCCAGTCGTCCAGCTTCTCGAACTTGCGGTCATTGGTAAGCTGCTGAATGTCTTTCGTTGAGGATTCACCGCCCAAGAGGGTTACGTCAGGCGGATTATTCGTTACCCACCGGGTACGGATTTCATCCCCGATTACGCCGCTCAGGATGGACTTTACTTCAAGCTTGGGATTCGCCTTCTTGAAATCCTCGATCATTTCAACCCACCATTGCTCGTTTGCATCCCCGGCAACAAATGCGGCGATTTCCAACGATCCAGTGAGACCTTCCTCCTTGGCTACTGTATCACCGCTTGGCGTCTCGCTTGCCTGCGCCGACGGCGAAGATGAGTGGGTTGGCGAAGCCCCTTCATTCGCTTTCCCGCATCCCGCCAACAATCCGATTACTAACAACAAACACAGCCATTTCATCGACCAACCTCTGTTCATTTCTAGCCCTCCCCTTTGAGTTCAAGCGCCTCGTCTAAAAAAATAAAACGTTTGCATTTGAAATATATCACGCGTAATTTTTTGTGTCAACAATTTAATTACGCGTAATTTTTTTGTGAACAGGCCTCTCTGAACCGTTATTTGGGGCAGTCTCCTAAATAAACGAAATGGGCAGCCTGAACGGCAACGATTGCCGTTAGGACTGCCCTTTTTTAAAAAAAATAATGTATAAATGGACTTTACTGCTGATCACTATGGATCTTGCCTAGATCATGGCTTCTACAGTCAAGATTCCTTCTTAGTTCCAACACCCATTTAGAGTGCCTCTATATATCTGATTTAATATAACTACAGCGACGAATCAATCGCAACTTGTTGTCTTGTTATAGTACGGTTCACTCCACAGCAGTGTTGGCGATCCCGCGCCTCAGTCTATCCACTCGTGCGCTTTCAGTATTCGGATCAGCACGGTCGCAGCCTCTGCGCGTGTCGTTTCGCCTTTCGGACGAAACGTGTTCTTGCTTATGCCTGTCATGACATTAAGTTCGACCACCATGCGAACATCTGCCATGAATGCCGGGTTTATCTCCGCTATATCCTTGTAGCTTTCCAGGGTGGAATGATTGCCACTTGTCGAAAGTTTCTCGAGTTTCATCGCTGCCGCAAGCATACTTGCCATTTCCTCGCGGGTTAGCGGCTGATCGGGCATGATCCTGCCGCCTATAGCAAAGTCCAGTAGTCCCAATTCCTTCGCTTCAGCTACTTCAGCGAAATACCATGCATTAGGCTGAACATCGCCATAGGGTGCCGCGCTGTCGCTCGTCGATGCGCCCCGCCCCAACGCCCTGACGAGCATGGCTGCAAACTCCGCGCGGGTCACGGATTCGTCGGGCGCGTACCGCCCGTTGCCCACACCGATAACGAGTCCTTTCGCCGCTGCCAGTTGGACTAATGATTGGCTCCAATGATTTTGCACATCGGCAAAGCTAACCGCTTGCTCCGCCACGACATACACGCTGTTGGAATAAGAGCGAATCGACACCACCCACGCGCCATTGACCTGTTCCGTCCGGGCGGGGACGAACTCGAACTCCTTCGTTGATTCGTTGTAGCGGAACGCGCCCCATTGTTCCGGCATGCCGGTCATATCCTTCGGCATTGTAATGATTCTCGTAAGCGCCTCACTGAACCGGTTGCTTGCTCCGATCGTTTTTCCCGACTTGCCATTCACGATTTCCATATGAAAATCGACAACCGCGCCGATCCGCTTTCCATTCGGCATGCCGTCCGCAAGCACGGCCTGTATGGCCCTGTCTCCTGACTTGTCGGTCAGGGTGATCTTGAAACAGATATCCTCCGCGTTTAAATTGTTTGCAACAAGCAAGTCCTTCAGCTCCGGAATGAGCGATGCTAAGCCGACCGGGACTTGATAACTGCTGTAAGGGGTTTGGATCTCGATCATCAAGCTGTCATTCTTGTCCGCAAGGTCGGCTAGAATGATTGCCGGAATGCTGACATAAGCCATGCCGTCTTGGTTCGGCGTCACTATAAGCGTGACGGACGGCACCGAGATGTCAAGGGTATCCGGATCAAGCGATGTCCCGTTAAGATCGATGATCGGCTTGGCAACGTCAGGCATGGATCCACCGCCAGGAGCGGTGTTGCTGTGACTTACTGCTCTCGTTACCGTCAGGTTGTACGTCTTGGTCGTGCCGCTCTCCGCTGTTACGACAACCGCGATCCGGTTGCTTCCCGCTTCAAGCAAAAGCGGCGGAGACGCCATGCCGCTCGGTAAGACTAGTGGTCCTTGCACGAGCTCCCCGGCTTTGCCATATACGCTGGCGGTCACCGTCGCGGTACTGTCGGCCACCGATGGTGTCACCGTTACGCTGCCGATGTTGTTGCCAACGCTCGCCGTATAGGCAGTCGTTGTCGCCGCAAACGGCGACGGGCTCAGCGACCCGGGTGACAACGACAAGCCGCTCAGATCGGCGTTGCCGCTCGGCGCATGCACAATCATAGTTACGGATCGGCCCGCAGCTTCCACGCCATTCACATATACCGTCAGGATGTGAATGTTATCGCTCGCCGAAGTGTTGGGCGGAAGCGTGATGACGGCGGAAGCGCTTGTATCACTGATGACATGGGCTGGAGCGGCCGCCTCGCCATCTACATAGACGCTGACCGACTGTCCCGTAAGATTGTGGCCTGTAATGTCGACTACCGCACTCCATCCCGCGTTGGTAAAGCCGGTTCGATTACCGGAAATCCCCGTAACGACAGGCACGGCAACGATAAAGCTTGCGCTTGTCGCGTCGAGCGTATTGTGATAGACGTTTTCCACTGTATTTCCTAACACACTCACCGTGTAGACACCATCATCGAGCTTACCGTCGAACGTTAGCGTATAGGTTCGATTCGCCTCTTCGTAACTTGCCGTATACGCGGTAAATGCCTCGTCGTCTTTGTCCATGCTAAGGAGCGGAAGCGCATTGCTCGCATTCAGTTCTGTTCGATCCGCCGCCCAATAGACCGCTTCGCTCACTGATACGCGGACGGAGGACGGAGGCGCGGCGAGTCGCTGATCGTCCGTGAAGTCGAACGATACGACAGGCTTGGTCGTGTCGTAGAGGAAGGTCGCGACATTAGACGCTTCGTTGCCATTGCCAGCTGCGTCGGACGTTGCGTTCGCCAATACACGCACGGTCACAGCATGACCGCTCACAATCGGCGTGATCGTGGCGGTATAGACAGACGTGCTGGACCTTGCAACGTTGGAAACTGTACCGTTTCCGACCATGATACTGCCATCATCAAGATCGTCTACGGGTTCGCTAAACGTTATCGTGATCGGAAAGGCAGCGTTAACCGTTCCTCCGGCCGTACTGGATACGACCACCGTCGGCGGCGTGCTGAGCGCATAAGCTTGCGAGACCACATTCGCGACATTTCCGACCTTGTCGACCGCGCGAACGTGCAAATACCAGTTGCCGTCTACGCCTGTTCGCTCCAGCGTCTCGCCGCTCACGAAATTCGCCCATCCGTCGGTCGGAACGGCGGTGTTTTGCGACCATGCATATTGTACTGATGCAGGATCGAGACCGCTCTCCGCATCGGTAACTTCAACTCTAGTTGAAGCGTATTTCGACGGCGTCGCATTCCCGTTCAAGTCGAATTGAATATCGGGTGACGTGGAATCTCTCATTACGGTAATCGTATACGTCTTACCGGGTTTGAAATACGGCTCAACCCGAACGGGAATCACCGTCGACTCACCCGAGAAGCTGACCGTTGCAATGCTGCCGCTTGCTTGCGGCTGACCATTGATCGATAACGATGTATGAGCTGTTTCTTCCAGCGTCGCCGTTACATGCACGTCCGATACAGACAGGCCGTTGTAGTAATATGTATAGGACGTATCGGCGGAGGAAAACGGGCTGTCGAGGGGCCCTTCCTGAACAGTCAGACCCACCAAGTTGTCGCTTCCCGGCACGGTAATTTGTCCATAACCATTACTTCCCCAAGCAACGACAGTGCCGTCCGATTTCAGCGCCAGCGAATGGTCAGGTCCTGCGGCGATCGACACTACCCCGTTCAGATCGGCCGGCACGGTCGCTTGTCCAAAATAATTATTTCCCCAAGCAACGACGGTGCCGTCCGACTTCAGCGCCATCGATGTATCCGACTTAGCGGCGATCGACACCACCCCAGTAAGACCCGCCGGTACGTTCGTTTGTCCATTCCCATTATATCCCCAAGCGACGACGGTGCCGTCCGATTTCAGTGCTAGCGAATGGCTGCTTCCAGCGGCGATCGCCACGACATCCGTAAGACCTGCCGGTACAGTAATCGGTTGTACAAAAACATTCTTTCCCCAAGCGACAACGGTCCCGTCCAATTTCAGCGCCAGCGATTGGTATTGCCCTGCAGCAATCGACACTACCCCCGTAAGATCTGCTGGCACGTCTATTTGCCCCAAACTATTATCTCCCCAAGCGACGACGGTGCCTTCCGATTTCAACGCCAGCGAATGCCACCCCCCCGCAGCGATCGATACCACCCCCGTAAGGTCTGCCGGCACGGTCGTTTGACCATAGTAATTATCTCCCCAAGCGAC
>PJUD01000664.1_pt1 | contig 14843 bp, 12 predicted proteins | sample 1512341 | NCBI WGS metagenome assembly PJUD01 (sample SAMN08177675, study PRJNA422409) | Feces metagenome, whole genome shotgun sequencing project. | isolation source: Chicken feces (3) enriched on wood chips: beechwood xylan treatment | host: Gallus gallus | place: USA: Madison | collected 2015-01-15 | reverse complement strand
GGAATGAACATCTATATGTTTATATAGAAACGGGCTTTGATTGGATAGAATTGTTGAGCGCAGAGCAATCCGGCATGAAGACGGCTCACATTTTTGTCGATAACGACCGCATTACCTATACCGAGCTTCCAGAGCAATTCCCGCTTGGAACGATATATAATCCATCCGCATCTAAGGGAAGCTACACGAAAACAAACGGCTATTATTTATTTGAGGAAAGTCATAATCAGGGATGGAAAATGATTGCCGCTATAGCGAATGCCGATTACTACAAGGAAAGAAATATATGGGTGAAGCGGTTTGCCATACTTACTCTAATATCAATGACGTTGGCGCTCGGCTTGGCCTGGATGATCTGGCGCACTGTACGACGGCCGCTAAGCCATTTCAACAATGAAATCAAGCAGATTCAAAATCGCAATTTTCATTCTCCCTTGCAATTGACGCGTATAACGGAATTTGATTTGGTATTGTATCAGTTTCAACATATGCGAAATCGAATTCGCGAGCTGTTGCAAGATGTAAAAATCACGGAGCAGCGCAAATCGGAACTGGAGATTGAAAAGCTGTTATTTCAGATCAATCCTCATTTTATACATAATACTTTGGATACGATTCGCTGGTTGGCGCATTCAAAGGGAATGATAGAAATCAATGATCTTATATCCACCTTGAATCGATTGCTCTATTATAATATGGGCAAGCGCGGCGAATCCACGGTGCGGCAAGAGATTGACGCACTCAACGATTATGTATCGCTGCAAAAAATTCGATATGATTTTCAATTTAAGGTATCGATTCGGGCCGATGAGGAGCTTATGGATACTGCTGTGCCGAGGTTTATTCTACAGCCGCTAGTTGAGAACAGCCTATATCACGGGTTAAAGGACAATACGGTAATTGAGGTTAGCATGGAAGCCGTTGAGGATCTTTTGATCATTGAGGTGAAAGATAACGGGGAAGGCATGGATGAAGATGAACTGAACCGACTGCTGGACGGCTATTCAGATGAGCGGCGATCGGTAGGGATGGGAATAGGCCTGCATTATGTCAGCAGGACGCTTAAAGCAAGATTCGGGGATAAAACAAGGCTTTCTATAACAAGCAAGCGCGGTGACGGGACATCCATTATTCTAAAATTTCCTATGATATACACTTACAAGTAGGAGGCAGTTTCGTATGCTGAACGTAATGGTTGTTGACGATGACAAGCTGGCGAGGCAAGGGATTATCGCCGTGATGCCATGGGATGTTTTTGATATGCAGGTTGTGGCGGAAGCAGCGAGTGGTGAGCAAGCGCTGGAATTGTTAAAGCAGCAGCATGTAGACCTGCTTATTACGGATTTGGCTATGCCGGCAATGTCCGGGCTTGATCTTATTCGTCAAGTTCGGGAACAGTACCCGCATATCTGGAATGTCATTCTCACGTTTCATCAAGAGTTCGGGCTTATACAGGAAGCGCTGAGGCTGGGCGCGATTGATTATATTGCCAAAATTCAAATGGAGCAGGCCAAAATGGAAGATGTGTTAGGGCGAATAGATGCCCGGATCCGACTGGAATATGCCCAGCGGGAGCTTCTTGCCCATAACAGGCAAGGGTTGAATGCCGCCCTGCCCGAACATGAAGTGGAAGGTCCATCCACATGGCTTGCTTTTTTTGCAGTGGAGGAGGAAGCCAAGCTGGAGCAGCTTTATGAGCTTCCCTTGGTGATCGCAACGAATGTTGTTGAAGTGACTTACCGTGCTTGGGTGGTCAAGTTGCCCCAGCCTCCCGGGAGTCAGCCCATGAGCGAGCAGGAGATCGTACAGCAGGTCGAGCGAGCCGGTCTGCGGCGCGGCGGCTGGAAGCTCGTATATATACCAAATTGGCAGCATATGAACGTGGATATTCTGAGAAGGCTGCTGGCGATCTACAAGGATCGGCAGCTTTTTTATCATTTTCGGGCTAACCAGTTGCTGCATGTTTTACCGGCAGATCAGCTGCAAGTAAAACTGCCGGAATGGACGGATCAGGAGGTGGATGAGTTGCGAGAGCAATGGTCGAAGCTACTCTGGGTGCTGGAGGAGGAAGTATACAGTGGGCTGCTAGAGACGATCGAGCAGCTCTACCTTCCTTTACCTCAACTTAAAGCCGTGTTCTACACGGCCAGGTTGAATTGGCAAAAGGTTGTACAGGATGAGACCACCAACTCATTTCAGTTGCCGGGTTCATTCGCCTATTGGGGGGAGTGGATGGACTGGCTGGAATATGTTCGGACGTTTATGGCGCAAAAATTCAGAAAATCCGGCTATTACGACGAGATTCAACGAGGAATTATGAAGGTTCTGGCTTATATTGACCGCCATATTAGTTCCGAAATCCGCCATAGCGAGCTTGCCAAGGAAGCCATGATGAGCAAGGGATATTTCAGCCGCTGCTTCAAGCAGGTCGTTGGCAAGCCGTTTCAGGATTACATAAGAGATGCCCGTGTCGAGCGGGCGCAGATGCTGCTGGAGCAGACGACACTGCCCATCTACAAGGTGGCCGAAAAATGCGGCTATCCGAATGAAAAGTACTTTAGCCGCATTTACCGTGCCCAGACAGGCGAATTGCCCAGCGAGTTTCGACTGCGCCATACGAAGTGCGAGGGATAAAAATCCATATGCCAAGGTGTACAATTATGCACAATGCGACTTCTTCTCCTGATACCTGTGTGTAATTGTATCCGTTGTGTTGCACAACAGGTCATCCCTCGCAGCCGCAGGAATTCTGTATAGTTAGCGGTAGCACCAAAAAAATACGGGGAAGAGGTTGAAAAAATGAGGGCGTTTCAGTTAATTTGCATGGTTGGCCTGTTATTTGTTGTGGCCCTGGTGTCTGCCTGCAGCAAGGAAACAACAACAGGTAGTCACCAAGAAAACCCGCCGAATACAGCTTCGGCTCAAACATCGACTGGAAGCGATGGGAAGGAAGCGGATGTCGCTGACCCCTTTGGCAAATTCGCTGAGCCTGTAACCATTACAATCGGCAAAGAAATTATTCCTGATGACAAAAGCTTGCCTTCGAACGATTCCGTTGAAAATAACCAGTATACGCGGCTGATCGAAGAGAAAATCAATGTCAAAGTAAAGACAGCTTGGATCGCCGCTGTAGGCGACGCCTATTCGCAAAAGGTAGGCATGTCCATGTCCAGCAACGATTTGCCGGATGCCATGGTCGTGACGGAGGCGGAATTCCGTAAGCTGGCCAAGCTTGGGCTATTGGAAGACATGACCGATATCTACGCGGCATACGCGTCGCCTCGAATGAAAGCGGTTCATGATTCCACCGATGGCGAAGCACTTAAAATCGCTACTTACGGCGGAAAGCTGCTAGCGATACCCAATGTATTTACCCAAGTGGAATCGTCCTATGTGATGTGGATTCGCCAGGATTGGCTGGACAAGCTGCACCTTGAAGTTCCGAAAACCGTTGATGATCTACAGCAAGTAGCTAAGGCGTTCATCGACAAAGACCCGGGCGGCAACGGACCGGGCAACACGATCGGTTTCACCGGCGCAATGGTTGAGGGTAATGTAGCGGATTTTCAATCGATCTTTGCGGCATTCCATGCTTATCCGAACCTGTGGTATGTGGACGAATCGGGCAAGGTGCAATATGGCTCGATTACGCCGGAAGCGAAGGAAGCGCTCGCCAAGCTGCGGGAGATGTACGCGGCAGGCGTGCTCGATAAGGAGTTCGCCTTGCGTAAAGATTTCAATGAGCCTGCAGTCAGCGGCAAGTCGGGAATTTTCTTTCAAAAATGGTGGGCGCCCATGTGGCCGCTGAACGATTCCGTGGCGAACAATCCGAAAGCGGACTGGAGAGCTTATGCCGTGCCATTGGATCAGGCGGGGAACTTCAACACCCGGCAGCTCCCGGCAAGCACGCAGTTTGTAGTTGTGAAGAAGGGAGCCAAAAACCCGGAAGCGATTATGAAGCTGCTCAATGTTGAGCTGGAATATGCAATCGACCCTTCCCTGGATACGGCGGTAAATGCAGCATACTGGCCATTGCGTATCGTATTTGCCGAGGCGGATTTGCCGGAACAGGAGTATCGGACCTTCAAGAAAATGGTGGACGGCGAAATTCAGGAAGCGGATTTCGAGGCGAAGTTTTTGCCGATGTGGGAGAACTACAAGATTTACAAGGAAAACCCGACAGCTGATGTTGGAGTCTGGTCCAGCATCACGGCATACATGTCCGGTATAGCAGCGTTGGATATTAATAAGCAAACGGTGCCAACGGCATTTTCAGGAACGACCAAAACGATGGAGTTGAAATGGCCGTCACTGCTCAAGCGGGAGCTTGAGATATACAATCGCATCATTATGGGACTGGAGCCGCTCGAAAGCTTCGATGCCTTCGTAGAAGAATGGAAGCGCACAGGCGGCGATGAGATCATGAAAGAGGTTGAAGCAGAAATCAATGCATAGTTGAAGCAAGGACTTCTTGGCGGGGCATGCGTGAACGTATGCGTGAGCGTATGCCTGGCATCAAGCGCATCCGGTCGTGAAGAAGAGGAAGGAGTCGTAATGAACAAGCGATCAGAGACCTGGAGCTTTCATCTGATGTTGTTTCCAGGTATGGTTTTTGTTGCCTTATTCAGCATTGTTCCTATGTTTGGCGTTGTGATTGCCTTTCAAGATTTTAATCCGTCACTAGGTTTTCTGCGATCGGACTGGATCGGGTTAAGCAACTTTAAGTACTTGTTCTCGCTCCCTGACAGCAAGGTCATTTTTACGAACACGTTGTTTATCGCGTCCATGAAGATTGTATTTAATTTGCTTGTACCGCTATCATTTGCCCTGATGCTGCATGAGCTTCGACTTGCAGCTATCAAGAGATGGGTACAAACGACCGTGTATTTGCCCCATTTTTTGTCCTGGGTCATATTGGCGGGCAGCCTCGTTGAAATCTTGTCGTTAAACGGTCCTGTGAACCGGTTTGTTGCCCTGTTTGGAATTGAGCCGATCCTATTTTTGGGCAGCAATAGCTGGTTCCCGTTCATTGTCATTTCAAGCGATGTGTGGAAGGAATTCGGTTTTGGCACCATCATTTATTTGGCAGCATTGACAGGCATAAATCCAACGCTTTATGAGGCCGCTCGTATCGATGGAGCGACTCGTTTCCAGCAACTTCGCTATGTTACGCTCCCAGGCGTTGTGACGACAGTCGTGCTGCTTGCAACTCTAAGCCTCGGCAATGTGCTTAATGCCGGATTCGATCAAATCTTTAATCTATATAATCCGTTGGTTTATTCGTCAGGGGATATTATCGACACTTATGTTTATCGGATCGGGCTTGTGAATACCCAGTTCGGCTTTGCCACTGCTGTCGGCCTCATGAAATCCGCAATCAGCTTTATCTTGATTGTTGTCTCCTACCGGCTGGCTTACAAACTGACGAATTATCGGATTTTTTAATAGAGGCGGGTATGTACAATGAATCAAGGGCAAAAAAAGCTGGAAGGGCTCGATTATGTACTGTTGACGTTGGTCATTGCTGCGGCCATCATCTGTTTCCTTCCCATTTGGTATACGGTGGCGGTTTCGCTTAGCGATAAATCCGCGGTGGCAGCAGGTCAAGTGAATTTTGTGCCAGTCGGATTTACATGGATCTCCTATATGACGTTGCTAAGCGAGTCGGCTTTTTTTCAAGCGTTTGGCATTTCCATTCAGCGGGTGCTGTTAGGCGGGCTAATCAACTTTGTGCTTACCATTCTCGTTGCTTATCCGCTGTCGCAGCGCGATGAGGATTTTCCCGGTCGGCGCATTTATGTCTGGATACTGATTTTTTCGATGCTATTTAACGGAGGTTTGATCCCCACTTTCCTGACAGTGAAGGCCCTTGGCCTGATGAATTCAATTTGGGCGCTTGTGCTGCCCATGGCCGTGCCTGTCTTTAATGTGATTTTGCTGACAAACTTCTTCAGAAGCATTCCGCGAGAACTTCGGGAAGCGGGAGTGGTCGACGGAGCGAACCAATGGTACCTGATGCTGCGTATATATGTGCCTCTTGCTTTGCCGGCGCTCGCTACGATAACGTTATTCAGTATCGTCGGGCACTGGAATGCGTTTTTTGACGGCTTTATTTACATGAATCGACCGGAGCACTATCCGTTGCAAACGTATATTCAACAGTTGGTTGTCCAAATCAATATGCAAAATCTGGATGCGGCTACGATTATTGAACTGTCCAAAGTGTCGAATAAAACGTTAAACGCCGCCAAAATTATGATTTCCATGATTCCAATTTTGTTGATCTATCCCTTTTTACAGCGCTATTTCATCCACGGCATCATGATTGGTTCCGTCAAGGAATAGCGCAAGGGACGAAATAATAAATGGAAAAGAGGAATGTATATGCTGCGTGATCAAGAAGAGAAGCTTCATGACGAAAGTCATCAGCCCAAGCAGCCCAAGCTGATGAGCCGCCGCAAGATGCTGACCGCACTGGGGCTTGCTGGCGTATCTCTTGCCTCGACCGGCTTGTTAGGGCAACTGCCCATGGCAAGTGCGAATGCGCAAGAGACGAACAAGCGCAAGGTGAAGGAACTTATGGAGATGGAGCTGGTTGTCCCGATGACAATTGCCCAAATCCGGGCGTTGGTAACGGCAGAGGCCGACACGCTCTATTATGTTAAGGATGCCGGGCAGGAAGGCTTTTTCTACTACGATCCGCTGGATAGCACTACCCCGGACAATACGGGGATCGTGCTTCAGTCTGCAGGTGGAGCAAGATTTAAGCGTATTTTCCAGGGACGTGTCAGTGTCAAATGGTTTGGGGCAAAGGGCGATGGCGTTACGGATGATCGGGAAGAGATCGCTGCCGCAGTGAATTCCGGCTACGATGTTGTTTTCCCCCAAGGGACGTATGTTGTCGGTGATACGATTGAGCTGCAGCATACGGTCGGCATGTATGGAGAATCGAGGCCGATCGTCAAACGCGTCTTTGACTTGTACAATTCGAATCCGACATTTATGGCGGCTGCAAGCGGTATTAGCCTTACCGTCGATGGCATGGAATTTGTCGGCTTGAAGGATACAAATCCTGCTTATTTCATTGGTTATACGTTTGACACGAGAAGGACGCTGGACCCGTTATTTCAATACTGGTACTTTTACTTGCCCGATTGCGCCAATATCGCCGTGATGAATTGCACTTTCCGGAATATCGTCGGGTGTGCGATTACGGCTGTTAACTGCAAGCGTGGGTTTTATACGAACTGCAATTTTGAGGAGATCGTAAGCGAAGGCATAACGAGCTATGAAAGCGATACCGTTTATGTTGAAGGCTGTAAATTTAAAAACATCGGCATTTTGCCGGAGGAGTTTCTTGTGGTCGATTCCGGCTGGTATTCCAGTCCTGGCGTCACGCTGGAACAAGCGAACAAGACGGTAGCGGATGCAGTGAGCACTCCTTTTATGGGTAGTATTGCGTGGCATCATTTTAATGGTTCAGGTGTGGTGCTGTCAGGCAGGAGCATTTATGTAGGGGGAAGCGATTTCTTGAATTGCAACCGGATCGGCATTGTCGGCGAGGATGCGACAGAGCCGGTCGGCAATGCGGAAATGGTGATCACCGGGAATACGGTTGAGCACAATCACGAGCGGCTGCGGGGCTCCAATCCGCCGGCATCGATTTGGGTGGAAAATGCCCGAAGTGCTATTGTGTCTCATAACCGCTGCGTGTACAAAAAAAGAGCGTCAAATGAGCATTTTATTTGGGGCATTAACCTTGCCCAAACCGGCAATGGCGATTTAACACACATGGAATGTTATGGGAACCAACTCATTGCCGATGAGTTCAATAACCGGGTCATGGCGGGCATTATGGATTTGAATTCAAATCATAAGCGAACGGTCATTCGCAGCAATCGCATTTCGGGTAATGTTAACGTTGGCATCTTCGTGGCTCCTTATCTGGATCATTGCGGGGACGAGATCGAGATTGAAGGCAATCATTTGAATATTTTTGACCGGGTAGAGGGGGCGGCTTCCGGCATTTACTTCAATTCGTCATGGAGCGCGGTGCCCAAGCTCTACAACCATATCCGGGTAACCGGCAACTGGATTTACAATCAGCATGATTGTTTTGAAGCGCCGGCGCAATGGAATCCGTTCTTTGCCATCTGTTATATGAACGGCCACAAAAATTACGACACCCGTCTTGTAATTCGAGAAAACGAGCTGAATGGCGGCTCGATATTTCTCGGAAATGAAGGCATGCGCGAATTGATCGTAGCCGGCAATACGAATGTCCGTCTGATCGCGCGGGATTTGTTCCGTGAGAACGGCAAGCAGAGAGGCGATCATGTGGAAATCTCCAACAATACCGTCAACAAAATTTTGTTGGGCGGGGCGGCCGATTCCGGCGATTCCGGTTACAGATATACGGGAAAAATAACCGATAATGTTGTACTCGGCGCAGGCGACGATGTGATGAGCAATCGAATCGTTGGCAGTATCGAATTGCACAGCTCCAAGCAAATGCTTGTGGCGGGAAATAAAGTGTATGTAGATAAAACGGGTAACGGAATCGTCATCGGCACCTCCTATGAAGGACAGGAGGATTTGTTTGTCCGGGATAATACGATCATTTGCGATAAGGATGACGCGGTAGGCATCCATATTAAAGCGGGAGAAAATAACAAAGCCATCTCCCATATTGCGCTCATCCATAATTTGCTTACAGCACCTCAGTCAGCATCCCTTAGCGGTACAACCGGAATCAAATGGCTGGAAGCAAGCAGCTATGTGTCTGATCCGATCGTACAAGGAAACTTGTACTCCAAGCTTGCAAATGAAGAAGTAGGAAGGGTATAAACACAGATGACCGAGAGGGGAATATAAGATGTCGGCAATCGGAGTTCCGGGAATGATATTACTGGTTATACTTGCGTTATTGTTGTTTGGGCCAAGCAAGCTGCCTGAGTTGGGAAAGGCGGTAGGCAGGACATTAAGCGAATTCAAAAGGGGTACGCGCACCATACTGGATGATGATTCCAGCGTAGCGCTGGCTGAAGGGAAAGCGGAAGAGAAGGCTAATCTGTCGGCCACCCATTCGAAAAACGGCTAGTCTTGAAATGCCGAGGAGCAAGCAGACAGCAAAGCTGCTTGCTCCTCGCACAGTGTGAGGTGTTGCCAGCAAAACTGAACAGAATGTTCAAGGAAGTAAAAAGCCTTATTTTTTAACGACAGGAACCCAAAATTCGCCGTAGAAAGTGCCGTCACCGTTATCTTTGCGATAAGTCGCGTTTGGACCGCCGATGTACGCATAATCGGTGATTTGGGACAAAACTTCGCCAAAGGCCTGGTAAGTCAACTGATCAAACAAAATTTCCTTATCGCCATTTCCCGCAACCACGATGTATTCGCTCTCTGGAAACTCGATGATGCGCGTTGCGTCAGATACGGATTTACCAGCATCCACAGCGAAATAATTCCACGGCTTTCCTTGATAGACCTCGTTGACCGACCATTCACGATCGTCTTTTGCGGCGTTTTTAAGCTTGGCGAACCGTCCGTCAGCTTTGAGCCTTCCCCAAAACTCGGCTTTTTCCTTTTGCATAGCCGTCATATCTTGAAAATTCGACTGGATAGAGAAACCATATGCAGTTAATGTGAAAGATTTTTTGTATTCGACCGTGTAATCTGCCATAGGAGTACTCCTTTCATTGAGCTCTGTAAAATACGACAGAGCTTAGCTTTCGATTTTTTTAACGCGAAGCCACATTTCGCCATAGAATTCACCGTTCTCGGCGGGTTTGACGAATGTTGAGTTGCCGGGTCCAACGTATTTGTAGTCTGTGATTTCTTGCAACATGCCGCTGAAAACTTTGCCTGTGATTTCGTCGGCAAGGCGATCCTTGTCAGCGCCTGTGCCTGGTACGACAAGGTAGTCGCCAGCGAGAAAGTCGATGACGACCGCGGCTTCCACGTCAAACTCGCCCATCACGCCGAAACCTCGCCAAGCCTTGCCATCAAGCACGTAATTGATTTGATATTCTTGCCCGTCAGCCAGCGCGAGAAGTTCAGCTAGCTTGCCGTTTTCAACGATTTCGGCTTTTTTTGCCGCGGTTTTTGCCGCATTGCCTGCCCAGTCGTTAACGTCATCGAATGGAACACCGAAAGCCGTCATTTTGTAGTTTTCCGAAATGGTTTTGATGGAGTACTTAGACATTTTGTTCTCTCCTTTGAGGATTTAGTCTTTACAAGTTTGATTCTATTTGCCGAATGTATCAAAAGTTGATACTATTTCTTCACTTTTGATACAATAAAATCATGAAGAAAACAGAACGAGTGAACCTCATTATGCGCTACATCAATAACCGCGCACATTTTACGATTGCGGAGATTCAACGGGAGTTTAAGATATCCCGCGCGACGGCGATCCGCGACATTAACGAGATTCAGGCTATGGGTTTTCCGCTGACGACAGAGCTTGGGCGGGGTGGAGGCTACCATGTCCTGCAAAATCATTATTTGCCCGCCGCCCGATTCACGCCCGATGAGCTGAAGGCGATATTTATCAGCTTTATCGCCTCGAAAAATTCGCAGTTGCCTTATTTGCAAAATCGACGCTCCATCACCGAAAAGCTTATCGGCATCGCTTCGCAAACCCAGCAAGACGAGCTGATCGAGCTGAATCATATTTTACTTTTCGAGAATACTAATCCCGCCAATCCGAACCTTCTGGAGCTCGATGATGCGGCGCCTCCAGAGTTGAACCAGTTGATTTCGCTTGCGGTCCGGGATAAACATTTACGCGTGACTTTTGAACAGAGTCCTGGTTGGCCGCAGTTGTTGGACGTTTATCTGCTACATATTTTCAACTCTAACGCTCAGTGGCTTGTAGAGGTTTATGATTTCGACATGGATGAGTTTCGTTATTTGCCTGTTGCGATGCTGCGGGATTCGGCTTTTTCCGAGCAGGAGATGAAGTGTTCGGAGCAAGAGATCTTAAGCAAAAAAAGGCATCGTGCACGAGAGGCCAATCTTGTTGTGAAGCTTGATGCGACTGGAATTCTACGCTTTAAGCGCATGCACCCTCCAGGAATTACTTTGTCCTTTACCGGGATGTTTCAGTCGAGCGGGATATTCAGTGTTCAACTGGATGTGACCGATGTTGAGATGCTCGCGTATTATGCGGATTGGCTTCTGTTTTTGGGAAAAGGGGTTGTGTTTGACCGGATCCCCAATGAGCTGCGTAGGATATTGGAAGAGCGTTTAGTTCATTTAAGATTTACTTAAGCTGTAAGTTGACAATAACATTGTCTCATAACAAGTCGCTTAAATGGCGGCTTTTTTTGTTTTGGGGAAAAAGAACATTGTCCCATTTCCGACGGATGATCAACAGAAGAGGGAGGGGGATAAGACTAAGGGACAGTTCAACGCAACTTTCCATTATATGGTGTAGTATAAGAAGTGACGGCGAACGGCTGTTGGATGAGAAGTGCGAAACTTTAGGGGGGAACAATATGAGGATAAATTCTAAAGGCATCAGAATATTGCTTGGTATGTTTTTTTTCGTTTGTTTAGTGGCGGGTGCAGTGGCGTCTCAAAACACATTTACTCAAAGCGCAAATAATCAGAATCCCACAAATCCTCATTATTATCCCAAAAATATAAACGGACAGACATACGGTTCTGGTGAAAATGCCAATCACGTTGATGTGCTACCTGACTTAATCCATGTAGGAAGTGTTAATGGTATTGCAGGATATGTGATGAATAAAGATTATCTCAGTGAATTTAGTCGTGAGGTTCCCTTGTATGATGTTGATGGGAAAACCATTATAGGTTCTTATCCTATTGGTGCTAAAAAGATGAAGTATCCTCAAAATAAAAACGGACAGACATACGGTTCTTCCGCAGATGCTTCTTCTCCAGAGATGGAACCTGAATTAATCAATGCTATAGGTGTGGATGGCACACAAGGATATGTACTGAAAAAAGACATAGACGGTGTGCAACCAAAATCACCTGAGGAAGCCATAGCAATACAGAACAGTAGATCACCAGGCGGTCGTGATATTCCGCTGTATGACGTTGATGGAGAAACCGTAATTGGTGTATTTCATATTGGATGAAAGTAAGTCAAGTGCTACACTAAGGGGACACAATAGTCCATTCATGAGACAACGGCAACCGACCACAGGATCGGCTGCCGTTGTTTGCTTAAGTAACGAAGAGATTAGTGTTATTAATATAAACTTGTAATACGATGTACATTGTATTACAATTTTATTGTTCTAATTTGGAGGTGACTGACGTGGACAAAGAAATGATGAAAGGCAGTATTGATATTTTGTTGTTGTCTGAACTAAACAGACACGATTCATATGGATATGAAATAGTTAAAAACTTAAAACAAAGAAGCAATAATCTTTATGATATGAGTGAGGGAACATTATACCCTGCTTTAAAACGCTTGGAGAAGAAGGGATGTGTTGAATCCTATTGGGGAGAAACTAACGATGGGGGTAGAAGAAAATATTATCGAATAACTGAAAGCGGCAGGACTGAATTCACCCGGAAGATTAGGCACTGGAAGGAACTTAACCTCATGATAGTTAACGTTACGGAGGGAGCGATATGAGCCATATTCATCATTACCTACACCAACTTTCTTTAAAACTTGATTGCGATTTGAATACCAAACAAGAGCTAATTGAAGAGTTTCAAGACCATTTGATGTTATTAAAGAAGGAATATATAGAGAAGGGGCTTACAGACGATATTGCAGAAAAGTGTGCAGTGTTTGACTTTGGAGACCATAAGATAATTCAACAAAAAATGGAAGTGGAATTAAATCCTTTTAAAAGGGTCTTCCGAGTATCACTATATCTAACTTTTTGTATTTACATATGGTTTTTGGTAATGGTCTTGTTCATTGGTAAGTTCGATAGACTGATTGAAGAAGACTTTGGCAGAGGGGTTACATTAAGATTCCAATGGGGAGATTACTCATCTAACCTGATTCCCTTTAAGAACTTCGCTCGCGAACTCCACCAATCTATATATTGGGTAGCAAATAGAAATGCTTTTGATATCACCTTTTTTACAACTGCGTTAGGTGTAAGTTTGCTTTTTGTTCCATTAGGTTTTTTTCTTCCGATATTATTTAAGGTCTCAACTTTGACCAAATTTGTTATTTATACATCGTTAATAAGTATATTTATTGAATTAATGCAGTTTATAACCGATACAGGAGCAATGAATGTAAATGATATCTTATTTAATGTAAGTGGCTCACTCATAGGATGGTTGGTTTATTCCTATTTTCGAAAGGTAAAAGTATCTCGATTGGGAAAAATTGAGGCCATAAAATAAAATGACGAATACGTACTCAGATGCCATGAAAGTTTCATAGGAAAACCCAACTTGAACTAGTAGGGTATTGTTCAAAGTAGTCCTCTCTTATAGGTTATTTATGCTAACGGTTACTATAATAAGGGTTCTCCGGCTGTAGAGGCAATCAGAGGATGGCACCAATCGTAATTGAGGAGGACTTACATTGTTAATTAGGAAATGGCTGCCTGCAGCGGTGTTTTTGATGTGTTTTGCCTTCATTCTGGCATTATCGGCTCATGCAGAAGAAAACGATCTGTTCGACACGAGAGAGACTGTATTCAAGATGAACGATCCGAACGCTTTGATAAACGGGAAGAAAGTCGTTCTGCAAGTTCCGCCTACAACGATAAACAATTATACCTTTGTACCGTTGAGGAGCGTAAGCGATGCGATCGGCGCGAATCTAACACGGAAGTCGGATGAGATCCGGCTCAGCTATGAAGGGGTCACCGTTGAAATCACGGTTGGCCGAGCGGAGGCTTTCGTACAAAGCAACCCTGTTCGTTTGGAACAACCGCCCGTTGTCATTAAAGGGACAACGATGGTTCCACTAAGATTTATTGTCAATTCTCTGGGCCTTGATCTTCGGTACGAACCGTCGACGAAAGAAATCCGGATTTCATCGAAAATCAAAAAAACGCCGGAGCCAATAGACGAAGATCAGCCGGGGAACAAAAAGGATGTTGAAGAGGAAGCACCGGTCGTCAGACCGCGAATGGAAAATTTGACCGTGGATTATTTGTCAGCCAACCATAGCAACTTAAAAAGCCTTGATAAGATCAGGCTGTATTCCTTCGGAAACACAAGCATAGCCGCCGCTAAAGACAATCAAGTCTACATTCTGAATAGGGACCCGAACAAGGGGTATCAGATTAAAAAATACGACCCGAATTCTGCGGATAAAATGTCGGTCGTCGCATCCATTGATGAGCGATTTAACTTCGAATACTCCGTTCGAGACAAATACAAAATCAACTTTAGCTATGGAGAATTCGTTCCGAAGAAACTCGTCTACAACGACGCAAGCGATACGTTGTATTTGCTGGGAGAAAGCGCGGCGATGTATCCGGACAAGCTGCGTCTTGCGGTATTTTCGATAACCCCCGAGGTGAAAATGGTTACCTATCAACTGGAGAATTCAGGTTTCTACAAGTTGGAAGATTCTTTTTTCTCCACATTGGATGACAAGACATTCTATTACGGCGAACCTTATTCGAAAATGATTTATTCCGCGAATAGGGGTCAAGCCTTGGAACTGGTCAACAGCTCCCCGACGTCGGACAAAACACAGTTGATCTCGACCGTGAAAGATGGAGTATTATATGTTTACGATAAAAAGAGCAGCACGATTTTCAAGTGGACGGGAACGGGATTGGTTAAGCATGCACAAGTCGCCATTCATTCGGATTCCGTCATGCACGTAGCGGCATCGTTCGGTTATTTTTATTTGCTTGACGATCGCCGAG
>PJUD01000661.1_pt1 | contig 14918 bp, 13 predicted proteins | sample 1512341 | NCBI WGS metagenome assembly PJUD01 (sample SAMN08177675, study PRJNA422409) | Feces metagenome, whole genome shotgun sequencing project. | isolation source: Chicken feces (3) enriched on wood chips: beechwood xylan treatment | host: Gallus gallus | place: USA: Madison | collected 2015-01-15 | reverse complement strand
TGGAGTTATTGAAAAGGCTCATCAAGGTATTTTCTCATATGGTTTTTCTTTTATCAAATCATAAATAGATGCGATAAACTGTATTGCTGTATGCAGTAATAAGCAATATATCATTTCTGCTTCCGATGATAAATCAATAAAAATCTTTGATTTTGATAAAAGACGACTTTTATATGTTATTGATCAAGCTCATCAAAGTAGCAGAGAATTTAGTAATTGAGTATAAGAATATTTAAAGGTGGAGTGACATCTCTTTTATTAACAAGTGATACGAAATACATAATTTCAGCTTCAAATGATAGTGACAGACATCTCAAAATTTTCGATTTTAAAACAAGAGAAGTTGTTTGCTCTCTCAATGAAACCAATGAATGTAGTGAATAATTGAACTATCAATAAAATTTTCTAGCACCAATAACAGCATTAGCGTTAACAAAAGATGATAAATATATAATTATGGGTTCAACAGATCGATCGATAAGAGTTTATGACTTTCAAAAACGTCAAGCTCTTTTTACCTTTGAAAATGTTCATGAAGGTAAAACTGATGAAAACTGTTCTTTAATGATATAGCCCCAATCAACTCTGTAGCAATATCAAGGGATAAACTAATTATTGCTTCTGCTTGTTATGATGGATCTTACCATATTCTGGATTTAAGTGATAATAAACTTTTGCATTCTTTCCAACCCCATTCAGGTTTATTATTGACCTGGGTTTTTTTCTTAACAACAATGATAATAGAGAAAATAACTTCGATGATAACAACGAAAGATAAATATTTTCTGATTACAGCTTCAAGAGACTTGAATATCAATATTTTTAATATTGAAAAACAAATAAATGTTGCTCTTATAGAAAAAGCTCACAAAGGTTTGCTTGATTCATAGAATTTTGTCATTGATTCAAAAAGCTCCAATAACTGGACTTGCAATAACAAGTACTGATCAGACATTAGTCTCAGTATCAAGAGATAAATCCATCAGATTTTTCGATGTCAAAACTCAAGAACTTCAATATTTCCTTTTAAATGCTCATAATGGTATTGATGAAATGTCTGAATAATTCTTAATATTAACAGAGCCGATCACAACAGTGGCAATAACAGAAGATGATGCAAATGTGATAACAGCAGCGGAAGATTTAACAATAAAGGTTTTTGATTTTAAAACAAAAGAATGCCACTTTACTTTTAATGATGCTCAAGAATGTAAAACTTCTTTTGTCTCATTGAGAATAATTTTTTGGCTTAGATCCAGGATGTTCAATTGTAGTGACGGAAGATTGTAGATATATGATTTGTGAATCTATTGATCGTTCACTGCATCTTTTTGATCTGAAACAAAGAACCAAAATTAATTCCGTTTCCAATCCAACGCTAGTGACAACCATGCTAGTTCATCCAGAGATTCCCTTGATTCTAAGTCAAGACAATAAAATTGCAATCTTCCAATTAAACACAAATTCAATTGGTCTTTACGATATTGAACTTCGAGAAATATCTTCAAAAATCGAGAATTGTGTTGAAGCTGTACTCACTTGTTTTGCAATCACAGAAAAATACAATTTTCTTTTTACAGGCTCATCAAAAGGGTCAATAACAATTATTGATCTCAATTCTTCAAAGAAAGTTTCGACGATTGAAAATGTCCACTCATGTAAAAATTTTTGGAAGCAATCAATAGATTAAAACCTTTTGTTAGCGAGAATAACTGGAATAGTTTTATCAGATCGAGATAAATATATTCTATCATGTGATATGGATGGCAACGTCAATATTACAAAAAATCCAATCAGTGCTTCTGAAATTGTAGCTTTTGGTATTTTTACTTTTTTTCGACAGATGCTCAAAATCTCTCTACATAGATTTAAGTAATGAAGAATCAGAATCAATATATGATTTGATGGTTTTGAATCGTTTTATAAGTGAGAAGACGACACCTGGGAAGATTGGAGTGCTGAAAAAATATCCGAATCTTCAGATATTTCCTTATCGATGGAATTTTTTCCACTTGATTTGCAAATTTTTTGTGAGTCGAGATATGATCAAGAGTTGCGTTGAAAATGAGATCCCTCTTTTAGTTGACAGTTTTCACCACACGCCTCTACATTACTTGTTTAATAAGGCAGTGGTAGATTTCGGACTGATCAACAGTTTACTGGAAAGATACACGGATTTGATCATGAAACAGGAAAATACTGGCAAGATTATTCAATCTTTGACCCTTGACTTGGAGAAAATAATCCATCTCAACACGCCTCAAGTTGCTTCCTTGTTAAAGATTGGCTCTGGACCACCAGAAGTGCTGGGGGATGAAGAGCTCCCTCACTTTGGAAAATTGAGTAACCGTCGAAACAAGCTATTTTACATTTCAAAATCTCACTGCTTTACTCCAGAAGTTCATACTGCAATAATGCATCGAGAGGAGGAGGATCTTATTGGGAATAAGCCAGTAGTTTCTATTGTGATGTTAAAGTTCATGATGAATTACAATCCTTATTCAAAAGACATGTTGCGAGTGCTGGAGTGTCTCAACAGAGTGACATGTGAGGATATCTTCGCGACACAGACAATCTCAGTCTTGGTGGAATACTTGTGGCACAAAAATAAAGCTTTTCACTATTTTATGACTGTGATTTTTTCAGTTTTGATGGTTCTTCTCTCCATATTTAGTGCAATTTATGAAAGAGATCCACCACTGGAAATCATAATTTTTATTCTGGCACTTTTCTTTACATTTTACGAATTTTTCCAAATAAAATTTACACCACTGCCCATATATTTTCGACAAGTTTGGAACTGGATTGACTTGGCTTTTGACATTCTATTAATACTGACTATCGTCTTCATCTGGACATTTGCCTCCATGCTAGTTAGGCAGTGGCTGCTATCTCTCTCGCTATTATTTGGATACGTAAAATGGATATCCTTCTTTCGAGTGATTGACCAAACAAGTAAGTTGCTGCTTGAAAGTATTTATTAACCTGTTATATGATAGGAAAGCTGATTCGAATGATTATTGAGATCATTAAGGGGATAAGAAGTTTTATCTTTATTATGGTTTTCCTGATATTCGGATTTGCCCTCATCTGTTTTGTCTGGAACCATCAATATACTTTCGGGCAAAATTTGTTCGTCATTTATAATCTGTTGTTTGCAAATGCCGATCCCGCACAATTTTCAAGGCCAGAGATACTTTATTATGTGATTATTACGTCTGTTCTTTCTATCCTTTTGCTGAATGTGCTGATTGCAATTATGGGCGATACCTATCAGAAAGTGCTAACGCATCGAGTTTTAGCAGAGGGCCAGGAAAAGGTATCATTAATATTAGAAGCTACATATTTTGTCAGAGCATTCAGAAAGCTGTGTCTGAAAAAGAACAAACTGAGAAAAACGTTAAAGAAGAAGTCTCAAAAAGCTTTCAAAAGGCTATCAAGACTTGATTCACAAATGCTAATTGATGAAGAGGAAGAGAGACAATTTGAGAAACATTCGAGCAAAGAGTTTTTATATTTTGCGCAAATTGTGGATCGAAAATCTCAATATCTGGTGGACTTTTTTGATTGGGATTCAGAAGTGAAAAGCACAAATCGAAATGCAATTCTTCCAAGTGAAGAGGAAGCGTTGCATACGGTTTCATCCAAGCCTCAGTTTTCAGAATTCAAATCAATTCTTGAACAACAAGATCAAAGGATAAAAGAATTAGAGAGAGTCGTTAAGTCTGGTTTTGATGAACTGGAAAAGAAACTTCAAGTAAAGATGGAAGAAATCCTAACTGCTGTTTTAGAAGAAACAGTTCAATTAAGAGCCTCTCGAGTTGTAAAATGTATTATATAAAATTATTAATGATTTTTAGAGTCAGCAAGAAGTGCTAATGAAAAGAACCATCAGCCGTAAATTAAATCAAATAGATCCTGATGATCTTGAGTAAAATTGGATTTTGTGTTGTATGTATGATTATTTAATGTAAAATAATATCTGATGTTATTAATTATGTGAAAAACAGATATATATGAAAAACATATTTTTTGATAATTATTACAATAAAAAGAAGTATCGACAAAAACTGAAAACCGAGTTGTTTCTTATTCATACTCAATTTCTTCATTATCATCATCAGCATAAGTATTTTTGCCCCCAAGCAATCCCATAGGATCTAATTCCATATCAGTATTTTGAGTTTGCATTCTACTGGGAATCTCATCATATTCATCATCGATAGGAACAGTTTGTTGAATTTGATCTTCATCAATTGGCACAGTTGCTTGAATTTGATCTTCATCAATTGGCATAGTTGCAGGGTTTGTTGCGTAATTATTCTCACCTTCATCATCTTGATCGACAGGAGCAGTTGGATAATATTCTTCATCTTCATCAACAGGAGCAGTGGCAGGAACTGTAGGTTCTATTGGCATAGTTTCAGGGATATCTTGATCAACTGGGACAGTTGATTCGATCATTGAGAGACCTCTAAGTTTCTCGATAAAGATGTTAGCTTCAGGGATTGTGATAAAACCAGGAACTCTCCAGTATGATTCACCTTGTCTTGGTTCTCTGAAATTCATAGAGTTAAATATTTTGTCGATTTTTTCCCATCCAAGGAAATCAAAATCTTTTTTCTGAAGTGGAACAATAGCCATATCAACATTATGTAAATTGTCAATTGATTGTCCAATAAATTGTTTGTAATCAATATATTGTTCAAGGACACAGACCAAAAATGCAATAAGATCATCTTTTGTGAACTTTGATGTATCAATGGATTTTTCATACTTTGCCAAAGCTTGCTCAATTGTTAACTATAAGAAATTAATTGAGGGAGATTTCTTGTGAATCAATTACTGTAATGGAATCTTTATATCTTTCATCAAAGGCTTCTTGAGCTTTAAGTTGTCCTTGATCTAAATTGAGGTCTTTGACTCTTTTCTTGATATCTTTAATGCTAAAATCATTCATGTTCATCTTGTTAAACAAGATGCAAAGTTGAGCTTCGCAATCAGCCAAGTCTTTATAATCATAATAATTTTGAATCAAAATCGAATCAGATTTTTTATCCCATAATGATTTTGTTTCTCCTCCTCCTTGAAATTTTTATTTAAAGATTGTAAATAAAATCTTTTTACTTTTATAAGTCCAATCACTATTAATATCACCACCGCCTCCAGGTGTATGATCTTCTTGAGCTTCTTTTTCAGCATCTGGCTCAGCATAATTTGTCAAAATAGCTTTATAGGTCATTCTATCAGCAAATCTGAATAAGCATTCCACAGAAAGCAACTTATTTTTTCTAAAGAGAATAAAAAAGTTTTTAACAATCAAGTTAATGATTTCAAATAATTGTTGATTTTGAACTCGCACCTATTGGGGTTAGAGAAGAATTTTCATGAATAAATTACTTTAGGATTTTGAATATTTAAGATATCTTGGAAGATTAATAAGAAGTCAACTTGGAAGAAAATCCAATCAGCTTTCAAGACTGTAACAATTTTTTTCATAAAGCTTGCAACAGCATTGTTGAGTTTTTGATTGTTTGATTCGAGTTTATCAGCTCTGATCATATTCAATAAGACGCTTATAACTGGATAACTTGCCATTTCAGCAAGTTCTGAAGCAAAATTGACAATTCTTTCTTGGTATTGAGGATAACCGTCATCAGATCCACTATCACTTCCTTCTTCCTCATCCAGGTTTTCTGGGATATCATCTTCTAATTCACTTTCTTCTTCTTCTTCAGAATTCTTTGATTTTTCTTCTTCTTCTTCATCATCATCTTCCTTTCTTTCTAAAATCTGGTCCTCTTCTTCTTCTTCCTCCTCCTCTTCTTGCTCTTCTTGTTCTTCTTCTTGTTGTTGTTCTACTTCTTTATTTGCCACAACAACTTCTTGTTCCTCTTCCATAACAATTCTTTGAGTTTCGCCGTGTTGTTGTTCTTCTTCCATAGTATCTGGGATTGCAAGTGTTTGTTCAATCAACAAAGTCGATTCTGGTGCAAGGGTTTGTACAAGAGTATTTTCAAGATATGCAGCTGGGACTTCAGCTAAAGTAGGTTCGAAAGTTGGGGCGGCAGGTTGCAAAGTTGGCATGGTTTCCAAGGTTCTACCTTGCTCATCTAAAGTTTGGAGGAAATCTGATTGAAGAGTTGAACCAACAGTATATTCTGTTCCAACTGTTGCAGGAACCTCCTCTTCTAAAGTCTGTTCCTCTTGTTGAACAATAGGAGCAGGAGTGGGCTCACCTGTAAATTCATTTTCTTGAACTTCATCCTCTCCATACTCTTTTTCTTTTTGCATTGCTCTCTTGACTTCAGCTGCATAATTCTTTTCCATTTCGGCTTGATCTCCTTCTTCTCCTCCATTAGGGATTCTGAGATTATCATTCTTCTTCTTCTTTTTCTTTTTGTCCTTCTTTGCCCTTTCCTTTTCCTTTTTTTTCTTAGCCATTTCCTTTTTCTTTTTTCTCTTCTCTTTTTCCTTTTTTTCGGCTTTTTCTCTACGTTTTTTCTCTCTTTCGATTTTATTTCTTTCTCTGATCTTCTTTTCCTTCTCTTTGAGTTTATTCCTTTGCAGGCGTTTGTTGGTTTGGATTTTCAAGACTTTACCCTTTGCGTATTCATCGAGTAAGTCAAAGAAGACACCAACAAATTCTGCGAGTGTTTTTCCCAACCTGGGGTCATGAACGTCAGGTTTGTAGTTATCAAATGCTTTTCTGAGCGTTTTGGCATTATCTTGAGTAAAGATTTTTTGCATAAGAATTTGTCCACTTTTTCTTGTAATGTGGTTGACTGTTAATCTCATTTCTCGAACACAATACAAGAGTTGGAGGAAGAAATAAAAAACTGAATGGAACAGTCTAGGTGAGAAATCTGATTTTTTAGCACAAGTGACCTGTTTTGTAATAATTTTTTGGGTCTCTTCAAAGACAACTATTGAAAGTGCGGCACCAATATTTGCTATGCTATATTCTTCCTCATTAGAGCGGTTTCCTCTTTCTTCCTTTTTTGCGTAGAAATGGTGTCTAAAGACTTCAAGTCCATAAGCCATGATGAAGAAGAAATAAATTTTGTCTTCTTCTTCAAATTTTTCAGCATGGTTGTGAAGATCCTCGTAAAGATTTTCGATCAATTTATCGTAAGCATGTTCAACAAAATCGACAGAAAATTCTCTGATGATTTGCTTGAGAGAGCCTTGTTGTTCATTTTCATCAATAATATTACTGACAATGACTTCTTTATCATGACTATTGGGGAAAATGGAGGCATTTTTTTCATGAAATTTTCTTGGCTTGGGCTTCTTGGTGGAATTAGGGAAGGAGTTGTCATTCCAGTCGTTCTTGAAAGGATTGTGGATAATTTTGGAGCCTGAGTTGAAAGTTCTGACAACTTTAATATTGCAATCGAATCTGGCATGTCTTGTGGACATTTCAGAAAGTCTTTGCATTCTATCTCTTTTTTCTTTGTCTCTGATTTGCTGGATTAGGTTTTTATCTTGTTCTGTCTTTTGGAAGAGCCACATTGGTTCAAAGGAAGAGAAGAGGTGGTAAAGAATTTCGAGCAAGTAAAGGTTTATTTTTTTCATGAGCACAGGAGAAGATTGTTGGATGATATAGATCAAGGCATCCAAAGTTTTTTGTCTATACAAAGTTGTGATGAATTTTGGTTGTAAATCTCTTCTTTGGGAGATGAAGCCATCAGGAGTATTGATATCAGGCACTCTGAGGAGATTTTTGTAGATTATGATAATCATTTCAATCATTTGGTCATAAATTTTGGGTCTTTCATCCTGCTCAACTTCGTAAAACTCGGATAAATGCATGTTGATGGTCTGGATGGCATTACTGTTGGTGCAGAAAGCATACTTATAGTTCTGAAGGTAGCCTATTAACTCAGTTTTTCTGGTGCAAGACTTTTTGGGAAACTCTGTAAGCTGAGTAAAAAGCATGAGCAAGTAAAAGGTAAGTTTTTTATCTTGAACTTGAGAAATCAAGAGTTGGATAAGATCTTTTTGTAAGACTTCCCATTTACCAAGTTCAATTCTTGTGACAGGGGACTCGTCATCATCTCTTTTACAAAATCTGATTATATCCTTTAATGCATCCTCACAATGAGGTCCTTTCATGTAGAATTCCAAGTCATATTGCTTCTTGGTGGAACCCAAACCTTGGACAGCGAACAAGAGTTCGTTCTTGAATTTTTCATCAGTTTGCATATCACCATCAAAGTCAATTTGCTTTTCCAAGTCATCAAGATCATCAAGGTCGTCTTCTCTCGTAAAAACTGGGTCAACGTCATCAAAGTCTTCCTTTTGGAGATGTCTCCCTCTTTGTTCATCTTCATTAATCATTCTCGATGTCATTTGATAAATTAAAAGTTCCGCGTGATATTTTAAAATTTCAATCAATTCTATGTATTTAAATGTAGTATATTTTTTTCTTCGCTTTGAAAATAGAAACCGCTAATTTCAAATTTCTCGCTTACCTTTGTGTAAAATTAATTTCAAAATGGGATCTGAAACTTTGATAATGGGAAGTGAAGGAATAGATAGATAGTTTCTGATTTTTTTTTCTTTTCAATTACTTAAAAATTATTATTGATTAAACAAAAAGGGAGTCTGTTTGACCAATGAAATTTGGACTTGAAAAAAATATTTGTGTTCTTGATTAGACTGACAATGTTGAAAGGCAAAAAAAAAATTCTTAACCTTGAATAATTCTACAGGAGAAAATTTTGGCGGGCTCGAAAGAGAAAGTATTTGAAGAAGTTTGATTAAAAAAGAAAAGGAATAAAATCTAGTTTGACTTGTATGAGATATGAAAAATAAAAAGACCCTCCAATATCTATTTTTCAATCAATGAGAACAAAAAAAACGTTAGTAATATAAAGACTGAAATTATCCTTGTAGATCCTATTTGGAAAAAGATTTTGAGCAAGAGCAAGAGCAAGTTAATGATAAAAGCGGATAATTGTTATAAATTAATTTTATCAATACTTTACAAAAATGTCAAAGGCTGGCTCAAAGTTCTGTTTGGTGTACTACTATGTTCCTGAAGATAAGGATGATCCAGAATTCCCTAACGCTTTTGGGTATATTGAAATTTCGACAGTTTTTAATGAAATAGATTAAACACTGCAATCGAGGATGTTCGAATTCCTGAAATTAGAAGACACTTCCCTCTTGAAGGAGAATATATCTTTCGTTTCAAGGTGAAGGTTGCCAACTCTAATGTCTGGATGGATGTCAAAGAAGATGGCAAGATCCCCCTTTTCAACGGAAGAATTACTATGAAGGCCACAAGAGTTTCCTGGGAACGTAATATTAGTTTTGGCAAAGAATTTTTTGTTAAACTTTCAAAAGCAAGAGGTGATAGACCAAGAGCCACTGCCAGCGAAAGACCAAGAGAAGAAGCTAGAGCCCCTTCTCAAACCCAAGCAAACGCCAAGCCCCAACAACAACAACAGCAAAAGGCCCCAACTGCTCAACAAAACCAAGGAACTGATTTTGGATTTGAAGTAAGGAGGAATAATTTGAATAGTTTACTCAATAATGACTAGGATTTTAATCTCTTGAGCAGCACCACCACCTCTTATGGAGGCAATCAAGGAAACAACAGCTCTAATAATACACCATCATCTAACAAGGCTCATGACAATCATGACTTGTTGGACTTTGGAGGTGCCACTTCTCATACAAATACCTACAAAGTTAATCAAGACACTTCCAAAAAGCCAGATTTGATGTCCTTTGATAATCTTTTTTAAACAATGAACAAAGAATAAACGTTGTCTATCCAACAGATTTTGCAAATTCAGGCGGCAGAGCTACCAGCACAAAGAATAATTCATTCATAACGATTTGTTTGTAAACTCTATTTGTTCAGATTGTTTAAATTTCAGTATTTCACTCATCATTTTTTAATTTGATACCAACTGACAAACTTTTTGTTGTCAACTTTCAAAAGAAAAAAAAAACCTGATAAAATTCTTTTCAATTTGATATGAGAATAATTTCCTTGAACTTTAAAAAATTGCTCGAGAAACAAGATATACAAAAAATGATAGATAGATTTAAAAGGAATAAATTAATACATGTGTTTGTATGAAAAATATATATAAAACAAAAGGAAACTGCATCAACATTTTAATAATCATGATCAGAGATTTCTTCAAAATCTTCACTATATTCAGACATGATTCTACTGTCTCTTAAACCAGAATCAGGAACAAATTTGCTTTCTCTTTTTCCACCATCTAAAAATAATTGGTTAGAAATAGATTCAAAATATAAGAATTCTCACTTTTGCCATAAATTTGACTACTAGAGAAGGCGCGACTACCAGATTCAATATCTTCAGAAATATCTTTGCTTTCATCCATTTCTTTGACACCAACTTTGACATGATATTTACTTGGATACTTGGCACTAATGTTGTGAGAAGCTGATGCTTGTGAGAGTTGATCAAAATCATCAGCATAACTTTCTTCAATAGATTCGATCCTGTCAGCAGTGATATTATTCTTGTTTCTTTGGAAGGAGTCCTTTCTTCTACTAATTGGTCCAGTTCCGAAAGGTTGTGGCAAACTTTGACTGGCTGAAATAGATTCAAAGTCTTGAGAGTAATCAGTTTCAGGCACGTTAGCTTCCTCATAAGTTTCTTTAATAACCTCATTAGCAATCATCTTTTTCAACCCCTTGAAACTATCAAGACGTCCTTTCTTTGGTGATGGGACAGGATTCAAAATATTCACATCAGAGTTTTCTTTGTTCAAGGCTTCTTTACCAAAACTAGATCTTCTCAACAAAGCTCCAGGCACTGATTTTGGATCCTTATAAGGTTCTTTACGAAGAGTACCAACTTGAAGACTTTCTGCTTTTGCGACATTATCAAGTGGTTGTTGAGTGCCTGAAGTACGTAAAATCACAAGCTCTTTGATTAAAGCATCAATTAATCCAAATCCTTCGGTATTATTGTCTTTGAGTTTGAAAAGATCAACAAGTTTTTCAGATTCTTTGTTGGAGAGAACAACAACTGGACGATTTTGTTGGGGCTCAGCAGTATATTGAGTATTTGACTATGAAGAATTAAATTTTATGCTCAGAAACAATTTTTACTCTTTCAAAATTAGCTGAAGAAGTATAAGGTTCATTGGAACGGTTGAAAGTTCTAGTGATAGCATTAGCACTTGAAGCTCTGAATTTTGTAGATTGAGTTCCAAAAGCAGTTGAAACAGCTGGTTCATAGTCTTGATTTTCTGGGTTTCCAGCAAATTTTACTGTTTTCTTTTTCTAATTTTGATTTTAGTTAATTTTCAAACAACAAAATTCGCTACCTTTTGGAAGAGCATCATTGGTGGACAATAGAATCCTTCAGTGATAGTCTTTAACGAAGAGATATTTCCAATAACACCAGGCTCATCTTTCACATAAGCGTTCTTTAAGGTGGCTTTATTCTCATATTCAGTTGTTGAAGCTCTAACGTCTATAGTTTCATTTGGTCTCATTCCTGAAGTTTTGGGTCTTTCTTGGAAAGCTTGAGATTGAGATTGATCTTTGGTTTTGTTGATTGTATTAGTATTAGGGTAGACTGGAAAACTGGAAGCATTCAAAGTTTTGGGTTGTTGATAATAGAGTGGGGATTGAGTATTGGAGTTTGCATTTGCACTTGGATTGAAAGTTTCTTTTCTTATGCGAATCAGACTTATGCTTAAATCGAGTTGTCCGACTTGATTTTTCAATTCATCAAACATCATAAAGACTTTTCGTTTCCAGTTGGTATGATTCTTATCCGAATATTGAGAAATTTCACCTCTAAAAGCTTGAAGAGTAACAATAACTTTAGAAAAGACTCTAACTCTAGAATAGCAAATTAGGATCCATAATTTCAATCTCCTCTTACTGTTTATTCTCTGCATCAATAAAGTTGACAATTAAAGGTCTATCACCAATGAACTTGTTGATTTGTGAATCAGTCATTTCGAATGCAGAAGTCTTTCCGTTTCCGAATCTAATCCATTGATTATGCCCGACTTGTTCAGGATGAAGTTTGTCTTGACCTAGAAATTGTTTGAAAGGAGTCTAACAATGAATTTTGATACTGTATACGACAAAGGTGGGAAAATCGAATAACTGAACAGCAAAACCTGGCAAGCTAATGTGACTTCCAATATTGGAGTAGAAATTAGGATCCAATGAATATCCATGGATCAAAATTTTGAAAGAAAAAAGCTCAGTTGCCATTGTCTTGTCGTCGTTGTTAAATTTATTGCAGTTTGTTTTTGTTTTAATATTAACTAACTTTGAATAAAAAAACGTATTTCATAATATAGATCAAAATTAAGAATTTGGAAATCAAATTGAACTTGACAATTTTCTTTTGAAGGAATCAACACACATACACAAATAATAAGAACATTTTATAATGATACAAATTGGAAAGAAAATTTTATAATGATACAAATTGGAAAGAAAATTTTCAAGAAGGGTGAATATAAATTATATTTATCTATTAACATTATTTGCTATTATTCATCATCATTATCATCTTGATCAAGTTCTTTACCAGTGGTATCATAGGGTAAGAGCATGACTGCGACGGTAGCAAACATACAAAACACTCCAAAGGTAACAAAAACGGCAGTTGGAGAGATTTTGAGAGCCCAGATGACGATCCAAGGCATCAAAACTCCTCCAATTCTACTGACTCCACTCGCAAAACCAAGACCAGTTGTTCTGCAGCTGGTGTGATAGAGTTCTGATGTAAGAGGATAGATGAATGAAAATGCAGAGCAAGCAAAGAATTTAGCAAAGAACACAAACAATAAGAAGGCTTCTTGGACAAAAAGATGAGCTCCGAAACAGCAGAATCCTGTCATAGCAAAGCTCAGAGTGAGAGACAATTTTCTTCCAAATTTCTGATTCTCAATCATTGCCATGACAAGAATGTATGAAGGCACTTCTCCCATAGCTGAAATGAAGAGATCACTATAACTGAGATCATCGTCACTGCCACTTCCATCCCCCTTGATCCTTGCCAAAACAAGAGGCAGGACATAAAGAACTCCATAATAGACGAAATTTAGAACCCACCAGGAAACCCAGAGGCATAAAGTGATTCTCAAATTTTTTCTGGCGAACAATTCCTTCAAAGGAGTCTTTACAACTTTTTCCTTTTGCTTTTCAACAAATTGATGGATCTCGTGGTTTTCAGTTTCTGAAAGTTCGAGTTCAGTCTTTTTATTCACTCGATGCATAATGTTCAAGACTTTGATTCCCTTTTCAGCATCCTTCAAGAGCAAATATCTAGGACTTTCTTCAAGGAATTTATATCCCAAAGCCAATGAGACCAAAGCAGGCACAGAAACCCAAATCAAGAGACCTCTCCATCTGGATTCATTTTGCTCAACTTTTAAAGCTGCTGCAAGGAAAATTGCAATAACTTCTCCGATTGTGAAAAATGTGCTCACAAGGACAAAATTGACGCCTCTTTTGGTTTTGGGTGTAATTTCTGTAATCATTGATGATGTTAATGGTGATAAAATACCAACGAGCACTCCATAAAGAGCTCTTGTGACAACCAAAAACATGAAATTTGGAGAGAGTGCTGAAAGGACGCCCAATATAAAGACCAAAATCATGTAAATGAGGAAAGGCTTCTTTCTTCCATACACTGTGGTGATTGGGCCTGAAATGAGAGATCCGAGAAAGAACCCACCAAAAATTGCAGATCCCAACAATCCAATATCATTAAGATCAACAAACCAAACAACGTGGACAAGAATGTAATTCAATAGGGAAAGAGCAATAACTTCAGCACCATCACAAAGCCAAAAGACACTGATTACAGCATAGGAAAGCCAATGAAATTTTCCAAGACCGATTCTATCGAGGATATTTTCGATAACTTTACCAGAGCCCATATTTGATGGGGTTTTTTCTGTGATTTCTCCAGTATCAAGATCATCATTGACTTCTGGTAGTCTGGTTGGAGAAAGCTCTATTTCAAAGTTTTCTTTTTTTAACATTTCTGTAATTTAATAAAATTGTGTAGTTTAAAAACCGATTCGCTGCTAATTTCAGCTATTTCAACCGCCAAGTTAAAAATAAGCTCAACACCCTCCTTTTAGTATTTCTCAATGTCATCATCATTTTTTGAGCTATTTTAAGATTCTATGGCTCCTGTCGAAAAGGGATAAAATTATCACTCAAACCCGAAAATAGGTTTCAGTTTTGACAATCGATTTGAAAAGCATGCCAGAGCCATAAAACGCAAATTACCTGATTTTATTTGCCTACAAAATATCTTTTTGAAACTCAAACTCTAACTTGAACTCAAAGTCTAAGAAAGAACTTTTTGAAATGTAAAATGAACAAAGATCAATATTTTAGGACAGTTTAATTCTATTATTGATGCTGCTGAAATAAAATATTTGAAGAGAATAATAAAAATCTTCGTCCTCAGAAAAAAATTGACAGATAATTTTTTTGTGGTAGCTTTGAGAATTTCTTGCCCAGTCCTAAAGAATAAATTATATTTTCGAAAAATAACAAAAGATGATAAAAAATATAACACACACAAAAACAATTCTTTTCAATAAAGAGATTCCTTGAGATTTTTCAAGATCTAAGTTTTGATGAGAAAAACGGAAATAATTTATCACTAAAATAGAAGAAGTGAGCGGAAAAAAGAGGAGGAAAGAAAAAAAGAAGAGAAATAAAATCTTCTAAACAAAAAGTTTTGGCGCTCTTATTTTCAACTTCCTTCCTCTCTCTTCAAAATTTTGGAGAAATACAATTTTCTCACAATCAGTTTTTCAAGAGATGAAAAATGTGTTTTTATGCAGAAAGAATGTGATGTGAGAAACGTTTTGAAAAATAATTGAATTAAATGTTTTCTGAATTTTAATATTTTATTTTAAAGATGG
>PJUD01000658.1_pt1 | contig 14955 bp, 8 predicted proteins | sample 1512341 | NCBI WGS metagenome assembly PJUD01 (sample SAMN08177675, study PRJNA422409) | Feces metagenome, whole genome shotgun sequencing project. | isolation source: Chicken feces (3) enriched on wood chips: beechwood xylan treatment | host: Gallus gallus | place: USA: Madison | collected 2015-01-15 | reverse complement strand
TGAATAATAAAACTAATAAATAGTTCAGCTGGAAGGAGATGAGGTTAAAGGGCCAGGATTCTTTGTTTCCTTTTGAAATTTCAAAATGAATTGAAGTTTGAGAGGTTCATATGAGAGCAGATTTATCGTAGAGACAAAGGGTTATGAGGGCCTCAAAATTCTTCATTTAAATTAATTCAACGCTTAATATATGGATGAATAATCAATGTAATGACTGGCTTAATTTTCTCTCAAAGGTTAACACTTTTTGAGGTTTGAGAAATACTGAAACATTCAAAAAAGTTTTTTTTTCTGAGTTAACTCTTCTGAAAAGGATGGCCGTTCTTCTTTTTGAAACTTTTTCTTTCTCTTGAGTTGAACCCCAGATGGGATAAAAAACCAAGAGCTTTTAATTATTTAGAAGAAAGAGATTAAAATTTTTTTGAATGCTTTTCAAGAAAAAGAGTTGATTTTGAAGTCCTCAGAATTGACTTTGAGCTTGTCTGAGGTGGAAGGGCAGGTCACTTCATCAGGTTTTGATGAATTTTTAGTTCAGTTTCCAGTCTCTAAAATTACAATTAAGAACTCAATAATTAATGTCTAAAGCGAATTATTAAAACCTGTTGGTTCTTGACGCAATCAATATTTTCTGTTGGAAAAATAAACATTTAAGACTCGAAATTTAATCATTTTCGAATTCATTCATTCATTCATTCATTCATTCATTCATTCATTCATTTGGTTCCATCTCATATTTCTCAACTTCCCTATGATCTCCTGTTCTTTCAGAAACTCTTCTGAAATCCTCCCATTAACTCAATCAATTTTATTTAATGAAATTTGAGGCAATGAACGATGTCAAAAATTTTTTAGACTTTTGAATATTGAATGATCGTAATTAAGACCCCTATTACCCCCAATATGTCATTAATTAAGACTCAATTTATTGTTAAAATCTTGCTTCTGAAACAAAATTCACAAAATTCTCATTCAATAAACATATGTGAACTTGAGCTTTTCCCCCACTTTTGTTCTGAAAAATTCTACAATCACTTTAATCTGAGGAGTTGTGATATCAATGGAATTAATTTCTTTGGAAAATCGATTTAAAAGAAGAAATTTTGGAAGTTAAGGCCAGAAATTATTGTTCAACTCCGAAAATTTTTCTCAATGCGCAAAAATATTGAAAAAATTTTGAGAAGTGAAAGAAATTTATAGAATCTCAAAAATAAACTTTTTTGGAGAAGAAAATAATTCAAGATTTGTTTTTTAAAAAAATTTTTAACTTTTTTTTCTTCTGTTTCGTAAAATTTTTCAACTTTTTTTTTTCCAAGAGAAGTTTCTTTTTATACATAGTTTTGTCACAAAGGAAACTTGGCTCTTCAACACTTTTCTCTTATTCAGACAATTTTGTTGAGAAGATGGCCAGATTCTTGAATGAAATATCAAAACATGAAGAAATATGAAGATTATTTTTAAACAAAAAACAGGAAAAATTTTTTCATGTTCAACTTTGTATCAAAAATATGAAACAAAAAAGCCTTCAGTGAGAAATTCCAAAGAGTCTTGAGAAGATAGAGTTCAGTCAATTAGATCACCGTTTGGCATCTTTCTGATTGAGGCTTTTTGATTTTTTCCTGAGTTGAAAATAATGAGGAGTTCAGAGCTTTTTCATCTTTGATCTTTTCCAGAGTCGAAAGCACTGGAGTTCCAAAAGGTCTTCCTTCTCTTATTGTCTCCATTTTATCCTGTGTTGAAAATAACGCAGTTCCAGAACCCTTTTTCCCTTTTCGAAGCTTGGATGTGGAAGTTTGAGTGCCTCGAGGACTTTCATCAGGACTAAAAAGACCGTCTTCAAGCTCAATTTCAACTTGTTCTGGAAGAGGATCTGAAGGGCTCAGGATGATTGATGTACGATTCAAAAATTTCCTTTCACGGTTTGTGTTAAAATCTTGAAAATCAAGCTGACTGGAAGTTGCAAATTTTGCAGAAGCGATATTAGCTGATTGCATTCTTTCATAATTTTGTTTGACTGGGCTTAATGGCTTGACTTGTTCAGTCTTTCCTTCTGAGAAGATCGTTTGGAATCGATCTGTAACGAGGGTTTCTGCAGCGACTGAATCGACGTTACCCATTTCTGTGTCAGAGACTCTCCTTGTTCGAAAGACGCGTTTTGCGGGTGACGGCGGCAGGGTTGGGGAAGCGAAGTCGAGGCTTGAGAATTTCAGGAGCTTTCTGCTTGTTGAAAGAGGACTGACGATTTCAGTTGGAGTTAGAGGCTGGGTTTCATTGGGAGTTGAGGTGGTTCCAAAGATCACAATCTTTTACATCATGAGAAAAAGTCAAAAAGGAATATTACGTAGATGGACTTGAAATTCGAAAAGAGGAAGTTGATGGAGCTTCTGGTCTTTTTCAGGTTGGTGGTTTTCTGACTGATAGAGAGTTTGATCAATAAGATCTTGATTATAAAGTTGATAGAAGGGGAGAGAGTCAGATCTTGCAAGAAAGATATGGCGAAGTTGATAACCCATTGCTTATTCTGAGACTCGTCTTGTTGGGCTTCGATGATAAAAATGACAACAAAGCAAGCGGTCAAAAGTAAAAGATAGAACAAAAGAGCCAAAGATTGCTTGAGAGTCGAAACGAATTTTTTCTTTGAAATTTTCCTATTTCAAAAAGTTTAGACGAAAATAATTTTTGAGATTTTTACAGTTTGAAGGCCCATCCAAAAATTCTATTCAAAAATGAGTTGATTGGGACGACAGTGCAGATATTGAATAAAATAATATATGATCTAAATACAGCTCCCTATTATTGAAGACTTGAGACAAAGTTTCAAGAAAAAAATTGAGTTACCTCTCCTTTTGATATGGAGGAGAATATTGTAGAAAATAGCATGACAACGACTAACCTTTGATAATAAAGAGCATTTCTTGTCGCTTTGGTGTTTTTAGGGTTGTGATAAAGGTAGATGCCGATCAATGGATGAACCACCTAGAAAGATTAGAAAGGTCTAAAAATTCAATTACCCAGAAAAAGAAATTGGTTTTTTTGTAAAGAGGTTTTTGGGAGATGGTTTTCTTGGTAGTCAGGGCGCAATAAGTGGGGTGTTTGATATACAGCCAACAGAATGATATGATGAACCAGATCGAGAAACAAATAACAGTCCAAAAAGCAACGCTCTGCCAGAATTTGAAATCTGAAAGTGCTGAGATCTTCACAATTTGGTCAATTTTAGACTTTCCAAAGGTTCTATAGATCTGGTCTTTGATATCAAATACTCCATAAATAGTGGTGCCACCGTCAGGGTCCGGATAACAGATTCCAGCGTAAGGAGGACAGAATTCAACGGGAGAGTATAAAAAGAAATTGAACATATCCAGTAATGATTTTCCTGTTATTGAATCTCTGAGATCAATGGCAATAAAGGTTTTGAATTCAGTCCAGCCTTTCACAGTGTAATTAGGCCTAAATGCCATAAATACAAAGTCAATCTGATTGTCACACTCGTCTGAAGAGATTGTCTTGCCAGGTTTTAGGGTGAAGTTGGCTGACACGCTGTAAGAATAAGGGACTTGAATAAAATCTTCCAAGGTTTTGCAATATGTGGTCTTCACTGTGAAAAGCGAGAAAAAGGTTCCAGTTCCAAAGTTAAAACCAACCGTATCACTTGGGATAGCATTTGAAAGGGTACTTCTTATGAGAGTATTGCAATAAGTAAAGATCTTTTCAGGATCGATGAAGGTGCTTCCTGGTTTTTTCATATACCAGATCAGATTGTCGAGAATCACAGCAAAATTTCTATGTTCCTCAGGAGCCAGAATGGATTTGGAATTAGAGGCTTGGTAATAGTTATCCATTATACTCATATACAATTCCCAATTTCGGTCCTCATTAAACAGCTGCTCTGTGGCATACTTGATGTTTCTGAGCATGATCTCCTTCATAGTCGAATCATTAGGACCCAAAGCCAAGAAAATGTTTTTTAATTCTGAAATAGTTGAATATTTAAACTGAGAACTAGTCAGATAAAAAGACGTCTCTTGAGGGTAGGAATTTTCCCACATTTGTAAATTCTCCAAAATGATACTGATTAATCTCATTCTCTGGTAAAGATTACTTGAATACTTTAATGAATCCATAGCGAGAAAACCTTTCTCCAAGGCTTCTGACAAACTTTTGCAGCGACCAGTCAGAGGAACAGTTTTAAAAGCAGTCATTGAGTATCCTAAACTGTCGGTCATTCTCACAGCAACACTACACCCGGCATAATCAGGTGGAAGGATCAATGAGGTAGAATCATAAGGCTCGTATTTTTTTATCATATCGTTTGGGACCACACTACATGTGCTGAAAAATTGAAAGGAAATGGGCAGATCGTCATCTTTATTCAGATATGTGCTGACAAAAAAGTTGGTATTGTATGCTTCGCCTGACGAAGGATAAACATAGAGGGATCCTCTTTCGATAGGAGTGTAAACAGGAAGGGTGAAGAAGGATGAAGCAGTATTTATCCCATCACTCACTTGAAGAATAATTTGAGGGACATTTTTTTGAATTAAATCGCCTCCAAAAATAGTGAACCAATTTCTATAGGATTCATGGGTTTCAGAAGCAGAAAAGGCGCGAAAAATCCAGGTGTATGTGTACTTGGGGTTGGAAGGTGAGGCAATAAATTGTGTCTTGCTGTCACTAAAAGTCTGACAATTATTCTCGTTGATGCAGGAGAAGGAAAGATCTATAAAGGGTTTTGAAGCGAGAAGTTGGATAAAAGCTTTTGTTTGGATGGTGTGAAGGGTGGGTTGTAGAAGGTTAAAGTTAGTGATTGAAGGGGTTGAGGAGGCTTTGCTTTGGATAGTCGTCGTGAGATAAAAGATCAAGTGATATCCTTGATAGTTCTTGAAATATGAGCTGGGGATTATGAAAGTTTTTGAAGTGGTTGAACGGTAAAATAAGTGAAGAGGATCGGGGTGGACTATGACATTTGCATCTTCGGTGATTTCAGATGACTCTTCAGCAAGAAAACGGCGATGATCACTGTAGTGGAGATCAACAAGAACACATTCCCAAGTGTATTTTGTAGTGGAGAAGTCAAGTAAATCAGAAGGCTCAATATCTTGATTACATTCATTTTCGACTGAAAATTGACTAGCTGTAAGCTTTAGATCTTGTATGAAAATATGATAAGTGTCTGTTTCAATGGGTTTAAGGTTGATTTTTGGAGCATAGATTCCGATTGTAATTTCTTGTGATGTGATTACTGGATTTAACCCAACTTGCACATCAATTCTGAAGGTGTAAAGTTTTCCTGGAGAAAAAGTACACTTTTGGATGGTTAATTTGAGGGGGTTTGATGCGCTACAGTGGTCAGTAACATCAAGTTTGTTTTTCCCACTGACCTGAGTCCAAGTAATTTTCAGATCAGTTGGGAAAATTGGAGAGCCAGTTAATGATACAACTTCAGCAAGAATTGAGTTGGTTTGTGTATGAGTGAACATCTGAAAAGGCCCTCCAGCAATTCGAATTTGAGGTTGAAAATAAGAGAAGGTTTTGAAACTGATTTCTTTTGAAATTTCAATGTTATTTTGATTCTTATAACTCACTTTCACTTGACATTCGAGGTTGTGCTCAAGAAAGGTCGATGGAATGGGAAGAAAATCACTTTGTTGTGTTGAGAGATAGGCATTCAGTTCGGTTTGTGTGGCTGTGTTTTGATAATTGCATTCTATGGTCCACGTAAAAATGGGAGGGAGAGTCCATTTTAATCTTGTGTTAATCTGAGCTTGTAAAATCGCATCAAATAATGGTGAGACTTCAGGGTGATAGGCCACATCAATCAGGTCAATATACTCGCAATCTTCCGTTGTGGGCTTTTCTGTCATATACCAAGGACATTCACACTTTGTCCCAATAAGAACTCGAGGTAATTCACACCGACAATTTCCATCTTTAAGAACTCGATTTGTGTCACATTCTATGCAAATTTCGGCACTTGAACAAGTTAAACAGCCAGGTTCGCAACTCTGTAATTGTCTGAGAAGTTCATTGGGGATTTGAGCGTTGAAAGAAAGTGATAAAAGGGCAAAAATGAATAATAGGAGAAGCTTTCGTCGATTCATAGGTAAATTAAAGAATTAATTATTGACTTTCTAATCCACGAATGATTTTATTTTGTAAAGTCCGAATGCAAGGTGTTCAAAGAGTTTAATTCAATATATGTTTCTAATTAAAATTTATCAACTTAATTTTACAGGCAAGAAGCTAAAGTCCTGATGTGAGGTTAAAAAAATCGAAGAATGAATCTGCAATGTGAAAAGAGTTTCTCAGGAAGAGGTCTTGTCTTGAGAGCTAACTTGAATCTTTGAGAATAGTGTAGAAAAGACTCTCTGAATCAGAAAAAATTGGTGAAGGGAGAAAATTAAACAAATAAGCAAAGAAAGTCTTAAAAGGGGTCGGTCTTTTGACTGAAATGGATAGAGCTCTTATTCAAGTGAAATAGGGAGAATATGGTGAGCTAAGAGTGACAGAAAAGCTTTTTATCCTTTTGAATGATGTTTTAGAGAGGGAAATTACTTTAAATAATTAGGACTCTTGAATTAATAGGCTTCAAAAGAAAATAAATAATGAGTTCAATTAGACCTAATTGATTTAATTAAAAACATGAGATGCATTTGAAATTAAAAATATTTTATGGAGCCAGATTGATTTGAAAAGTTAATAGAAACATTCTGAACTAAATTATACAAAAATCAACAAAAACAATGAAGCTTTCTAAGCGACATTGAATTTGATGTGATTAGAGATAGGTGTTTTTTGGATAGGGGTCAGGACTTTAAGTGATGTTTGAATATCTGATTCTTATTGATTTGAATTTTTTAATTGAATTTTTAATGAAAACACCGCATTAGAAGGTCAAAAAATCATCATTAAAGTCGTTTAAACATCAAGAAACAAAATCCTTTGATTTTTAGGATTCTGGAAAGATGATTATTCTGATTCTCTTTGTATTTTAAACTTCCTGAATTTAATAAAAATTAAAAGGGCTTTTCAATTATTTGGAGTGTAAATATTTCTATTGAGAAAATTATCAGAAAGCCATCATTTGCCTAATAATTAAGGTCGAAATAGAATCACTAAACCCCGATAAACCTTTATCATCTCTTTTTTTGTGAAAAGAAATATTCAAGGCTTGAAATTAATTTATTCTTACCTTAAGATTTCTCAAAAGAAAAACTGCTTTTCTTAATCTTTTGACAGCTCGGAATGCCTTTATGAGCCAAAAGAAAATGAGTATTTTTGTTGTGAAAATTCTTTTTAATATTTGAATAATATTAAACCATGAAAAAATTAATCTATATGATTTTATCATGTGAAAATTTTCAAAAGAAACTCCTCTTTTCGAAGAATTTTCAATAAGACCAAGGGAAAGTATGATGGCAATGGGTCTTCTCAGAGATAATTTACCTTATCTAAATCAAATTATCATTTTTTGAAGTCAGGTCCTTCATTTCCTTCATTACCTCGAAATTCGCCAATTTAATAAAACAGTCTTGATATTTGATTTTTCCATGATAAATTATTCCTACGCGGGAGAATATTTGAATGAATCAATTAAAGTTCGTTCTGAGTCGCAAATTCACAGGTTCTTGGGATTTTTGACAAATCTAATGGTTTTTCTTTCTGGCTTGCTTGATGAAATAAATTGTCATTGTTGAGATGAAAAAAAACTTTTCGATCGCAAAAGAGGACTTATTTCCTCTTCTTGCGGGCAAAAATGAGAGTTTTATGATTCTTAGAAAAATAATTTGATCGAAAAATTTTTTCTTTCAATCTGACTCAGCAAAAAATTTTAATAAAAAAATCTTGAGGGAATTTTTTTTATAAAAAATTTTCAATCAGAAAAAACAATGATTTGAATTTTTCTATATAGAATTGGATAAAGAAACAAAGAATAACTCTTTGAATATGAAGTTAAATAAAGAAAAAATATGAATAATGCAAAGAAATCCTTTTTCTCTATATTCTTTCAATATTACCCGATATTAAATAACAGTTTCACACCTTTTTGGGGTTTTTTCTTTCTTTTTAGAGTTTACTTTTCCTTCAAGAGGGCTTCCATCAGGACGGAAAACCTTATTTTCAGGCTCTGGAAAGGGATCCAAAGGGCTCAGTACAATAGATGTCAGGTTTACAAGTTTTCTCTCACAGTTTATTTGCAAGCCTCTTGGATTCTCAACGCTTGCTATCCTGCTAGACGTTGAGAATTTTGAAGAAGCAATATTGGCAGATTGCATTCTTTCGAAATTCTTTTTGACTGGACTCAATGGTTTGACCCTTTCTCTCTTTCCTTCTGAAAGTAGCGTCTGGAATCGATTCTTAACGAGAGTTTCTATGGCAACTGAGTCAACATTGCCCATTTCAGTATCTGAGACCCTTCTTGTTCGAAATGCGAGTTTTTGGAGGGTGGGAGAAGCTGAATCGAGAGTAGAGAGTTTTAGAAGTTTCCTGCTTGTTGACATAGGGCTCAGGATTTCAGTTGGAGTTGGAGCTTGACTTTCATGAGGAGTTGAAGTACTTTCAAAGATCAATATCTAGAGGGAAATGAGAGGAGATATTTAAAATAAACTATACATAGATGGCCCTGAAATTTTCCAAAAGGAAGGTGATAGACTTTCTGGTTCTTTTGAATTTCAGAGTTTTCTTACTTAGAGAAAATTTGATGAGCAAGGTTTTGATTATAAAGTTGATCAGAGGGGATAAGGTCAGATCTTGCAAGAAAGAAATGGCAAAGTTGATGGCCCAAGTTTTGTTCTGAGATTCGTCTTGCTGAGCTTCAACGATAAAAATCGCGATAAAACAAGCAGTCAGGAAAAAAAGATAGAACAAAATCGCCAAAGATTGTTTGAGATTTGAAACAAATTTTTTCTTTGAAATTTTTCTATTTCGAAAAGTTTAGAAAATCACTCAAAAGAAATCTTACAGTTTGAAAGTCCATCCAAAAATTCGATTCAACAGAGAGTTGATTGGGATAACTGTGCATGAATTGAATAGAATAATATATGCTCTAAATACAGCTCCCTACATTGAGATTTTAGAATGATGAAAAGAATATTTTACTTCTCCTTTTGATATGGAAGAGAATATGGTAGAAAAGACCATAACAACAACCAATCTTTGAAAATAAAGAGCAAATCTGGTGGCTTTGGTGGTTTTCTGGTCATTATAAAGATAAATACCGATCAATGGATGGATCAACTATAAATATTACAAGGATCAAAGAATCACCTTACCCAGAAAAAGAAATTGGTTTTTTTATAAAGAGGCTGCTTGTTGATATTTTTCTTGGCATTCAGAACACAATAAGTTGGGTGTTTAATATAGAGCCAATAAAATGAGGTGATAAACCATATCGAAAACCCGATAACAGTCCAAAAAGCAACACTTTGCCAGAATTTGAAATCCGAAAGTGCAGAAATATTTACAATCTGATCAATTTTAGACTTCCCAAATATTTTATAAATTTGGTCTTTAAGGTCAAAAACTCCATAGATTGTCGTACCGCCATCAGGGTCGCTTTGACAAAGATTAGCCCAATCAGGACAGAACTCGAAAGTAGATGATACAAAGTAATCATAGAGATCGATTACTGATTTTCCAGTGACTGGATCTCGGAGATCTAGGGCAATCACAGTTCTGAACTCACCCCACCAGCCCTCCACTGTATAATTTGGTCGAAATGACATGTAAATAAAATCTATTGGCTCATTGCATTTTTCTGGAGAGATTGTTTTCCCAGGCTTGAGTGTGAAATTGGCCGTTAGCCCATAATAAGAAGGGACTTGGACTAGATTTTCCAGGACTTTGCAATAAGTCGTCTTTATTGTGAACATTGCATAAAAAACGCCATCAAAGTTAAAGCCCTGCTCATTACTGGGATAAAGAGTGGAAAGAGCACTTTTACTAAGAATATTGGCGTATGCAAAGACTTTTTCAGGGTCAGCGAATGTGCTTCCTGGTTTTTTCATGTAGTATATGAGATTGTCCAGAATAGTACCAAAGGTAAGGTATTCTTCAGGACGTAGCAGGTCATAAGAACTGTCAATGATACTCATGTATAACCTCCAATTTTTATCTTCATTAAACAGCTGTTCTGAGGACCATTGAATGCTTTTTAGCAAAATTCCTCCGACATCATCTCTAGAACCTAAAGCCAGAGAAATATCTCTGAGTTCTGATATGGCCGAATATTTAAACTGAGAGCTTGTCACATTCATCGTCTCATCAGGAAGGGATGAGATCTCCCAAGCTTGCAAATTCTGCAAAACAACGCTGATCAACCTGAGCCTTTGGTATAAATTACTGGAAGATCTTGATGAATCCATTGCTAAATAACCTCTTTCTAACGCTTCTTTAAGACTTGTCAATCTACCAGTGAGAGGAACACCTTTCGAAATCGTCACTGAATATCCCAATGCCTCTGTCAGAAGAACACCAATCGAACATCCACCATAAAAAGGTGGAAGTAAGATTGGGGTTTCATCAAAAGGCTCATACTTTTGTAACATATAATTTCTATCAATTGCACAATCAGTGTAAAATTGAAAGGTTACTGGCAGGTCATCGTCCTTAGAGAGATATGTACTGGCAAAAAAGTTCGTATTGTAGGCTTCGCCCTCAGAAGGATAGATGGAGATGGAGCCTGTTTCGAGAGGAGTACGGAAAGGCATAGTGAAGAAGGCTGAAGCGACATTTTCTCCATCAGCCACTTTGAGAATAATTTGAGGGATGATTTTTTGGTTTGGGTTTGGATTGGCTTTGATCATTGTAATCCAATTTTTGTAGATATAGCCGATTTGGTTACCAGAGAACATGTTTACAGTCCAAGTGTAGGTAAACTTAGGGGAATAGTTTGAGCCTATGAATTGAGTAATGTCGTCACTGAAAGTTTGGCAGTTGTTCTCGTTGATACAGTTGATGGAGACAGTTGTAAAGGGCTTTGAATTGAGGATTTGAATGAAAGCTTTGGACTGAATAACATGAAGAGTTGGCTTGAGAAGCTTAAAATTAGCCTGGGATGGGGTTGGGATTTTACTTTGTATAGTAGTTGTGAGATAAAAGATGAATTGGTAATCCTGATAATGAGTAAAATATGAGCTTGGGATTGTAAGAGTTTTTGAGGTTGTTGAGCGATAAAAGAGATTTCGAGGATCAGGATGTGTGATTGCATTAAGATCGTTTGTGATATCAGTTGACTCAGTGGAAATAAGGCGACGGCTGGAAGTGTAATGTAAGTCCACAAAAACGCATTCCCAAGTATATTTCACAGTGGATAAATCAAGAAAATCGGTGGGGAGAATGCCTTGTTTACATTCATCTTCGACAGAAAATCGACTTGCTGTAAGTTTCAAGTCTTGGGAATAGATATGATAGGAAGAAGTTTCGATTGGTTCGAGGTTAATTTTTGGAGCATGAACTCCGATTGTAATTTCTTGTGATGTAGTGACTGGATTAAGCCTAATCTGAACATCGATCTTAAAGGTGTAGAGTTTTTCAGGAGAAAGTGTACATTTTGGGATGGTTAGTCTGAGTGGGTTCAATGAGGAAAAAACTCTTTTCATCTCAAGCTTTTCTCCACTCATTTGAGTCCAAGTCACTTTGAGATCAGATGGAAGAATCGGAGAGCCAGTGAGGGATGCAACTTCAGCAAGGATTAGGTTGGGATGGGCATGGTTTAGCATTTGGAAAGGTCCTCCAACGATTCGAACTTGAGGTTGAAAATAAGACGTTGTGGTGAAAGAAACGCTTTTGGAGATTTCAAGAGAATTTTGATTGATAAAAGAGACTTTAACTTCACATTGAAGGTTATACTCAAGAAAACTTGAAGGGACAATGAGGATGTCACTTTGTTGAGTTGAAAGGTAGGTGTTGATTTGGTCTTGCGTATCAGTGTTTTCATAATTACAATCAAAGGTCCATGTAAAAGTCGGAGGAGCAGTCCATTTTAATTTCGGGTTGATTTGAGCTTGAAAAACCGCATCAAATAAGGGAGAGATGTTGGGTTGATAGGCAACATCAAGGAGGTCAATATATTCGCAATCCTGGGTCATTGGGTTTCCAGTCATATACCAAGGACATTCACAATTTGAGGAGATGAGAATTCGAGGGGGTTCACATCGACATTTTCCATCAATAAGGGTTCTGTGAGTGTCACAATTTGTACAGATTTCAGAACTTGAGCAAGTTCGGCATCCAGGTGGGCAGCTCTCTAATTGTCTGAAAGAAGGGTTTGAAGGGGGTTTTGGATCATTGACGATCTGAGCCTTGAAAGAAGAGGGGTAAAGAGCGATAAAGAGGAACGATAAGAGTATGAGTCGTTTCATAAGAAAATTAAAGAATTAATTATTGATGAGATCACTTGCCAATCAATTAAACTGGAAATATAAAGGAAAACGAATTTCACTCAGAAACTAAACTGACTTGTTTTAATTAAATAAAAAGAAACATTTTTGGAATGAAAAGTTCTCAATGTTTTGCGAATGAAAGGGAATCAAAGAGTTATCTCATAGATGTGAAGACTGTTTTGCTTAAAGTTTGCTTCAAAATCGAGGCTCTTTGAAGGGAATTTATCCATGTTTTTGACCTGAAAAAGTAATTAAATTGGAAGAGTTTATTTAACGTATTCTTAATGTCGAAATCGAACGATTAAAACCCTTGTGGATTATGATCAAATTTCCTTTTTTGTTGAACTAAAAATATTTAAGGCTCGAAATTTAATCATATTCGAATTAATTTCTGACTGTCTTATTCCAGAGGCTTCTATTTGTATTAACTGATTCTTTGGAATCAGGTCAACTGTTGGAATGGGGTTTTCACATTTTCACTTAACGATTAAACCCAGCAAAAATTTAATTTAGAGATTTGATTTTTTAAGAGAAAAGATAGGGAAAAACTAAGAAAAAATAACCGAAAGAGAAAGTTTTGAGGCTCAGAGGAAGGAACTTGACAATGAGAGTTCACCAAAGGGGCTTTGAAAGTGTTTTTGCTCTTTTTCTTCATTCCCCCGAAAATCACCAATGCAATAATCAGTTATAGTGTTTAATTAATTAACGTCTGCTGATTTTGACTTCAAACCGCGAGAAAATATTTTAATCGACTGATTTCGAATAATTCTGAGTCATACCTGAAAGTGGTTTTGAACTGTGTGTCAAATCTCATTATTGACAAAGAAACTCAGATTTTCTCATGTTGACTTTCAACTCTCAATAAATGAAAATAATAATAAGACAAATTGAAATCAGAATCCCGTTCCTTCCTGTAATTCGATTTTCTGGAAAACCACTTGATTCGGAGGATGTAAATGAAAGTGAAAAAAAAATTAGATTGAAGTTTTTTTTCAAGGAATTATTTTTCAATTAATTTTTTTTCAATTTTTTTTGTCTGAAAAAATTTCATAAAAAATTTTTATCTCCAAAAAATTCTTTGACTCATCAAATTCACAAATTTTTGTTTTTCATCTCAACTTTGAAAGTCAAACCCATTCAAAAAGCAATATGAAATAAAATGAATTATTTTGTTCTTTCAAAAAAAACAAACATGAAAATTATCCATCAACAAAAATAAATCTAATCATATGACGGTTTCGCACCGGTTGGAGACATTTTTCTTGCTCTTTTTAGTCTTCTTATGGATTGAAGACTCCATTGTCTTGCCATTTTCCCATTGTTTTGGCTGCGAAGCATACATTGTCTCTGTATTTTCTCCAAAACTGAAAATCTCTTCTGGATTAATCTCAGCCGGCTCCGTCTCTGGATGAAACACAATCGAAGCCATTGGCTTAGTTTTAAACCTCTCTAACTTCAGCAACAGACTCTTTGGGTTTGCTCCAAGACTTTGTTGAAGTTTTGTATTTGAAGAGGTAGAAGAGTATAAATTAGAAGATTGCATTTTTGTAAAATTCTCCTTAATAATCGGGCTAAACTCCTTTACATTTTCAGGCTTGGCTTCTGAAAAGAAATTCTGAAACCTGTTACTCACCAAAGCCTCCGTAGCTACAAAATCCACGGTGTTCATCTCTGTCTCAGAGGCTCTTCGGCTTCTAAATTCATAAGGCGAATGTATTCTTGGTGAAGCTGGAGATTGGAGATCTGCAGTGCTAAATCTCAAAAGCTTTCGATCTGTGGAGAGCGGGCTCATGGTTGTTGTTCTTGGGGAAGGAAGATCGTCTATCGTCGTTGTAACTGTAATATTTACAAAAACAGATTGCTTTAAAAAATAAAATCAGAGGAGATTGTTAGGTAAAAAATTTACATTGATAGAGCGGAAGTTTTTCGGAAGGAAAAAGCCGATAATCTTTTGAGATTTGATAAGCCTGATAAAACGGCCAGTTTGGGAGAGTTTGAAGAAGGAAACTTTGTTGAAAAGACTCATGAAAGGGGAGAGACTGAGATCTTGGCCAAAAGCGATGATGAAATTCAGAGCCCAAGTTTTGTTTTGAGAAGCGTCTTGTTGGGCTTCGATGATAAACATGATGATAAAGCAGCCAACGAGAAGAGAGAGATAGAAAGTGATTCCCAAGAAGAGTTTTATTTTTGAAGTGAATTTTTTATTGGAAGATTTTCTAGTGAAGAAAAATTTAGAAAAAAAAATGAAACAAAGATTTTACGTTTTGTTGTTGAAAGCCCATTGGAAAATTCGACTGAGGATAGCATTGGTAGGAGTGACAGTTATGGCATTAAAAAGAACGATATAAGCTTTGAAAATAGCTCCCTTGAGGAAATGAGGGAATGATTGAATTAAAATAAAATTACTTCTCCATGTTCAATACTGGAAAATATTGTTGAGAAGACCATGACGATGACTAAGCGTTGATAATAGATGGCAAGTTTTGTAGACTTGGCGATTTTGGGATCATTATACAAATAGATACCAACCAAAGGATGAGCGACCTATTGAAAAAAAATTATTAAAAAAAATTTC